>Ga0307507_10012406_pt1 | contig 10529 bp, 14 predicted proteins | sample 7_EM_MG_FD_207223 | JGI IMG/M metagenome (GOLD analysis project Ga0307507, IMG submission 207223) | Populus trichocarpa ectomycorrhiza microbial communities from riparian zone in the Pacific Northwest, United States - 7_EM | ecosystem: Host-associated > Plants > Roots > Unclassified | place... | reverse complement strand
GCAACACCTAACTGGCGGATGCTTGTGTCTGCAAAAGCGATGCCGATTGACTTCAGCTTCCCTTTCGCACCGGACGCGCCTGCTGGAGCACTGGCAAGCTTGACTGCCATAACTATCGGGGACGACAGTAGGTCTGAATTGACAAAGAGAAGATCCTCCACAGCTTGCAAATTTCCAGGAGAAGCCTATGACGCATGAGAGCCTTGTGTAAGCGCTACCTCTCAAAATCGTCAACATTTACCCACTGCTCACCTCCTTATCTAGACGGAATTTGGTTTGCTTTTTGCCTTGGCCTGGTTCTGGTACCCATATCTCGACTCGAAGTTGCTTTGTTGTCAGTGCTTCCCTGAGCAAAGTCTGCGCTACGGAAACCTTGAGGGCGACACTGGGCAATTTTCCGCCGCTACCGAGATATCTGATCACTGAATTTGTGTGAAATACATGTTGCGCGACAAAAGTGGCATCAGGCCCATAGGCTGAGTAGAATTCGTCGCTTCCTGTTCGGTGGAAAAGTCGAAGAGTTCCTGTTTCTGGTGATTTCTTCGGTAGCTTGTTGAAGAAAGGGATAAAAGCTATGTCGGTCGTTTGATCTGTTCTGCGTTTAGGGCCAGGCAGTTCACCGATGACAATAAATGTATTTACCGTCGCGGTCCGCGTCCTTCTCTTTACCGTACATGGCGGACGACGTGGTCGCGAACACCGTGACAATGCGCGTTTATGCGTGACAGAAGAACTGTCACGTGCACCAAGACAGTTCCAACACTCTTGCTGCTATTCTATGCTCAGGCTCAGCGCTTAGCGCTGTCTTTACATGCTACTCCCCGCGCTACTTTCGCTGAATTGAAATATGTTCATACCCGCCCTTTGTCCAATCAATTCAACACAACAAAAATCCTCTACCAAGTGCGCTTGTGTACCACGTTTCTCATGGAAATTTTTGACCAGGGTGTCGACGTTAGAACAATCATCCGAATACTCTGCTCCAAGAAACTGAAGTTGGTTGGCTTAACGACGAAAATCTTTTCACAACAAGAGCCGGAAATCTGGAGGTTGAAGATGCTGCGAAGGCGGCAATAGAAGACTGTTCTCTGACATTCCTCATGATCAGGAAAACTCCCACCTCCTTCGGTTGTGTTATCAAGCAATTATATACTTGAATGATCATGTTTCTCAAAGTCAGACGATTGGGATATTAGGAACGACACCTCTCCGGTCTCAGACCAGTGAGTAGTTTCGATTATCACTTCGGCTTTGTAATGAAAACGATTAGTGTGAATCAACTACCCTCGCGGCAATTGAAACCGGAAAAACCTGATCATGACTTCGAATTTTTCAATCGTTAAGTACGATTTGCAGCGGCCAGGCTGTGGCGGTGCTGACATGTTGTTTTTCCTTAGATTTGCTTATAAAAACACTCGACAAAAACTTCGACCCAAGAAACGCACCTCATGCACGCTTCATGTCAAACAACCCCAAACATCGCTCTGGGGCCAGGGCCGATGCACCGCTTTAGCACTTCGTCTTTGCCTTCCCTCTCCTCCGATATTTCATTGGCATGTCCTCTGGCATCGCAGGGAACGCCCAATCGTCCGACTCTGATGATTCCGAGGCGACTGCTGTACCCCTCCTTACCGACGAGATGGAACTTAAAATAGCTGAATTTCGAGTGCCTCATCGCACCCCATACTCTGGTGGTGCCAGTAGCAGCAACCCAGCACATGCAGCATCGATTTCCGTATCTAATTTTTACCATCCAGTGAGTGGAACTATTGAATACACTTCGGCAAAAAACCTTCAGTGGGTGTTCGGATTTTAATTTCTTTTCCAACAGGTCGACTCGCCAACTCAATCAAAGGCATTTGGGGATGAAACGTTGGATTATCCCACGCTAAGGTTTCTGGAGGACGAGGTTGATCATGTTCAATATGCTACATACCGCGATGGACCAATCAATGGTATGCTACCTCCCTTCTTCCTACATCGTTTGGACCATTGAAAACTTCTTAGAGTCCATTATGTCTCCCAGCAACCTCGACTCCTCAGACAAAGGATGGATTCCAATACCTTTGCGGAATTGGTTTTGGATCCCGTTAGTTCTATTTCTGGTTGCTGGAGCAGGTGGTTTAGAGACCGCCTTATATTTCAGCAAAAAAAAACAAGGTGGGTTTCCTTTCTTACTTCGTCACTCTTGTTTTTTTTGACTAATAATTTTTAGGATGGCCTGCAAGAGACAACGAGGCTCAATCATCAATATTTCACTATAGATATGTGAGTCTGCACTGACTTCAACTATTTTGAACGTTGATATTCTTTTAGATTTTCCCTTCTGTTGCAATAGCATCTATCGTATTGACTTCATCCAATCCACCCCCTTTCTGTTCATGAACATCTGTTATCACAGGTTGCAGCCATGTGGACATGGACTGACATCGAAATCAAGAAGATGCAGGTCTGTTGAACATCAAAAATGCCCCATATCTACCTGATCTTATCCTTCATTACTAAGCCCTATGTCGATCTCGTACACGGCGATTCACCCCCTCATCGCAGTCTCTTGTTGGATTATACACGAACCAAGTAGGCGTATCAGCTTCCACCGTGATGGACGACGAAAAAACTCACATTTTCCTAGCAACTTTATTGTTTGGACCCGAGCAACTGCAAACAGACACTATCTGGTTGCACTTGCTACACTAATGGTCATATTGACGCTGAGTTTTCAGCCACTTGCAGCAGCATTGCTGACTGTGACGGACACCTGGTATCAGGCACCAGGTGAAATTTTATCCACAAACAATCATCGAAGAGATTTATACTCATGTTGATAAACCAGATGTGGTAGTGAAGAATTTAGCTGCGCTTGGACTTAATCAGAACACGCAGTTCAACGATTTGTCATGTGAGTTCCATGTCATGGATGCAGGAACAGTAGCACTGATATTTCCTCAGCATTCCTAGCAGCAGCGGGTTATGCTGGTGCTATGGTGATGTACGGTTTAGGGCGCCCAGCCTTTAGCAACGGGCCCTATACCATTGCCCCCTTGGAGGTACAACCCAATGTGATCCTTCAAAATGTTGAAGTTAATGTTGCGCCCAGTTGCCAACTGCTATCGCACAGAACGGGACGGTGTTTGCAAATACGACAGCAATCAAAACCGATCCGGGTTGCCAGGCTGTTTCAGTCCAAATGACGAATGTATCGCCTGGTCGATGGTCGAACTCCGTGTCATACAACGACTGTTCAATTACCTGGATCGTGACTAATAATTCTGCCGTTCTGTTTGGTGGGTTGCAGTCTTCTGGTAGTAAATGCCGGTAGTCAATGCCATACACTGCTTTTTATAGGTGCTGATATGCCAGCCTGTGCTATTAATCCTCCGATCCAGTTCAGTCCCATCATCTTCTGGATCTTCACGTAAGAAATCATTTCATCCTTCTCCCAAATGATGACCTTCATCTACATCCTAGATATCAACCCACCGTTCAAGCATCCGCAACCTTGTGTTTCCCTACATTCTCCCTCTGGGAAGTCAATGTCAACGTGGATCTGGCCACGAAAAATCTTACGAAAGTCACAGAGTTGCGTCCTTTCAACCAAGATCATTCTCCTTTTGCCTCTTTGTCCAGCAATCTCACTGGTCCTCCACTCAATGGACGTGCATACAATGGAGTCAGGTTCAACCTTACTGCGCCAGATCAATACGTGCTAGCCAGACAAGCCGCCATACAATTACAGCTACCCGCAGCCATCTATCAAGCTGCCTTGGCAAATCCAATCGGCTTACTAGAAAGCCTCGCCAGCGGTGTATTCTCACAATTGTCAGGCCAAGTCTACGTGTGTTTGTCTTTTTGTTCATTCAACTTCATATTTATTGGGGCCGTTATAGGGGACCTATTTAGCTCTCGTCGCGAGGGAAGTTTACTTTTTGCCTTCTGTTGAGCCAATCACAGTAGTCGTCAAGACTTTTAGAAAACGTTTATTCCTAAGGTCAGTCACACGCTCTTCCGCCAACTTTCCCTTTCTCTTTGCTGACCTTTTTCAGCGGCACTGCAGTCCACCTGCTGGCCACTGCCATGCTTCTCTTGGCCTTCTTTGGTACCATCATTCATCTCTTCCATCGCGAAGATCGCCGAGATTTACGACTCAACCATGAGCCTGGCACCATTGCTTCGGCCGTGTCCATTGGGGCCCAAACTCAAGTAGGCAATGTTCTCGCAGGACGACAAGATGAAAGAGATATTTCGGAAGCGCTGAAAAACAAAAAGTTCAGAATCAACCCTGGAACTATGAAAATCGTCATGGAAGGGGAGGAGGGGTATGAATTCGCTCAGAGTCCAGGGTTTTGGCAAAGGCGATATTCAAAGCAGTGAGCTCTCCTTACAACTTCATGACTATCCCCACATACGCCTAGATGCATACGTACGTACTTGCATTGGAACTCTTTACTACTGTATATTTCAAAGGACCCACCCACACCTATGTAGCCACACCTTCGGACTTCAGCATGTCCAATTTTTCAATCGTATACGCATCACCATCCATGTATGGAGTTTGCGCACCCCCACTTCCCCCCAAAAAGGTGGATCTCGGAGGTTGAGATATTGAATGACAATGATGCGTTGCAATCGTCGCTGCAAGCCCGTGCGTGCATACTTCGGGGAAGGGACCTCACATCAGCAAATTGATACCGTGCAATGGGACTAACTAAGAACTGAGTAAGGGAAGCCACGAAACGGGACGCGACAAGTTACCAGACGGCTGTGATGGAAGCCGTGAGGTACGCGCCGAGTCACCGTTGAGCAGCTGTATGTAGCCGTATGTTCAAGTAGTGCAGTTTCTCTTATGCTCGCTCCAATGCGCCTTCTGGCACCCAGAATCACAATATCTGAAACCATCGTCAATACAAAACACCATATTGAGCACAAGGGACAGACTCGCCTCGTCTTTGCGCACCTGCTGCCTGTTGTCGTTACAAAAAATCAATCATCAGCACGAAAAAGAAATAGATATGACGTACATCTCCTTAACGCGGCAGACGGATTGCCGCACCACGAGCAGCGATACAAAGCCACCGAAGAGTCAGTGATCTTGGGATGCATGCAATGCGTTTCTTGTTCATCCCCATTCGTCCCGTCCAGCGACATCCCGTCCAACCACGCGGCCAAGTCGTCTTCCAGTTTTCCCGGAGAAATGACGGGCTTCTCGAACTCAACTTCATTCCGAGATATGATGTTGGAAAATTCCTCCATGGCTTTGGGGAAAAGTCTAACTACAGATTGTTGTGCAAGTCTAAGGTTTGTCTTCGGCGGGGGAACGCCGATAAAGATGCTGAATTCGTCCGCGATTTCGAGCCGTTCGAGTGCGCCCTGAGGTTCAATGTCAATGAATTGCGAGCTAGAAAGCGCCAAGCTGTCATCGGTTACCACACATACCTGCATTTCACTCAAGTCGGGACTCAAGTGCTCCTTGATCGTACTCGTCAACAGGATATTCCAATATGAAACATTCTTCATATGTCTGTTGTCCGGTGGTGCTTGCTCGACGTAAGTCTTTGAGTCTTCCAATGCGCTCATCAAAAATGCAATGCCTTCTTCCCATTTGTGATCCCCAGATTTAGGCGAATCCTGAAGAAGGCGGATCCCCATGTCACCTGCGTGCTCCACAGCCCGTTGCATCAGCTGGAATCTGACGAATGGCGTTATATCCTTGCATTTAAGACCTTTTTTCGCCGCACGAAGTCCCTGGACGTTGTCAGCAGATAGGGTAATGGCATAGTAAAAGTAAGCTCCGTTCGGGTTGCGCAGAAGGGCCTTCTTTGCAAGATCAACAGCTTCAGGTATGCGTTGTTTCATGATCCTGTATTTGATATCCAAGATGTCGGCCAGATCCTCCTCGTTCGGCTTCCTTCTTCCGCGGATGGCTTTCGCGCAGTAGGGCAGAGATTCGGCGTACATGGTGAAGGGTAACCCAACATCGGCAGTCTCGTATTTCCCCGTGCGTTCGTCCAGGAATTGAAACATACCATCTGCGATGGAAAATTCGGTGCGCAAAATGAATTCGGAAAGCTTCAAACCAAGTCTGTACAGGTCTTTGTTCTGTGCACAAGCCACCATGGCTTTCTGAAAGTCGGTTGAAGTTTTCAAGGTGAGATAAATATCACAATCGGTCGGACCGTACGCCATTAAGACATCACTAAGGTGGCCTGGAAACCCTCGCTGAATTGCACCAATAAATTTGTTGGGGTCAAGGCCGCGCTGGTCATCCTCCGCTTCGTGTCTGTGAAGCCGAATTAACCCGCCAAGGCAAGTGCAACGTATCACCCAGTCCTTGCTGCGGAGCCCAGCTACGAGAAGGTTGACAGCTGGTGGGTATGCTTTGTAGGCAGCCGAGGCATGCAGGGTACCCATTGCGAAGAGCTCGATGGCATGGTCAAGAGTGTAGGATGTTGACGCAGGTCTCTTTACGGCCTTGAGTACCTCTTGGAGAATAGTAGGCATGTCGAGCGAGGAGAGAACCTTGGGATTGGCTGGGGCAGCGCCTCCTTCACAGACAGCCGCAACGGAGTGGGCAAGAGTAGTCACAGATAGCTCAGCGACTTTGTCGTCTTCAGGGTATTCTTGCATGAGCTTGGTCAAGACATTCGCATGTTTGGCGATCTCGACGCGAATGTGAACACCTCCATGGTGAGTGATGGTCCCGAGAGCACGTAAGGCTAGATGGCGCGTTGACTGGATGTCAATCAGAGGCATCAATTTGTCTAGTAATCCTAGTCGTGTCTCAAAAGGCATGTCATGCCTGATTTTTGCTGAGAGACTTACCTCTTTCAAAAAGTTTATTCCTCAAGATAGAGTCCACAGACATCTTAGCGTAGATGCCCACGACGCCTCCCCTGATCCGTTCATTGTTCGCATTCCTTTGGTAGACCTTGTCGATGCGTCTGTAGATGGAATCAAAGTTGGCATGAACTTTTTTGAGACCACTACGGGTGGAAAGGTCTTTACACAATCTGTCAGCTCATTTCACGATGTAAACTTTTTTTTTTTTCAATTTACCTGGGAGGTCGAGAGCGTCACAAAGAATGGTGACAATCATACTCCAGCCTTCAGCATTATCGATATCGCCAAGAAACGCATCCGACACAACGAGCGAAGTAGATGAGCTGGCAGGTGTTTGAGCTGGACCTTTTGGTTTGCTCTTGGTTTTGCGACCACCAGGACCAGGCATTTTCGGCTATGTACTGAGTAGTAAGTATGTACCAAGAGCTAACTTGATCAAGCTTTCAAGCTCAAGTTGCAGGGTCGTGTTATCTACACAGCCACGGCGTCATTGGCATCGCATCCTTCCTCCTTGCTTCCTCCTCTTCCTTGCTGTCGTCGTCTTGTAAGCACAGTAATTTTGACGTTCCTTCATGGCGAAGGGCCATGGGAAATCCTCTGCCACCTCTGCTACAAAAAAGAAACATGCTAAAAAGCATGCTGGTCCGGTAGACGAGCCCATTACCAAAGAGAAGAAACCCAAAGGCAAGGACAGGGGAAAGAAGAAAGAACCTAGGCAAAAAATATACATTGCTCCAGTTAAACCGGCCCCCATCCAACCAGATCCTCTTGAAACCACTGGTCTCGCGCACAGACTCCCTGCTGATCTGCTTGTCATACTACGCAGTTTCAACAAGAAAGCTCAACAAACCAAGGTCCGCGCATTGGAGGAGCTGCAGTCAGCATGGGTTGACAAGTGTCAGAAGGAGGGTGAGGATAGTCCACTTGTCTATACGCTGGTGGAGATGTTGCCAGTGTGGGTGCGTTGTGCTGCATACAACAATGGAGCATGCTTTGATGATAATCTAGCTGCATCACGTATCAGCCCTTTTTATACACCCTTCTCGCAGGGTCCGCGGTTTGACGGCCTCGTTGCACATATCTCTTCTACAAATCTCTCCTGTACGAGACCAGATCCTCTTCTTCTTACGTGAAACGGCAACACCCTCCCAATTGGAGAGTATCCTGGGGACGTGGTGCGTAGCCGCACATGACATTGATAGGGCAGTCTCGGTTTCAGCACTGAAGGCGTGGAAGGACGTTGTTGGATCGACTACCCGGAGTCATCTTGTGTTGGATGATGGCCGCCGTGCGTCGCTTGTAGCATTCGTGCAAAGAACAGCACTGTATCCTTCTGAGATGTACGCACATCTTAATCCTGCTCCTCCTGTTCCACCACCATCCCCACCGTCGAAAAAAATCTCGGGAAAAGCCGCACCCACTATCCCGACGTGGAAGGACGATAGCGAACAAAACTCGCGGACAAAGGGGGAAGAACAAGAAGAGGATGAACAGGACCGCAAATCAAGATTGCGCGTTGGCGCACTTGGTGTCGCTCGATGGATCTTGGGTAATTATTACATTTATTATTCTTCGCCGATCTTCCTCACAAGATTTCAGAAAATATTCCAACATCGTCTGAAGATCTCAGCGGGCTTCTACTCGATCCCGTGCTCTGGACGTCTTTGCATCATGCAGAAAAGTGTTCTTGGGCGGCCGTCGAACCGTTTGGATGGGGCCAACCCAATGTTCGCAAAGCTGCTTGGGCGCTTGTCCAGACACTTCTTACCACTCAAAAAGGTGTGCAATTTCTAAAAAAACATTGATTCTTGTTCACAGTTTTAAAAGGACATTTGAACCCCGTTGTTCCGATCCTGGGTCCAGCCATCCTGCGGTCAGCTTGGGTGGAACTGGATTCGGCTGTCCAAGCGACTATGTGGCAACCATTACTCACGTTTTTGAAGGGTATTTTCTTCCCTTGCTCGCCCTTTTGCACTGCCGATGATACTTTCAGAATTTCCAAATTCCTGGGAACTCGAACTCACAGGAATCATAGGCGAGGAAGACCAGTCGAGCTCAGAGGACGAGAGGGAGACGGATGAGAGAAGTGAACCGACAGGACCAGCATATGCATCGACAATCGGGCGACCCTCGTCTGCTTACCGAGAATTTCTCCAATTCCTGGAACTGGGGTGTTCGGGATCGCCAATGCAAGGCTACCCAACAGTCATCATAATCCTCTCATCCATCCCATCTTCGGTAAGTTTTGCATTCCGAACTTTTGATTCCTTGTTCAAAATGAACCATAGCTCATCGCGTCATATTCCTCTTCCCCATTGCCCGACTTCTTCAAATCCTTTTGGGCAGCTATTGACAGTCGCGCTTTGAGTTCTCTACACCGATCAGCAACATCTGCTGCATTCCTCGCGTCCCTTTTGGAATGCATGGTTTTCTTGCTTAAGAGGCTCAGGAGTGACGAATCGCGCGACAGGGTTGATGCTGGAGTCATCCCGCGTTCATCCTTAGAAACAGTGGAAGGTCTTGGTCAAAGTTTGGTCAAGCAGGAGTTCAGTCGTGTCTGGAATGAGCTGGCTGTCGGGAAGCTGAAGGTCGAGGAGAGGGCTGCGGCGAGACTCTTAGCACAAACGTTGGAGTCATTGTACAACATGAATTGGGGTACGTCTTCACATTCGGACTTTGGTGGGGTCGTCCTGATTTCCCTTAGGACTGTTCAACTCTGCATGGAGCGCCCTCTCACAAGCAATCAGGCATGCCAAAGAGACGAACTCGAGCATAAATTTGACATCCAGCTTGCTGAAGGTCTTTTACAACCGGTTCAAAGATGGAACTCCCTTGAAGTTTGCTGCCTCTGAGCTCCTGGTTGAGTTATTAATATCATCCGTGGACAAATGCAGGAAAGCAATCGAGTATGGTATAACAAAGAGTGGCAGTAGCCCTTTTGATGTGCTGGTTGCCTCTCTTGATCAATTTAAGGAAGGCTTGTTCTTCGACATCAGATTTTCTGAGGTAAGTGATACGACTGTCTACCTCACTAGATTGAACAATGATTTTGTAAAGCCTTTTGATAACCTACTCTTTGAACATACCTACAAGTTGTTCACGTTGTCACCGACGCTTGTGCTCTCTTATCTCCTTCACCGGAATGATGACAAGAAGTCTCTTGGACTCTGGCATTGCCTCCTTTCAGAAATTGCTCTACAGGGCGACTTGGCGCTAGAGTCGATCCTTCCGCTGCTTGCAGCCACGCGACAAGTTCATCTCCCAACCTATCTGAAGCCGAAATTCGACGAACTTGATGGTTTATCTGGGACGCTTCTTGTTAAGGCCTTGACCGGACCTTCAGGATCGAATGAATTAGCCCTCGTCCGCCAGCTATTCCTGTCATCGGGTATGTATTTCTATTCGCCACTCAAACTGTCTTCTAATCTATCATCCCACCATATCAAAGACCATTTCCTATCGGAGCCCGGTTTCCTTGCCCTTCTTCACAGCGTCGTGGAAGCATTCACTTGGCAGGTCGATTCCGCACTTCGAGGCGACAAAAAGCACGATGCCTTGTCTTTGCTAAATTTCGCCCCTTCGTTAGACTTGATTTCCGCTGTCTTTGCGCAACCTCCCAAGATGCTGCCCTCATTGGACGAATTTGGTGCCTTGCTTCCAAGTATCTTCCATTTTGCTTATCTTCTGCCATT
>Ga0307507_10012405_pt1 | contig 10530 bp, 7 predicted proteins | sample 7_EM_MG_FD_207223 | JGI IMG/M metagenome (GOLD analysis project Ga0307507, IMG submission 207223) | Populus trichocarpa ectomycorrhiza microbial communities from riparian zone in the Pacific Northwest, United States - 7_EM | ecosystem: Host-associated > Plants > Roots > Unclassified | place... | reverse complement strand
CTTTCTCATTTCAATTACGCCAATCGACAATCGCACACATAGCCCTGGTGTGATGAACCGCGGAGAATAAGAGATGACGAGTCCCTCGTCATAATGAGACTCTCAGCTGCGATTGGTAGTGCCTATGCGGCTCTCCCGCTCCTTTGGCCCAACGTTCGACGGTAGCGCACGTGGACAACTACGCAAAGCTGCGTTTTATCACATACGAGAGGAGAAGGGCTAGGGTTTTGTTATCATTATTTTACCATAAAACAACGGGTAATAGAATCGGGAGATCCGGGACCACGTTAGCGTGACTGTAAGGAACACTGTGGCCAGCCATGGATCTGGGTCTCCTGGAACACCCGAGTCTACGCTTCCGGCACTAAATATTCCTGTCTGAAGTTACGTAGGTCAGGACTCCTTAGCCGTTCGGGTTCCTCGTTGCGTCGAGACCACGCGAGCACCTAGGACCGTTGACCCCCATAGTCACCTTTGTGGACATACTGAAACATTTCCACGACGTAATAGGGAATCCGATTATTTTATAACGAACCGGCTAGCCAAGAGTGCTTGTAAACCGGCCCGAAACATTGAAAATTTTCACTTCAATAGAACAACGCCACTTGCCTTACCACTCACTCGCCCACTCTACGTGCACCTCTTCTGCACACGGTATCACTCGCGTACGATGAACATAACGCTGTTTACCGCTATGACGATGTATGTGCTTTTCCGGGCCCAGATCGTAAGAGTCGTATCTCGCTGGCTTCGACTCACAGGGTGGCCTCAGAAATGCGCGGCTGTTCAAGCCCCATCCCATCCTCCAGCACAGCGCAATATGGATCACACTCCTCCCTCTTTCTCTCGATTTTCGCCCTTCTCCGGATCAGCCGTGCGGGGCTATGCGCAGTGTCGATACTCGAGCGCAGTTTCGACTAGCGCACCGACTTCTTTTATCCAGAGGCCGATCGTAATTACATCAGCGATTGTCTCACTAAAATTCTCCGATGGTTGTGGATTGGATCGTGAACTTTCTTACTCAGAATACTCAGAGTAGCGCTCGCTTTCCCATTTTCGCTCTACATAACATACGAGTAGTGGGGCCACACGCTGCTGACCTTAGTGATGATCAAGTAGATGCGTGAAGTTAGTCACTCGGTCAGTCCGTGGATATGCTGGCAGACTTACTCCTCCTCAGGGAAGCCAGGAATACATTGCATATTGCGAACTGGGCCGGGGACTTCACAGGGGCCCTGTCCGGAAGGGGCGCCGCCCGGATGGAAACGCAAACCCCCAAGACCGACTGAGGATTTGAGCCTCCATAGCGTAGTGATCATTAAACAGAACTACTACTGTAGTCACAAGGTTCAGTATGTCCCCAATTTCCCATTCAGCTCTCCCAATCTAGATCTAAGCAGGCCACTTTGCGAGAATAACGCTCCCCACAATAAGCTTATCTGTCGGGCTGATTCGAAATATGTGCTGGCAGAAGAGTCCAAATCAAAGACTAGTGAGGGGGAGGACGTTGTCGATTTGTCCAAGAGGCCTTGTACCATATTCACAAGTACAAGTACTTTATTCTATTTTAATTTTGGTTTATTTTGACTATTTTTCTTCGAGTTTTGATCCTTTTTTTCCCCCTTCCTTTCGGGGAATTACCGGCTTTCCCTTAATAGCCGCTATTGGCTGCACGATTCTTGTTTTTTCTTTTTCTTTTTCTTTCCTTCTTCACTGAATTAATGCCAACTACCACGACGTGCATACGTTTTTCTCGGCATAACTTATGATCTACCCCATCTATGCCTTGCTAGGGATTATACAAGTGCGAGCAGGAGGTTTCCAAGAACATACATCTCAGCGATACAATTTGTTAAACATCCAAGCGAAAATCTGCATTTTGCTACCTGCAATTATGATTGTATGGATGATTAACGGAATACATAGGATCACACCCAATATCGGCTATAGTGTATTGACCTATCAGCGTTAGTTCTTCTAACAGGAAGTAAATAATAATAAAAAGGGAAAAATGTTGAAAGCTGGGACCTGGTCCGAAGATTGATATGCAAGAGAGGGCATACCTAAGCGTTAGCTCATCAAAAGTCGGGCTACAAAGCTCATGGACTCCCAACGAGCAATATATCATGCGTTTTTAGTGAAGAGTCCTCTGCCAGTGCATTCAGATGAGTTTATGCAACAAATTATTGCCAGCGTCCCATGTGAAAATTGATGTAGGGTGTGGTAGTGGTGGTGGTGGTGGTGGTGGTGTTTGTGCTGGAATAGGGTCCAAGTGACCGGCTTTTCTAGAGAACTCACCATATTCTCACCACCACCACATCTCCTCCTCCTCCTACCCACAATCCATTGGGCAGCGGGCCCTGCAGATCCATAAAAACGTGGGGTCAGGTGAATTCCCAAAGCATATCCAAGGAAGGATATTACCTTTTTGAAAGTGGTGTCCCATCTTAGCAAATCGTTGTAGACCCAGCGTGACCCTCCAACTCAATTATGCAAGCCATTGGCTTGCATAAATTAAGCCCTAGGATACACAAAACCCCGACCAATACCATGCAAGAGCCTTCGGGTATATAGCGTATAAGGCGTTTCGAAAGCACTTTTTAACCTTCAGGATTATTCTCATCACGGGCTCACGAAGATCCCTATACATACCTCGTAGCGAGTGAGGGGGTGATCCCAAGCAAACATCTAAGGAGGGGGGGGGGGGATGTACCTTCGGAGTGCTCTCTTCCTTCAATTGAAACCCCCCACACCCACACCTACCTTTCCAAAATGAAGGAAAAGCTCTCCACTGCCGTACAGTAGCTTACTTGTTCTCAAGGTAGTTATTACCTCTCACGGCATACTAGCAGACGCCACTATGCGAAAATCATTACAGACGGAAAACCAGATATGCAGACTACCTCGCTATACCATACTCGAATAATGATAGTAGGGGGGAAAAAAAAGGCCAAGATGGGAGACGTTTTTCTTCTCTTAATTATGTGCCTTGATGTCGTGTGACTGACTTGCAAAAAAACATGAATTGGGACCCTTTGTATGATAGAAAAGAAAAGGAAAAAAAAGCGGAACGAGCATAACCCTAAGCTCGCGGACGGAACGCATGCCTTTGTTCGTTTGTTAACTCCCCCGCACTAAATCATTACCCCTGGGCTGACTAGCAATTGGCTATCTAGCTTACTTTAGCGTTTTTCTCCACATTTTCAAAACTGCGAGAACCCGCTCGAAAATATCGCTCACAATTCATGATAATTGGGCTAAACAATATGATACACTAAAAGTCCGGGCCTACTCGGGCACAGGCTACCCTTCCCTTCCGCGTCTAAGTTTGCTCAGGCCGGTCTTGTTTCTAAATCTCCCTCTCTCCCCCCACTCTGTCGTTCTAGTGGCTGTGGAGTGCTAGTACAGTGTATGTGTGGTGATTCAGTTGGACACTTTGTACAGGAACGGCCACCTTAGATGTCCCACTTCAACTCTGCCACACCAATAGGGCGGATTAGTCAATAGCGTGTGCCCAATTATCCCGAATACCGAATAGCCGAAGAAAGTCACCGCACAAATGGGGAAATCATGCATGAATAGGCAAAATTCCTTGTTGATGCAAGTATCATACCGCACTTAGCACTGCACTGTACCCTCCCGGCCCACCACCCTTTATTTTCCACCTCATTCCTCCTTCCTTCCAAGATATTAGCCAGGTATCCTAATTGGTGGCAAATGTCCAGAGTAGGCTGCTAAAGGGCGAATGTAGCAGGGTACCACAACCGGCCACCAAGAAGAGAAAATGTCACAGCACACACACACACGCACACATACTCGTACAAATAAGCTATCAAACCCGTGGATTTGGAGTGATCTGGGGGATCGACGATACTGCGGAAAACCCCAAGTTGCTCGTAATGTCGTGACGTTTGTAAAATGGACTGATACCGCATATGATACCACCGGGGTTCCGAAGCTCCGGCCAAATTTTGGCTGTATGCAATAGCAATCCGTTTTTACAAACGTCACGACGTTGCGAGTGCAGTACATGCTTCTATATACCACGGCACTGTATGCACAAGTCCTGTACACTCTCTACCAGATGCGGTGTCTGCCCCATTTTTTTTCCTCTTCATTTCATTCTATTCTCTGAAACAAAAAGCAAACACTTCACCAACTTGCCCAGCTCAAGACATGAGCTATATGTAATACATAGACTAGTGTATTGGCAAAGTACATGTCATACATTGCCTACTCCGTAGTTGAAGAAGATAGGAGCAGGCTCCGCTTTGCGTTTAGGTAGGCGAAACAAACTCCATTGGACCATTGAGGAGATTATGACCAATGGAACAATAGAGATATAATACATGAGTTTTTTTCTAGTTTTTTTTTTCGTTAGGGCAGTTTATGCAGGGACCTCAAGCCAACGAGGGATTCGAGAGCATGACCAGGTGATTTACTAGATACTGAAGGGGAATTAAAAGCGAATCTTTTATATTACGGTACCCGTATTCCTTCAACAAAATCCTTGGTTCGAGCACACCTCGACTAACTAAACTACAATAAAACCTTGTACCCTCGCAGTGTTGTTCCCCCATATATTAAAAAAAAAAAAAAAAAAAAAAAAAAAACAAAGACTTACAGGTGCTCGAATAGGATGGTTATGGTATGGTATAGGAATGAGGTCGTGTGAGACCTCCCCTCGCTCTCCTCCCCCCAAAGCCATCCACGGTATCCAGTTACTATTATGGTACTAGAAATTTATTGGTACTCATACATCCCACACACCGCACCAATGAGTTCGCACAGCACAGAATTCGCAAGGTCCAGCGGATTTGTTCTCCGTGAACAGCAAAACAACGTTATTAGATAAAGTCAAGCGAAGCTGGAACAACAATAGGGCAGGTAGGTAAACTAGTGGGAACTGTAGTCAGGATCTAAAACACCAGCCCGATTGCGAATCTGACCATGATGTTCAAAGATCCAAAACCTACACACAGACCCCAAGGGAGGATGTCGCAACGTAAACCCTGCGGGGTAGATTTTTTTAAGTACAAGTAGGGGGAAGGGGCTTGGTCGGCTTTGGAAAGCTTACTTAGAAATTGATCAACACCTTTCACCGGCAACCGGAGATGGATATACGGTACAGCATCGGTAGCGTGATTTTCACGCAGTGATCCGTACCCCACGCTTAGGGTGGCACGGATACCGAAAACTCTTTTGTGACTGCGCTTCCAAGTGTGATACCTGTACTGTACAGTACCGTACTCGAGTACTTTCTTTCCTTCTCCATCGTCTTGGACCTCATTTGTATGTATATGCTGTGAGACTACTTTCGAGTCAATGATAGTCCCGGTAGGCACAGAACCACGATGGTGTGCGCAAGTATAATCGGAATTGGGCACAATTGGGAAAAGGCCAGATATGTTAATGGGTACATAACTCATCTCGTATCATACCATTGCACGTACCCGCGTGTGGCAGTAGTGATGATAGTAGTGGCGATATTGTGCTTGGGTAGCTTAGGTTATTAAAAATTGGAAACTAGAGAGTGGCAATTTAGGGATTATTTCACAGGATTTCACAGGACGATCATGCAGATATTGCCCGGAAAGCAATGTGATTTTATAGAAGTCAAAAACCCAGACCAATTGCTTTAACGCCACATCCAATTGAACAAGAACAGAAGGTTTAGGGGGAATTTTCGTTATAACAAACTCACACGAAATTGGGCTATTTCTCATTCTAACTTGTACATTCTATCCGTTATTGTAGTACTGTTCTTAGGATATCATACTCGGTAGCTGCTCTCGGTTGCTGCCTTCCCCAATTTTTGACCTAGCCTTGTGGTCTAGTAGAGAGCCTGGACGATCACTTCCCCCCGTTTTTAATGGCCCCCCCGAGTACAGTACCGGCAGATTTGCTGGGGCTGCGAAAAAAACTCCTTGGACAAAAAGGTTGCGAATCCATCGTTTTTTGTTTTTTCTTCAAAGCTATTTAGTACCTAACCACTAGACTTAGGGATTCACAGTACATATGATTCTTCAGAGCGAAACTTTTAGTACGGCCCCTGGCAAACGCAAGCTTTAGACCCCTACCGGTAGTCGCAGCCTTTGGAACTTTGCAATACCGCACCAGTAGTCTACTCATGTTGCCAGATTGAAGTCTGGCTACTTTTGGTCTGCCACGACCAAAAAAAAACGCCACTACAATCCAGAGACACGAGTACCTTTTTCAAAAAGTCAGACAGAGGGGGCCTGCCCAATTGTCTTTCGCTGTTTCCTTAAGGTGTGGCGATTTGAGGTCTCCCCTCTCGTTGGCTTGATTGCCCTTAGCTTAGCTCCAATCCGACTTTTGCGAGGGGATGCGGGGGCAAACCACAAGCAACGGGGATAATATCTTGAATTTAAAGCCACGCGGACACTCTCCCCCCACGAAGGGCAGATGCTGATTTGTTAATTTCCTATGAGGAAATCACCAGCTGATCCTTCATTTGGAACATTTTACCAAGTTCACCAAGTTCACCATAGGTGTAGTCAGTATAATATATTTGATTAATTACCACAGGAAAGCTTCCTGTTCAAGTTCAGCCGCCCGAGCGAGTGGGGTGTCTGAGTGGCTTGTGGCCTCGTCTAACCAAAACTTTCAGCACGGCTCACTGTGATGATGACGATGGTGGTGGTGGAGAAGGATTTGAGAACATTCAAATCTAGACTCACGGATATCATATGGCGCTCAGCTGGTCTGAACACCATGTTTTACTCGTAATTGGAGGGCGTTTGCGAACTCTGCTGATACCGCATACCGCCAAAATCCGGTCCCTTTTCTTAGATCTTGCTGTCATGCAACAGCGGTCGTGTTCATAAATGTCGTTCCATTATTATGAGTACCTTACAGTACGAGTACAGGTTTCGGTAAGCCTGCACAAGTGCAAGGGAGTACAGGTGCCCGACCACATGGATCAAAAATTTGTACTCGAGTACTCGGTAACTTATGGCAGATTATCTGTGCTCATCTGAGCTCCCACACTAAATCTAAACTCAAATGTCCCGGGACTCCATGCCGAATACCTGCAAAGGGAAAGAAAAGACAAAACCCAACAAATGCTCAATGTTGGCTTCGTTATCCCAATTCCGCACACCGGATGCGAGGATGACCTTCCAGAAAACCCGAGTGGGCGAGCGGTTCATCAGATGAAACAGAGAAATAGATAAGAAGTGAAAAAAAGCGTGGGATGAGGCTGTGGGTGTGCAAGGGGACCGTGCCAATTGTTGGAAATGGGGAACCCAGGGAATTGGGCTTCTATCTGGGAGCCTTGTCTAATTGGTTTATCGGTGGGAGAGCTCCGTCGAGGAAGTAGCTGTTTGTGTTTCCTCTTCACTCTGGGATGACGTCTATCGTGTGGGGGGGAAGGGAGGATTGACAAGGTAAGGGGAAGAAGGAAGGTAAGGGTAGGGGGGAGGGGATTCTGGGTAGTTGAATGTGGGGTGTTCAGCCTGGCATTAGCGCTTCAAGATTCCCAACCTTCCACCGCATCAGTATTTGGTTCTACAATACAGTATCATACAGTGCTACCTCCTTGTGTTTTTGTTGAAATTTGCTTTTCAAAATAGGTTAAACTCTCTCTACACTTTCTTGACACGAGCACTAGAGTTGTTGTTAGTCTCAAAAGGAACAATTTCAGCCCACACCAAACAATTCAGGAACCGGAAACTTGGAAGCGAAACGTTTGAGTGCGGTACTAGTACGGTACCGTACTATTAACGGTGCGTGGGGGTAACTTAGCCTTCCGTGCAGAAAAGAAAAAAAAAGGAGTTAGGCACAAGAAGGGAAAAGCAATTGGATCCCAATAAAATGGGGACAGCCTCATGAAAACAAATCAGACTTAAGGTGAAAGATCGGAAAAACCTCTCAAGAACCCTCTGAGGGTCCCCCTTAACGCCATGTCATCGATCATGTGAGTTTGCCTGGTAGGTACATTTCCGAACTTCCCACAGAGTTTTTTGCCCCGATATCTCGGAGCTGGGCGCTGCGATGCCGATATCAGAGCACAGCGACCTCCTTTCTAGCTGAAAAGAAGAGAAAAAAGAAAAAGCGAAAAGGCGAAAAGGCGAAAAAGCGGGAAGTAGGGCTTCAATTGTGGTACAATAGAAAAGCTGCAGATACGGCCTTACGCATATATTGCCAGAGTACGGTATTATACCGTAGCCATATATCGCCAATCTACAGCACTAACGCCCCGTTGCACCGTACCCACAGAAATGAGATGGCTAGGGTAGCACCCTTACCCCATACGATATATGCCAGTTGTCAATCAATCTAATGTGCAAGTGCTCGAAAGGAATCACTACTGTTCCGAAATTTAATTAAAGTTGAGGGATTTGGGAAGGGGATTGGCTGACGAACCGGAGCGGGCCACAGTGTCACAGAAGACAATACTCGAAGACTATACGAGTACCAGTGTGCCCTTTGGAAGGGCACAAGGATTGTTCGCAGTTTTCTTTCTTAGGACAGCTGCCACCGTGAAGTTGTGTGTGTGAGATGGTTACCTAGATAGGTTGATAAGGTTTACTTAATATAAGCATATTTATTTATTTATATTTATTATTGAATAGGGTTTGTCGTTCGAACGAAGTTGTTTCACCTGCGGGTAAAAAGATTAGAGTTGGATGAACCCCTGAAGGTGATTGGCAGGCCTCACACTGAGTACCGTACTTGAGTACAGTAGAAGAGTCCTCGTGTACTCGGGTAGAAGAAGGGTTTGCAAAAAAAGTGTGCGCTATGGTACTCTGATTGCACGCTCGAGTAATAGAGCAAAGAGGAGGCCCGGCCAGCTGTGGGCAAGGCTTTCCGCTGGCTATCGTATGTCTTCCAAGCCAGTGTGCGCACTTGTGCGGGGTGTGTTGCTGTCGTTCCTTTACTCGAGTACTGGGAACAGCTGTGGTAGCACTCGGAGTACTGTTCACCTTACGGCCGCCCATTCGACTGGTATTCTTTCAGTAGACTCCTACTCCTCCGAATCACCTCCACAACCGCCGAACTAGGCTCCCAAGGAAGCTCTATGCTTTACACAAGTTTTCTAATTGCCACTACAGTAGTGAAAACCGCTGGTGGCAAGCTACAACTGAAGCTGTTGGGAAAAAGAAAAAGAAAAGCAAAGAGAGCGCCCAGACCAATCTGTTGTACTAGTAGCTGGGAAGTGTCCAAGATTGTCTCTGATTGAGGCTCGCCATTAGAGTCGCCGCTACATAGCGGCAAGTCTCTTTTTTTTTTTTCATTCCCGTGGTTCAAGATGGAAAATGCTTGACGGCCAACAGTCTTTCGAATGAGCCAGGCACCGGTACTTGAACGGCTGAGACTTCATGACACAATGGATTGCCGGTATAGGAGAGGAACGGGAACAGCGTTGGCGGAGATCTATGTTCCGCTCATGACAAAATTTGACCCCCTACTGTAGCTTCGTCTCTCGCTATTCCGTCAACCGAAGATGGTGAGATACCCGAGAAGGCTGTCCCAATAGTGCCTATCAAAGTGCTTTTTGGCCACTCGACTGGTTGAAGCTAGGTCTTGGAATGACTTAGAATCGCTTACAAGCCTTATGAAGAGTTCGGTAACTTGATACCACTTTTAGTTCGGGGTTGTCCTTTTTTTTCTTTTTCTTTTCTTTCTCCATTTCTTTATTTTGAGCCTTTCTTTGTTGTTAGTTGTAGTCCCACGATGGATAGGGTAGGCTGAGGGGCGGAGGTGTTGTGATGATGAACCCCCACGCCGCTGCCACCCGTAGCTGTGGGATGGGAGGACAGCAGCTTTCTCTGGGAGCCACTTTTACTTTCACTCACACTCACAATTTCAGTCCCACATACCAGTACTGTACCTGTACTTGCACAGATTCACGAATTCTTACACTTACACGTTCACATCCTTACGCTCGCACTCGCACTCGCTCACGCGCACCATCGTTCCCTTTTGCTCCTGTTACCTCTACTCCCGTCGTGCCCCACTATTCTCTTGCTGTACTCACTGTACCTTGCGGCCACACGCACCCGGGTTCTACCAGCGGCGTCGCCGCTTTCCCTCCCCTTGTTTGCCGGCTTGCCTATTGCGTTTTTTGATACTGATGTAGATATGATTATTCCTACGGATATAGATAGGAGTAACTAGGAAAGGAAAAAAAGAAGGATCAAAATGGGAATGTTGAAGGAAAAAAAAAGCTACTGGCATTGGGAGTCAGTGCCATTTCTTACTTGCCCGCTCGGTGGTAACTGCTGCCTCGTCCGTGGAGTAGGGGCTCACGACTCCGTCCACTCAAAATCTACCTTAATTTTCTCTTTTGCTGTCATCTCAGCGAGCTTCCATTCCCCATTCTGGGTTCATACATTCCTTTGCTTGTGACGCTACGCCAAACTGTCCCTTGGAGATTGGCCGCCTTGGATGTTGCTTGTTCAGAGTCTCCGGCTTGTCTCGGCGGAGGGCCTCGCGAGATTTCCCAGTGGGGACTGGGCTCTCCAAGTTGCTGTTCAATTGGTTCCTGCGGAAGTGTTTTGACAT
>Ga0307507_10012404_pt1 | contig 10530 bp, 3 predicted proteins | sample 7_EM_MG_FD_207223 | JGI IMG/M metagenome (GOLD analysis project Ga0307507, IMG submission 207223) | Populus trichocarpa ectomycorrhiza microbial communities from riparian zone in the Pacific Northwest, United States - 7_EM | ecosystem: Host-associated > Plants > Roots > Unclassified | place... | reverse complement strand
CTTTTGTATTTTTTTTTTATGTTATCCACTTTGTTTATTTTATTTTTGTGTTAGGTTTGAATAAATAATAGCAAAAATGATGTTCTTTGGAGAAAAATTAGAAATCAACCAGAATTTTCTTTTATGGAATCGTCCAAAATAAAAGGAAAAAAAAATACTTTGAAGAAGCATGCAATTTTTCTATTCAACTTTAGGAAAATTCCCTTCTTGAACTCTTTAAAGCAACTCTAAGTGTTTTGGACGTAACGTTTTTTTTAGTAAAATAAAGGGGTGTTTAGGAGTGTAGTAGCAGTTACTTTTCAAAATATTTTTCACTCGGAAATGCACCAAAATAATATATTTTTTATTTTTTAAAAATTATTTTTGATATCAACACATCAAAATGATCTTAAAATACTAAAAAAATAATTTGAAGTAAAGAAAAAAAAATAAATTCTCAATTTTTTTCAAAAGCACTTTTAAAACATAAAAACAAACAAACCCTAAATCACCTTATTATTGTAAAAAAGATAACTCAAACTTCTACAACATATATATATATATATATATATATATATAAGCCCGAATCAAAGAGAGACTTGGGCCACAAGTTGATGGCCTAACATAATCAAATATAAAAGAAGTTATTTGTGCAAACGAGCCCATTTGATGGATTAAATAGGGTGTACTTAGAAAGAAACAAATGACATGCCATATATTCTTGAAAATATCTGGAAGTCTAGTTTCTTCATAATTTTACGATTCATGAACCGAGCTCATTGAAAAAAGTTACACTAGTTTTAGTATCAATGGTCTTGTTTTGGAATTATATTTGATTTTTGGTATAAGAACTTACCAATATTGATAAGCAAGAGTCTAAAAATATAAGATAGTTAAGGGACATTTATAAATTATTTTTAATTTATAATAAGCCGAGGTTTAGTTTGGAAAAAAGAAGTGCATTAAAGTTAGATTCCTAATCCAATTAGAAAAATAAAATTCATAATCAATAGGGATTTAATTCTTATCTTTTCACCTAAGCCTTGCTAAACTCTCCTATAGGTCAGTATAAAAAACATTCCACTAAAAGAAGTAGAAGAAGAGGAAGAAAAGAGAGCAATGTCGAGAACACTTAAAAGCTAGAGAGATCAATTTAAGTTGTTGATTCATGTTTGGTATTGTGGTAGTTTCTGTTTTTTAAAGTGATTTTCAAGTTACTTTTCACCTGAAAATGTATTAAATTGATGTTTTTTGATGTGCATATGTTAAAGATAAAAAAATCTAAAAAATATATTATTTCAATATATTTTCAATTAAAAAGTATCTCACACTATTAAGATGGTGATGATATATTTCTTCTTAGTTTTTTTATTCTTATTCTTCCTTTTCCTTTTCTCTTTGTTATTAATGTTTATTTCTAGCATGTTATTATTTATTCTTAACATGAACTAAGTCCTTTTACTCGGGCTATAATGTTGACTAACAATGATGTTTTAATTTTGTTATTCAATGCTATTTCGAGTTTAATTATTTCATGTTGAGTTCTCATCATTGTTCTTAATACTTTTGAATATCTAGAAAATACTTGATGATTTGATAGTTATATTGATACTAAGAGGTTATGTATAATGTTTGATTCATATGATGAATTCCATAAATTGATAAAACTCTAAAGATTGACAAGCATGATTTATGTGGTTATGTTATGCAAGAATCTATGAAACTTAAAGTGTTTTTGCATATTGAAATTCATATAGAGATATGATATGTTAATGTATGAAAGTAATGTCAACACATTCTCGAGAGAGATTGTTGATTAAATTGGGGAATCTTAACTGTCAACATAGGCTAAATCTTACACTAGCATTATTTAAGGAGTTGTTACGGATTAGTTGTAGTGAAATTGGATGCTCTAGTGTTTTAAGTTATTGATTTCTATTTCATATTTCATTGTTGATTTCTATCTCATATGACAAATAACATTTCCCATATGGGAGGTAAATCTATTAAAAAATATTTTTTTTCCTATCAGTCTTTGTACATCTTTCATAAACTAGGGAGGTATCATGTTCAAGATGGCCTAAACTTTCTCGAGATTAGGTTTTATCCCTTTATTACCAATAAAAAATTCCTATGAATTTCTTTCTCCGATGAAGAAGGCACACTTGGCTAGATTCAACTTCATTTTGTACTAGTGAAGAATAATAAAAACCTCTTGGAGATCCTAGAAGTCTTTAAAAGTCATACTCTCATATTGTCAATGTAGACTTTCATGTTCCTATGAAACTAGTCTTTAAATCTTTGATTCACCATCCTCTAATAGGCGACTTCTACTTTTTTAAGCCCAAATGGTATGGTCTTATAACAAAATTTAGTCTATTTCATAAAGGATATATGTCATCGAGATTTTCCAGCCTCTATGCGACAATCTAGTCCCACTAGACTCAACATTTCCTCACCTTTTTCACTTGTGTTTTCCTATGACTAAGTATCTCCCACACCCAAAGGTTTTCCCCACTCTCATAAGTTGTAAGCAAATAAAATTACACAAGTAAGAGGTAGCAAATTAGTACACATCATATATAGAAAAAAATTCTCAACTTTTATTAATCTCAATAATAAAGGAAATACACAAATTCATATGTGTGTGCTATGCACAAAACTTGCATCCTACATAGCCAAAGCTCTCATGCCTATTTATAGACAAGTATATGAAATGTTACAAAGCATAAAACTACAATTCTTATATTTTAGAAAGTAGTGGGGCGCTTTTTTCCCTATGTTCCCATGAACTTAGTGGGTGGTTTTGAACCATGATCCCATGATCCGATGATCTTAGTGTCTTGAGGAGCAATCTCAATCATGCCCCAATATTTAGATGCCATGCTTCCATGATTTAAACACTCATCCCCCCATAAAGCCATGACCATAACTATCGTAACAACCCACTACACTATTGCGAAACTATCATTTTATGTTGTAGAATATATGTTTGCTGCCTGCCTTGGATTGTCCATCGTCTAAGTCCAAACTCGCATCAACCCATTGCTTGAATATGCCAAAGTTGTCTAATTTGACATTGTCTCATGGACTACCACTACCCATCGTGTCTTTCCAGTAGTGTTTTTGTTAATGTATTCATGCTGAATTGTGACTCCGTTAGAAACCCCCCACTAAAAAAAGCCCCATTAAAAAAAACCAACACCTTCATCAGAAAAACTTAGGATACCCTTGCATCACATCTGCTTATTGTCATAAATTTGTGTTCCATATACAAAGCCTCTCAGTTTTTCCCATATTCAAATAAAATTATGTCTATCGAATCTACGATGCCTAAGAAACCTTGACAATCCCATAGTCAACTAGATTTCAAACCAAGTTATGATGAAATTCTTCTCTTAGGTCCTACTTGTTTCCTATAAAGTCAAAACACACCTTGAGTCCCAACCTAAAGCATTGAGATCAATGTCATTAATCTCGTATAGACACCAACAAAGTTGTAACACTTTATTGTCACATAACTGCCATATCTTTTAGAGTTTGTATGTGACTTTCCTAAGAAACACATAGGCTGTTCTCATTCATTAGCAATCCCATATGCCAAATCATCAACCTGTAAGTCTATTTTCATGATATCCAGACACTTCCTTAAGCACCCAATGCTTCCATCCCTTTCCTCATGAACAATTGGTATCAGAGCACGATTGCATTTTTGGCAGGACAATAAACAATTTTGTGGGCAGGACAACAGACAGTCTTGCATAAGTTATTGTGGGATAGTTTACTAAATTGGTGGCTTGAAATCATATGCCAAAGGGCATGAATGTGATTAGGGAGAGATTGACACCTCTAGAGGACTTGATGGGGTCAATTCTTAAAGATGAAAATTGTTCATTGAATGACGAGTTAGAGTTGGCAATGGATATCATTTAAAAGACTGTTGGACAATATGTCAAACTTGCGATAAAGACAAGCTGAAAGTTGCAGACTGTCGATGAAGAAATGACTATCTTGAAAGGGGCAGTTGTGAAGGCTATTGGCAGCATTGATTCTTTAAAGCCTAAAGTTCCAGAGCCTAACTCATTTGGTGGGGCTAAGAGGTTCAAGGAATTGGAGAATTTTATGTAGGACATGGAACACTATTTTAGTGTGGCCAAGATCAACATTGATGAACAATTTGACATCGCAGTGATGTACCTGTCTAGTGATGTAAAGTTATGTGGCGGACAAGGTCCAAGAAGGAATTAAACGCTAGGGGACCAAAGGTTGAGACATAGAAGAGCCTGGAACATGAGTTAAATGAACAATTTCTGCCCAACAATAGGTTATGGATTGCAAGAGAAAACTTGAGGTATGTTGGGTCAATGAGGGATTATATGTAGAGATTTAGTGCTTTGATTCTAGAAATTGACAACATGTCCAAGAAGGATAAATTGTTCAAGTTTCTGTCTGGTCTTCATTCATGGGCATAGTTAGAGTTGAGGAGGCAGAATATTTTAGACTTGTCTTCGGCCATTACCATTGTTGATGGATTGACAGATTTTAGAGTAAATGCGCGAAGGGACTGCTGGAGCTTCTGAGTTTTTGTTAAAGCCTAAGAGAAAGGATAAGATGAAAAAGAAGAAATTTGGTGGGGGGAGCCCAAACATGCTATTAACGATGGAAGGTAAGATGAGAAGATAATCGGTAAGGGTTTAAAACCAGATTTCCATTACTTTATATGCGATGGAAATCACTTTATGAGGGAACGCTAAAAAAAAGGACATCTCAATGTTGTCATTGTGGAAAACGATGTTGAAGATGTGGCATGCATAAATCTCATGCGTGTGTTTAATGACTAAGATGAAATTCAATCGTGATTTGGGCTAGTATGGAGGAGGAGGGGGCAAGGCTTAATTAGACTGTCTTGGGTGGGGAAAAATATGGGGCTGTTATGTGCACTTCAACAACGAGACAGATTGGGGTGACAAAAGCAGAACATGCATGCCATGCATCTTAGTGAACATATAGGTTGGGATGAAGGGAACAATGTTTTGGGAATTCAACATATTTTGACGATGGATTGTGCGGGATGAAGAATATAGTAACCGAGTCGTAGAGGATTTGATTAAGAAACCAAACTTAAACAGAGGGATTATGTATGGTGTGCTACCATGGTGGGGAGGTAGAACAAAAGTGAGCATATTGGGAGTCTGCACTTTAACGATGGACAGTTGGGTGATAGATTCGGTAACCGAGTTAGTGGGTTCGGTTGAGGAGCTAAAATCATCAACGAGGATGATTTGGTATGCTACTTTGATGGAGAGGTAGTATGGGTAGCTATTCTATATGGGAACAACGAGGCTATTACATCAATAAATAATTATGTGGGTGATGAATTGTCTCGGGTACAACAATAGGTATATATATAACAAGTCAGATGGATATGATGTTGGGATGCTACATGTGTGTATGCTTAGGCAAGGCTACGACTTGCCGAAAGAACTTCAACATAAGATTATGTTGATCACTAAAAAAAGTTGACTTATTTTTCTTAAAGGTTGTATATGAAACAATTGAGGAGTTAGGTGGATTTTATGGGGATTAACGTGATTCTTCAAAGTAGTTTTATATGGTGTTTTTCATGAGGAAAGGGATTGAAGCCTTGGATGCTTAGGGAAGTGTCTAAACATTATGAAAATAAGCTTATGGGTCGACGAATTGGCATGTGAGATTGCTAATGATTGAGGATAACTTGTGTGTGCCTTAGAGAAGTTGCATATGAATTCTAGAAGATATGGAAGTTGTGTGACAATGGAGTGTTTCAGCTTTATTGGTGTCCAAATGAGATTAATGACATTGATCTCAATGCTTTGAATTAGGACTCAAAGTGTGTTTTCACTTTGTGGAAAACAAGTAGGATCCTAGAGAAGACTTTAGTCACAGTTTGTTTCAAAATCTAATTGACTATGGGATTGTCAAGGTTTCCTAGGCATCATAGATTAGATGGGAAAAATTATATTTAAATACGAGAAAAACTGAGAGGCTTTGTGTGTGGGATACAAATTCGTGACAATGAGCAAATGTTATGCAAAGGTATCCTAACTCTGTTCGATGAGAGCGTTAGTTTCTTTTAGTGGGGGAGGTTTATAACAAAGTCAAAATTCAACATGAATACATTGATAAAAACACTGCTAGAAAGAACACAGGAGGCAGTGGCAATATGTTGGATAGCGTCAAATTCAACAGCGTGGCAAAATCAGCATCATTGGCATAAACGAGCAGTGTGCTGATGTGAGTTTGAACTTAGACAATGGACAGTCCAAGGCATGCAACAAACATAACAAATTCGACATCATAAACTAATAGTTATATGACAATGTAGTAGGTTGTTATGGCAGTTACAATTATGGGTCAAAACCACCCACTAAATTTATAGGAATATGGGGGAGAAAGTGCTCCACTACTTTCTAAAATGTAGGGATGATAGTTTTATGCTTTGCAACCTTTTATATGCTTGTCTATAAATAGGCTGGAGAGCCTTGATTGTATAGGTTGTAATTTTTATGCATAACACACACATATAAATTTATGTATTTCTTTTGTTGTTGAGATTAATAAAGGTTGAAAATTTTTCTTGTATATGTTGTGTATTGATTTGCTACCTCTTTACTTGTGTAATTCTATTTGCTTATAATTTGTGAGAGTGGGAAAAACCTCTTGGGTGTGGGAGACACTTAGTCATAGGCAAACACAAGTGAAAATGGTGAGGAAAGACTGAGTCTAGTGGGACTAGATTACCGTATAGGGGTTGGAAAATTTTAACAATAAATTAACCATGTGACAATATCTTTTCTTCAACTTCGATGGTGCTTTGGGATCTAGTGATAACCCAGGTTTGTATCCAATGAGCTTAGGAATTCAAACCTAACTATAAAGTCTACCAATTTATCTATCTTTGATAGGAAAAACTATCCTTTATGCATGCTTTATTAACGTCGGTGAAGTTCACACATATTCTCCACTTTTTATTTGCTTTCTTCACACTATAACAACTAGCCACTTAGGATACCTCACCTCTAAAAAAATATCCACTTGCAAAAGTTTATCCACCTCTTCATATATGGCATTTTGTCTTCCCTCCTAAAATTTCTTCTTTTCTAGCTGATGAGAGAGAAAAATAGGCTCACATTCAACTAATGGATGGTCATTTCGGGGTTGATGTTAGGCATATAAGAGATTTTAAAAGTAAAGTTATCTTTTTGGATATTGAGGAGTTTTATTAGGGCCTTTTCTTATTCAGGATCTAAGGCAAATTAAATCTTCATGGTAGCACTAGTATTTGTCTCATAAAAGCTGACCTATTATAACTTTTTCGTAGCTTTGATGCATGTTTTATTTGTTTCTTTCATAGCCCACCCTAGTCTACTACCAAGGCATTCTTCCTCTTGACCCACATGAAGGTGCACAACTTTAAAGCCATTCAATTCCTTCTAATTATGGCCACCTATATTTTAGTAGAGAATTTTATAGCAAAGTACTGTATTTTAATAGCAGTGTTGATTTTATAGAGACATTTACCAATAATGATGTTGTAGAACAAATCCATCTTGATCATCGTAAAGGTCTACTAGAGAGTTCTATATAGGGCTATGTATCAACGATAACTATTATTTCAACGATACCCTCTACTAGCACACCCTTCCTCTATATTCCAATCAATAGTGTTTTAACTAAAACTAGCCTAAAACTATCGATGCCCATCTTGCTCATCAATTTTTAGAAAAGAATGTTAACAACACTCCTATCATTCACCAACACCCAAAGCACTTTTGGTTAGAGATTATGGTAGTGTTAGTAAGGTATCTTCATAAGGGAAATATATACCCCTTCCATCCTCTAGTGTAAAAATCATAAACTCATGCCATGAGTTTGTGGCTCTAGAGGCAACTGATACTTATTTTTCATAAGCTTTTCTCTATTGGATGGAGTCTTTCTCTATATAAAGTCTACCCATAATCACATTGATCTTGAGTGATGCCTTATTACACACACCAACCTCTTTCCTCTTAGTTTTAGGCTAATCATCCCTCTTCATAAGCTATTAGATATAACACTTATTGATTAACCTATTTATCTCATTCTTCAATGCATAGTAGTTCTCAATATCATGTTCCTTATCTTTATAGAATATATAATAATTTTTATAGTTATAGGTGTGAGGATCTACCTTCACAAAAGGGGGATATCATATTAACTCTTTACCTTTAATGACAATTAAAACTTTTGTTGAGGTTGTGTTTAAGAACGTGGTGAAAGATTGGAAAAAACAAGGTGATTATGAATCAATCAATTTAGATTCCTTTTGAGAGCTCGAGGAGTATTTAAAGACTAACCATTTTTTGAGGGCTCTTTCATGTGTTTTTTAAAGCAGGGTTATACAATTTTACCATACTTATTTCTTCTACCTAAATTTGGTTTTCCATGATTTGTTTCACCTTAAAAAGAGTCTTGTTATGGACCTCATTCATCAAGGCTTTAATGTCAATTGATTCTAAAAGGACCTCTATCTTTAATATCTTTTTATTGAATTTACTTAGATAGACAACTAGTGCACTCATTCTTTGCTTAAATGATGGTGAATAAACTTATAAATACATTTCCTTCCTATTAGAAATAATCTGTCTAAAAAAAGGTGGATTTAGATTAGTCTTATAGTTGATGCGAATTTCAGTTAGAACATATATCTTATGTTTTCTTTGGTTGTTGTTTTGTAAGGAAGGTATGAGAGACAAAGACTTTATATTTACCACCAGTATAGCTTTTAAACTTTATATTATTGATTAGTTATGCAATATATTAATGTTTTTCATGGTTAAAAGATGTAAATAATGATGATGTTGGCTTGGAGTGTTTGGTATGCTAGAAATGTCCTCTATTTTAGAACCATATATGTTATCGAACTATCAAGTGTAGTAGGGATTGCAAACACCGTCGTATGTATGCGGTGTCGTGACGATCATCCTCCTAGATCAAGATTTTGGTGATATGGAAAAAATAAGGAATTCTTGTCCTTTTTATGGTTTAAAAGGTTTGGAGTCACCACTTAGTATTCTGGTTGCTAGGAACCTTAACTGGTCTTTAGAGTCTGGATAAGAGAATTTGTTGTGCATATGGAGGACAATATCACCCATAGTACACCATATTTAAGGTAAGTTGCATTATTTATTTGTTTGATTATTACTAAAGCATTGTTATGTTTTTTTTAACCGTTGGTTTGTCTATTGGTTAAAGCAGGTCCACTCCAGTAAAGTGGATCATAACTTTATGTGTCAAATTTATCAATTTTAAAGCCAAAACATTTTTTTTTGCACTTGTTTCTTTTAATATCAGAAGTATATTTGACATATAAGTTCATAATCATTGATATTAAAAATGAAAAAAAATAGTTTTTTTATTGTTTTTGAAATTAGGCCAAGTCCATATAGCTTTAATAAACTTGTTATTAAATTCATGATGCATGTAAAAATATATAAAATATATTTTTTATTTTTTCATTACGCTAAATCATGCAATTGTTTTTCCTTTTTTTTAATTGAAAATGCAAACATGATTTTTTTGGGAGAAACTTGGCTATATGCAATTTAAAACATAAATGTATTTTTTTAAAAGAAGGATTTTTAGTTTTTATATGTTTTTAAAAACAAAAAACTAGTTTATTTAATACTGAAAAAGTATCTATAACATAGCCACATGGACTGGGTTTCCTAGCCTGGCCCAAGGTCTAAAAACATAGCCCATGTTCAGAAAAGGAATGATGAAGATCAAATGACAAATTTCAGTTGAATATTCTCAAGAACGTGAAGAACACCATATGAACCTAAAAAGTCAATCAAAGATCTTTACCATATTACACCAAATCAAAGGCACAAAAAAATAAAACATGGAAGATTAAAGCATAATGATTCATCAAAAAGAAAAAAAAGCCATAAATTGCATAAATCAACCCTAACAGTCTTAAACCTAAACTCAGATATTCAAAGGTATTAAGAATTAATTGATCCAAACCAAGCCTTAGATGGACAAATTAACTACAAAGACTTTTGTTTACTGTTTAAGACATATATGAAGCTATAAATAGAATCTCATTGCGATTTAAGTTGGGTTGGAAACTATACATATCAAGCTTTCCAACCATATATGGTAGGACCAATAATTCATCCAAAAAAGAGAGAACGACGTGTTTGAAGTCAGGACTGAAATCTGCCAAGAATATGTGGAAATTGGAGATTCGGGCTGCATGAGGGAATCTTAGTATGAAGAATTTTTTTATTATCATATTTTATTTATTTATTTAATGTTGAATAATTATTTTTAATTTGGGTTTGTTCTGACCCATTAAACATTGTTTAGGGGTTTATTTCATTATTGTACTTATGTTAGTTGATTAATAGTTTAGGCTCATTAGTTTGCAACAAAAAAGGGATTCATTAGGGTTAGTTAAAGAAGAATATATTGTGTGTTTTTGAGATGCAAATTTTGGCAGTAAGTCGAAGAATAAACATGGGTTTT
>Ga0307507_10012403_pt1 | contig 10530 bp, 4 predicted proteins | sample 7_EM_MG_FD_207223 | JGI IMG/M metagenome (GOLD analysis project Ga0307507, IMG submission 207223) | Populus trichocarpa ectomycorrhiza microbial communities from riparian zone in the Pacific Northwest, United States - 7_EM | ecosystem: Host-associated > Plants > Roots > Unclassified | place... | reverse complement strand
AAAAGCACTTTGGGCTATTATTTTAGCTTCGGATCAAGCATGTTCTCTTGGTGTTCAAGAAAGCAAGATGTGGTTGCTCAAAGCACAGCTAATGCCAAATATATAACAGCTACTGTTACTGTAAATCAAGCGATTTGGATAAGAGAAATACTTGTACATTTGCATAAGGATCAACTTGAGTCAACACATATTTATGTTGACAATCAAGCTATAATTTCTATTGCAAATAATCCTGTTTTTCATTGCAGGACTAAGCACTTTAAAATCAAGTTATATTTTTTAAAAGAAGTTTAGAAAAAAAAAAAAGGAGAAGTTACTTTGCTTTATTGCAGAACCAATGACTAGATTGCAGATGTTTTGACTAAAGCTCTTTTAAAAATAAGTTTTGAAAAACTAAGAAGCAAGCTAAGTGTCTGCAGCAGTTAAGGCAAGGAGGAGTGTTGAAAGAATGCCTTAAAAGCTGCAGAAGATCAGGAGATTTTGGTCCTCTACTTTAAGACCAAATCTTTAAGAATAAATTTGATTGTATTTAATTTGTTTGCTATGTAATTTTCAAATTTAATAGTTTTTATTTCAAACTAAAACTCTATCTCTATCTAAGAGTGTTCTGCAATTAATAAAGTGTTCTGCAATCAATAAAATTGTCTTTCTTATTTTCCTTCATTATGCTATTATTTATGTTCATGTTATGCAATTAGTGTAAAACAATTAACAAATCGAATGCTGGTGAACCATGTACAGCAGCATCTAATGTTGTGATTGCTATTATACGAGGGCATAAGAGCTCACTGGGTATGGCTACTATCTGGCAAGGAGATACCAAATTCTTTAGCATCTTGATACTTGCATGGGGTTTGGTGGCAAATATTGAGGGGAAGTGCTAGTCCAATGGGAATCGCTAGCAGAGGAAGAAGCTGCATGGGAAGACCCCACCATGATAAATATGTAGTTTGGAAGTCAGACCTTAGGGTTGATGGCAAGGGAAAAAATAATAATAATAACAAAAAAAATCAATAGAATAATAACCTTTTGCATCGACTTGACTACGAGAACCACCTTTTGCATCGACTTAAACAGGTGCAAGGCTCAAATTTCTGTTTAAACAAACAGAAATTCTGCAAACGAAAGAGAAGCAAACAAGTCATGGTGATGAAACATACACTGAAGAACAACCTTTTGCATCGACTTAAACAGGTGCAAGGCTCAAATTTCTGTTTAAACAAACAGAAATTCTGCGAACGAAAGAGAAGCAAACAAGTCATGGTGATGAAACATACACTGAAACCCCAATATCAAAATAATTCTGCCCGTGAAAGATTCCACCACCACTTGAAGCCAATAAGCACAAGACACAGAATCAATGATGTGGTAAACTAAGTCTATCTAACAGTTTCTCACAAATGTGTGAGAAATTGACTACATTTACTTCAGGACTTCCAGTTCCCTTAATCTGACAGAACATTTCTTGCGCCTCCACAACATTTGCAATTTATTACAGAATTTGAATGTCAGTTCTGACTGATACATGCTCCAACAAGTACATCCAGCTTGATGGTCCTGAACATTGGCCAACTCTCTTCACTACAACTTCCTTGACTTCCAATGAACAAGACAGATCAAAATAAAAGGGAGTGTTTATCCTGTACAATCTATCCCCTAAGCTTTAGCTTTTGTTTGCCAGGAATTACAACATAGAGCATCAAAATAAAGCTCCTTGGAAGAATATAAAATGAAAAAGGACATCCCAGTCACCATCTCCCATGTATATTTTCCATCATGATACAAATTTATGCATATGACTTTAGGTTTAATGAGATTAGAGTCGTTGATAATCTTTTAAAGGAAAATATTAAACAGATAAAGATGAACCCTTGTAAAACCAGACTCACAATAAAGGTGAATCTCTGCCACTCCCAAGCTCCAAAGCACATTAGTACCATTTCAGTATCCAAATAAGCGTAGTGCTTGATATACACAGAATGGTCATCCAGTTGCAGTATCTTTAATTCTTTCCTCGCTCAACTCCTCACCTCACCGATTCAGAGTTTATGTGACCACTATTCCCTGGATGTGCACTCAGCCCAGTGCTGGCATTGCGTTGCTGCCCAAAATGTCTTAAGAGCTCCATCTGGCGTTCATTCGTATGAGGAAGGCAAGCTCGTAAAAGCTCAACGGGCATTTCTTGTTTTGTAGCTGCACGCACCTCCAAATCAATACCTTCTGTACTAGGTGGTGTCTTTGCATAGACTGAATGCAGTATGGTGTCATATTTAATCAGGCAGTACTTCGTAAGAAGATCAAAAAATTCATCAAATGATGCCTGCCAAAGAGCAAAATTGGGCATAGCACAGTTGGCAGAAGCCTGAGGACCATGTAATAGTTTACTAGCTCTTTCAAGAAGACATTTCAAAATAACTGTGGCCCCATCCCCAGCAGGACTACCAAGAGGCCGAAAAGGTGGCTGCTCTGAAGAACAAACTACTGCAACCAGGCAAGCACTCAATGCATGAAGATCCATGCCATTTACACATGCAGAAACTGTCTTTGTGAGATTTGTAGTTGTGTCAGCTGCATCCGTATCCGAGGGAATGCCACCAAACAAAAATCTCAAGTGACGGAAAATAGCCATGCAGACAACACGGGTGAGTTCATTGCCAGGGAATAGAAGCTGGAGAAACTTGCAGATAAGCTTTTGACCCTTGGGAAGAGATACTAACCGCAGGAACACAATGTCATCCTTCGAGGCCAGTCCAACAGATTGGCCAGTTTGGCCAAGTGGGTCAACAAGCTGGAGTGATGCTGCCAAGCCTTCAAGCAAGTTCTGCCGCCTACGCCTGAGCTGAGCCCCACCATCCTGGGACTGATTACACTGCAGGAAACGATCAATATCATCTACATCAAGAAGAAGAGATAAGCTATCTTCAATAGTGATTCTAGCTGCAAGCATAGGTTCCTGTTCCAAAGGCCTCTCAGAGATTTGTTCAGAGTTTCCATCACCAGAACTAGGAGAATCAACTTCAAGAAGGGGGCGAGGTTTACGTATGGGTGGGAGAGGAATCTTCCCAAGAGCATCAAAATGGAGATGAGAATGCTGGTCTGCACTGTTACGAGATCGAGAAGGGAGCTCCTTCATGTGAGATGGGCAGAAATTGTGTTTAATTCTTGACCCAGTAGATTTCTTGGCAAGAGAAGCTTGGTGGTAGTAATCATCTATATATGGGTCAGTGCTATGAGTGGCAGCATGCTGCATTTTCAGTATACTCTCTATTTCATCAGCTGTCATATGCTTGGATCGGAATTGCACCCAGCCACTATCACTTTTCTGACTACTAGTGTCAGACCCTTGCGAAAAGCGCCGGTTTCTTTGAGAGGATGATTTATGTTTTTGATCCCTGATATGCAATGATGAAGGATGGGAATTAAAGAGTTGAGATTGCATTGCTGCAAAATGAGCCAGTGATGGTTGAAGTGAAGAGTGCAGTCTCTGCTGTTGCAATTGCTGCTGTGGTGACATCAAATGGGCAGACATTAGGCCATTTTGATGCGATAGTTGTTGTTGCAATATACTCTCTAAGAGCCTAGACTGATCTACATGTAATAGACCAGCATGATTAGGCCAATGCTTTTGTGGCCTATTATTAAAAGAAAGGCCAGGAGACATGATCTGGGGCAGATTTCCACCATAATGTAACCCGTGCTGTAAACCAGCCAGATGAAGATTAGAGTTGGACAAAGGAGAGAGGTTTGGAGCAGACAAGTGCGACTGCAGTCCACCAGAAAGAGAAGCAACATTGAGGTGGTGTGGAGAAGCACCAGGTGGGGGGAAAGATGTGAAATTTGATTTGGGTACAGGAATTGGTTCACTTGAGAAGTGAGGCTGCTGCAGTGGCTGCAGGGGATACGAGGAAGTTCTGTACAATGGCTTTGATTCTGAGAAACGAGCGGAAGAAGGTTGGGGTTGTGATGACCATCTCTTGCTGTCCTGATCATTTTCTGCACAAAACATTTGTTGATCTAACCAGCCAGCAAACTCTCCATCTTGTGCCCAATCAGTAGCAGATGAACCTGAAAAGAAAATTAGTATTAGATACTATGGCAGGAGGCATACTTAGACACCCCTATAGAAGTAATGCTGACCTAAAAATATGTCACTCTGCAAACTGTTAACCGTGGTATGCTAAGTTGAAAGGTGGAAATAATCATGCACATTTTGGTTCGCAAAACAGGAAACACAACAGAAATCATTTGCACGTGTCACCAGCAAGTGATGTGAAGTATGCATATATGCAAAATATCTTATTACTTCTTTTATTTCAAAAACTGGGAGACAAACAAAGATCTGACACATCAGAAATTGATTGTACTGGATGTACCAGAAATTCATGAGAACGTCTAAATCAATCCCAAAATGGTTAATGAAGAAAAAAACCATTTTAGCCAAGAAGCCACTCTCCATCTTACTGAAGAAAAGGCCTTCTGACCTGCATGCAAAGAAAAGGACTTCTGCTAAAACTATTTAACCAATCATCAGGCTTGTGGAAAAAACTAAACAAAATCATAAAAAAAAGTTTATGAAATGCTTTGTGAAGTACATGTAATGGAAGAGAAAACACAAGGATAAAACATCCAATTCAACTTTCAAGCTGCAAACAAAGAATGAAGGCATTTCCATTCAATATACTTCTTGGCTCAAAAATACACTGACAACAATTATATGAGAATTAAATCTCAACCATTGCATGGTCATATCAGGACTCAGAAAGCAAATTTACAGAATATCAAGTCTAGGAAATTTCTTGATTTGATGCAACAAGATAATGTAAACAATATTCAATTAATTGAACTCACTTTCCCTTGAAAACGATCCAGATCCTCTGTCACCAATAACTCCTGGATTTCTTGGTCCGGTTACAACTCTGTTCAACTATGCATTTGGACAACAAATTCACAAGTCAACAAAAAAAACATTAGAAAGCATCCCTTGATCCTCAGGTTGGAAAAGATATCTGAATCAAGAAGACTAGAAATAATAGAAGCAGAAGCATATAGAGATAAAATAATCCTAACAAAAGAATGTGATATAATGACAGAAAAAGCAAGTTCTGTCTTCCTAGTTTGGGCCCAACCTGCTTGAGGGAAGCATTTGATTATTATTGCTTATCTCAAACTTCTTCCTTAGGCCAACTAATGCTTATGGTGGCAGTTTCAAGTATAGAGATCAAAACTCATCTAACAGAAAATGTATGTTCAGTTCATCCTCTCTCAGAGGCATTTAAGATCCTTCCTCGTTTAGACCTCCTCAATGCATACGCATACTGCTAACTTGCAAAACTCATTTCACAAAAGCATTTTGAGTTACTTGTCCAAACCAAGAGTTGATAGACAGAAAGCTAGGTGTCATTCAAAGGAAAAGAAATCGAGGGGTACTTAAAATAAAATAAAAGGTGGAATGTTTGTGCTTAACATCGAATAGGGGCAATATGTCTAACATAAGATCATCACAGAGCAGGGTGGAAAGATTTGCTTTTGATCAAGGTTGGAAAGGGGTAGAGAGCAGATCTTGTGTGTATTAGTTGTACTGAAAATCACTGGGTGGAAAGATTTGCTTTTGATCAAGGTTGGAAAGGTAGAAGATTACTTTTGACACATTTACAATGTTTGTGGTGATCTGGAGTACCTGGATGAACCAGAATTCAAGAATATTCAAAGACCCAGTCAAGTATAGGGTAGAAAGATTGGTTTTCTTGGCCTTCTCTAGTCTCTATGGACCATTGCTTCTGCAGAATTTGACAAAATGTCTTGCTGGCTTTCAGTGACACTAAAATACCTTCTTTTAATTGATTTTATTTATATTTCTTGTATTCTTCTATGGAGATGACTTTTCTCCATCATGACAAATTTTCTTAACTCATTCTCCTAAATTCTTAAATTTTTATCAACAATTTGAGAAGAAAATAATACTAAATAATATGTTCACAGATCAAGGGAACAATTGACGACATAGAAGGGGATCATACAACCAACAAATAATGCAAAATATGTTCACAGATCAAGGGAACAATCGACGCCATAGAAGGGGATCAAATGTCCCTTCCACTTTTTCTCTTCCTCAAACTTATAACTTAGCATCTTTCCCTTTTACTCGGGCAAAACCATGGGGGCCCAGTAAAACACTTTGTTTTGATACTTTTAAATTGAGATGCATCATAAAACCAATTAACCCTATGGAGCCGAATAATATGCAGTTTTTTTAAGCTCTTAACAAACATGTTTACAAGTAGCAAATGTGTAATGACTAAACTTATCGTCTTAATAAACAGAACACATTGGAATTAAATGAACATGTAGAACTCATCAAATAGTATGTTATACACATTAAATTATAGTAGAAGTTAAAGAAAAAGAATCTAACCTTTGCAAAAGTACTTGCCAGATCATCAATTTCAGATAAAGATCCTAAACTTACACCCTGAAATCAAAAGAGAACAAAAAAAGAACAGGAAAAAATATCAGTCATTATAACAGCAATCCAAAGTTTCAATAGTGCAGCATCTTAATTATGACTCAGCTACATGATTTCATGGTTTGATTCTGATAAGACTCCTTTTTCATAATGATTAGATTTTGATAAGAGCAAAGACCAATGCACAATAGTTGGCTGCAACAGAACAGAGAAGTATCAGACCAAGAAATAAAGGTTTTATCTTTCTTTCTCAATAACTCTTCAGATAAGAGTTAAACAAATACAGAATGGACACTGAAATAATAAAAACACAGGAAAGAACAAAAGTAGCTGACCCCAAACAGCTACACTTAAGGCTTCATCAAATTAAGCACAGAATAGACCATTCTCCTCTGCAAGAGTACAAGGTCTACAGGCTCCTTTTTCTAAGATGACTACATGAAGAACATATAAATTTTATTTATGAAATGAGTGATTTTTTTTTATTTACACAAGTCACATATAAATTTTATTTCATCCACAAAAAAGAAAGGACCTAGAAACTTCATTTGATACACATCTAACGATCATTTATAAAACTACCATTAAAAAATAAAACTATATATCAGCACCTCGTATGTTTCCAAAGGAATAATTGCCACTCAAAATCAAACTATATATCAGCAACCTCTTATGTTTTCAAAAGAATAATTACCACTCAAAAATCAAAACATATAAATGTATCACTAACCTCCTATGTTTACAAATGCCATAATTAGCTCAGTATTAATCTTTTAATCTTTTTTTTAACTTAGATTGATTAACTTAAAACTTCTGGTTTAGTAATGAATGCGCAGTGAGGACAATCATCTCAAGTTTCCAAGCTACAATGACAATTAATTACTAAGTAATAAGACCTTAATTGATGTCTGCATCCAAAACAATACACATATTGTACATATAATCAAACAGATAAAACAGATTAAACAATAAGCTAATTAGGCTACATCCAGCAGTCATGAATTAAAAAAAAACTTTTCAGTAAAAGAGTAAGGGTGAGAATAAGAGTCAAATGGATTACAGGTGCCACAAAAAAGAAAACTATTCTTACTTCATCTCTATCAAACAAACGATACTCATCATCAGCAGGTCCAAGCACAAGATTGTCACCTTCATCTTCTAAACCACCCAACTCCACTTCTTCCACAGCATGTTGACCAAAAAATTCGTACCGTGAAGCATCAAAGAGTGCACCTGAAAGACAGTTTGAACAAAAAAATTATGAGAAGTTTTAACAGAAGTGCATGCTTGAGCGCACACATGTCCACATAAAGCGGTAGGAAAACTGAGTTATCTGAATTCATATTCGAGGATAGAACACCAAATTGCACCCTAAACAGAGGAGTAAAAGCCAAGGACTAACAAGTACAATAACATGCATCAAAAGAAGCCCCAATGCACATCCAATAAAACCCAGTACTTCCCAATTTAAACTCTACTTAAAAATTAGCTCGGATTGACAGCAATTGTGCTGCAAGATAGGATTTTCGTTCTTTCTTTTTTTCTTTTTTTGTGGTTTTTAAACATTGACCCGATATGATGTGAGAGCCTGAAGGAGTTCAAGACAGTTCACAACAGAAGCTGGGTATGTTTTCAGCCACAGCATACGTGAACATGATTGCATCACAGCCATTCTATCGAAACACAGGGTACCTGACTATCACATTACCAATCCAACCTAAAATCCCAAGATTAAACAGAAAAGAAAAGCAACAAAACATTAAAATTCAAAGCTCGACATTCATTGAAACAACAAAAGAAGAAAGCTTTTGATTAAACAGAAAAAACCACAAACTTCACAAACATTAAATCTAAGCATATTCCCAAATCTAAAGAATTTATCCCCAAGCTGGGTATGTTTTCAGCCATAGCATACATGAACATGATCACATCACAGACATTCTACAGAAAGACAGGGTACCTGACTATCACATTACCAATCCAACCTAAAATCATGAACTCCAAACTAATATTCACACAATTCAGAACCAACCTTATTCCAGTTTAAACGCAACTTTAATCACAGAAGACCTTGCTTTGCATTACAAGATTAAACGCAAAAGAAAAGCAACAAAACATTAAAATTCAAAGCACAATATTCATTGAAACAACAAAAGAAGAGAACTTTTGATTAAAAAAATCACAAACTTCACAAACACAAAACCGAAAAATCAGCCCTAAACTAAATTTAAGCGCATTCCCAAATCTAAAGAATTTATCCCAGCCAATAAATACAAAAGGCAATCTTTCTTGAATCCCAAGATTTTAGCTTCAATAAAACTCCCTTTAAAGTCCAAAAGCTCTCTTCTTTTTATTCCATTTCATTTCTCAACATCCACAACAAAAACCCTTAAATCAATTCCCAAAAAGAATCAATCTTTCATCAAATACATAAAATCATACACAAGAAAATCAAAACCAAATAATTAGAGAGAGAGGGAGGTAAGAACCCGAAGAAGAATCAGTGAATTCTTTGAAATCTTTGCCATCAGATCGCTCCATATTTACAAAAACCTGCAAACAGTCATAAAACGAAGAAAGAAAGAAAGAAAATCCTAGATTTCGAAAAGAGAACAACGTCGTTTCTCGTTTTCAACTGGTAAAGAGAGAGAGAAAAACCCTAAAAGAAGTGAGTGATTTATGACTCACTCATGCAAAGAAGAGGAAGAGCGTTTAAGGGAATGGCATGGAGGGGTAAATAAAGAGAAAGTTAGGATTTATTTTGAGGGAAAGAAACCCTTATTTCACAGACAGAGAGAATGAGAAGGATTATTTTTCATCGTCGAAGGAGAAAAGAAAAGAAAAGAAGAGTGGATGACTCTTTTTTCTGCCTTGTGGAGTATACATACATGTGCACTTCGAGAGATATACGGTTAGGTTTGAGAGAGATTATTATTATTAGTTGCAAGTTGGTTTTGCTTTTTTCCAACTTTTTTCCATAGTTACCAGACGCGGTTTGAGCATTGTTTAAAAACTTGGACTCATCTGGCGGATCATCCGGGTTCTGTGCCAATTTGGTTAAAGAAATATTAAAAGAAAAAGAAAAAGAATTTGATCGACCCTTTAAAAACTTTGGTTAACTTGTTGATTCATCAACTCAAGTCTTATTTGGTTATCAATTCATTAATTTAAAAAAAATCAAAATAATGTGTTTTAATTCTTTTTTTAAAATAAATTTGGGATTGATTTTTTTAATTTGTAATTCGAGTCTTATCTCAGATCAATCTTAAATCGAGTTTTAAAATTATAGGATTGAGTACCGAATCGTAAAAAAATATATGAATTATTATGTTATTTGATTAATTTCTCTTAATTATTTTTTATTAAAAAATCATTAAAATGATGTGTTTTGATTTTTAAAAAAAAATAAATTTAGGGTTGATTCTTTTGGTTTGTAATTATAGAATTGAGTACATTATCTCTCGGATTAATTTTAAATTAAATTTTAAAATTATAGAATTGAGTACCCACTTGTAAAAAATATATGAATTATTATGTTATTTGATTAACTTCCGTTAATTATTTTTTATTAAACAACATTATTTTATTTTATTTTTTATAGTTGACCTAATGAGTCAATGTTTTTTCTATTCACGTTAAGTTAAAATTATGAGATCTATTACTTTGTCGAAGAGTTTGGATATAAGCAGATACATTATAGTCACTAATTATGAGATCTATGTGACTCGCAATTCATAATGGGCTGGATAGTATTTTTTTCCAACATAAAAATAATAAATATTCAGGTTTTTTCAATATATTTTTTTACACCAAAAAAATCCTAATTATAAATTAAAAAGTTAATGCATACATTTAATTAAATCAATCAAGAATCATCTAAGACAAGAAATGTAATTGGAAAATTAAAAGATAAGTATGAATCAAAATATTAATAGCATAACACAAGTCATAGACGCGGTTTGAGCATTGTTTAAAAACTTGGACTCATATGGCGGATCATCGGGTTCTGTGTCAATTTGGTTAAAGAAATATTAAAAGAAAAAGAAAAAGAATTTGATCGACCCTTT
>Ga0307507_10012402_pt1 | contig 10530 bp, 2 predicted proteins | sample 7_EM_MG_FD_207223 | JGI IMG/M metagenome (GOLD analysis project Ga0307507, IMG submission 207223) | Populus trichocarpa ectomycorrhiza microbial communities from riparian zone in the Pacific Northwest, United States - 7_EM | ecosystem: Host-associated > Plants > Roots > Unclassified | place... | reverse complement strand
AGCGCCTTGGCGGCTGCCCTTTTATATATATTTACTATGGTCCTAGCGACCCCCTTCTTTTCTTCTCCTTAGCTTAGTATCTTCATTAGATAGCAATCCACAAGCTTCAGTTCAGAGGCATTTATACAAGCCGTCACAATACTTAAGATTTATAAAGTGTAATAAGGAAGGCTTAAGTACCTATAATGGACGAAAACCAATAGGAAAGAGTAATGGCTTAGTTTAAAGACAAATAAATAAGTATAGGACGTAAGTTTAAGAACTATAAGTTTGGAGAATAAATAAGAACGTTAGTTCTAGGTAAACGCAGTATTTAACCTAAAGATTAAAAAGTTAATACTAAGATTAAGAAGTAAGATAACTTCAAGAATCTAGCTGCAAGACACAGAAAGTAAGAAACTATAAATAAATTTAAAGCAAGAATTATTATATAGCAAGAGCAAAAACTAGACTAGAGATCTAGCGTATAAGGTTATATAAGGGACAGAGCACCCATATAAAGAGTTACTAATAGGCCTAAGGTAGGGACGCCTAGAGTAAAGTAGTTAAATAAACTGGAATAAGAAGAGGATCTAGGGATTTTAATTAGGTTTAAGGAAAGATATACTAAAGGATATTATAACGCAGCAATAATAAGGTACTTTCTAATAGATAGACTATATATACTAAACCAGTTATATAAAAAGTGGTATAGGTAATAATATAATGATAAATAGGCAGATTTCTATATGTGGCTAGATAGAAAAGTTGTCTAAACCAACCTATTACAGAAAAACGCATAAGTTATATTAAAGGAGTATTAATTATAATATTAAGGAACCTAGAAGAAGGATCTAGGGACTAGAGAAGTAAGCAATAAATCTTAATACCCGCAAAAGAAATACTAGCAGTTAGGTTAATATAGTATAGGTTTAAACTTAAAAGTAAAGATAAGCTAAGAGTTAACCTAAAGCACCTAGCGCATTATATACTATTGTGGATAGCTTATATAGATAATATATATAATATATATAGAGCACCTAAGGATAAGAACTAAAAATACCTAAAAAGAATATATTGGGCACCTAAAGAAAGGCGGTTTAGAGATACTAAGTATATATATAGATAGTACCTAGTAGAAGTATAGAGTTAAGGGGATCTAATGCTTTAACTAGGAAGATTCCTTATAGAAGAATACCTAAATAGGAGATAGTAGTGGAACTAGTTAGAGAATACTTGTCTATAGTATATAGAGGAAAAGAAACAAACTAAGTATTGGCCTAGGAAGGACTAAGCATAAATAGAATCTAGTAGCCAATAGTTAGGAAAAGGGGAGGCCTATAGGACTAGAGGGAACTAGTAATAGAGCCTTAAACCCTTAAAGAAATTTAAGGTTAATACCTAAATTTATAAGTTAAGTAGTAGGATTAGCAGTTTAAAGCACTAATAGATAGTAGAGTAATAAGAAACTATATATTACTAGCAGTAGTGGAAAGGATAGGGTTACTATATAAACAAAAGGAATACTTATACCCACTTATAACAATTTTAGGAGATTAGATAGCCTATAGAGGAGGCATTATTAATCTTAAAATAGAACCTATTTAGTTAACTATTAAAGGAAGATAGGTTAAGATGTCTTTTAATATCCTACTATTAGAAAAGGATAAGGTGATACTAGGAATGCCTTAGTTATAGAAATATAATCTAAGGATTAATTGGATTATAGGTTAAGTTAATATTAGGGATACTTAATAATATAAAACGCAATAATAAACTAAGTTAGTATGGTACTAAGTTAGAGAAATATACGAAGAGACTAAGCGAGGCTTAAGTTATATACTAAAAAGATACTATAAGTATAGTAAAAAGTTATGGTTACCAGAAAGTAAAAAGCTATTAGAGTATACAACATAGGACTATAAGATAGAATTGGAACTAGGAATAAGTCCAAAGTTCTTTTTAATTTATAAGCTTACTAAAACTAAGTTAGTAGTGCTTAAGGAGTTTATCTAGGAGAATTTATAAAAGGGATATATTAGACCGTTATAGTTATTAGTAGGATATCCAGTATTATTTATCCCAAAGAAAAACAGAAAACTTAGGATGTGCATTAACTATAGACAGTTAAATAGCATTACTAGAAAGGATAGATATCTTTTACCCTTAATTAGTAAAATCTAAGATAGATATACCACTAGATTAGGATCAAGGAAGGTAATAAATAGAAAGTAGCCTTTAGGTTAAAGGAAGGACTATATAAACCGTTAGTTATATAATTTAGGCTTATAAATATACTAGCAATATTCTAAAAGCAAATTAATAGCGTATTAGGAGAATACCTTAATAAGTTTATTATGGTATACCTTAATAATATTATTATCTACTTAAAAAGTAAGAAAGAACATAGAGAATATATTAAATAGGTCTTAAAGAGACTATAAGAAAAGTAGATGCTAGTAGCAATTAAGAAATATAAGTTCTTTACAAGAAAAACCAATTTTATAAAATTTATTATTAAATTAGGAAAGATTAATATAGACCTAAAGAAAGTTAAAGCTATAGTAAATTAACAAGAACTAGAGAATATTATATAGTTAAGATTATTTCTAGGGTTTTGTAATTACTATAGGAGGTTTATAGCATAGTGGTTAAAAAATATTAAGCTGTTTATAAGGCTGATAAAGAAGGAGGAACTATAGGTTTAGGTAAAAGAGTAAAAGAAACTATTTAAAGAACCAAAGAAGTTATTTACCTAGGAACTAGTCCTTAAAATCTACTAACCAAAGTTAGAAATGGTTGTTAAGATAGATGTATTAGACTTTGTACTAGGAGTATATTTACTATAGAAGTATTAGGACGCGTGGCACCTAGTAGCGTACTATAGTTAAAAAATAACACTACTAGAGTTAAACTATGATATTTATAACAAGGAGTTATTAGGTATAGTTATAGTACTTAAGGAGTAGAGAGCATTTTTATAAGGTATAGAGAAACTATTTATAGTTAAAACGGACTATAAGAACCTTATAGGATTCCTAATAACAAAGGAACTTAACCAAAGATAGGTTAGATAGGCAGAAATACTTGCAGAATATTATTTTAAAATTTAGTATACTAAAGGTACTAAAAATGTAAGAGCAGACGCACTTAGTAGAAAGGTAGAGTTGTAAAATAATAAAAAGCTATTAGGGGCTTTACTACAAAAGGATTAAGACGGATTAATTAAGTATAATTATCTAAAGATTATAGCAACTAGAGAAAGTAAGATCTATAAATTACCTAAGAGTAATTAGATATAGAAGATCCAAGATATATAGGTAGATAATCCTAATATAGAATAGTATAAAAACAGAGAAGCAACTTATGTTCTAAGGTCTATTGCAAAAGAGTTTATTAGGTTATTTTATAAGGGACTAACTTAAGGACACAACGGAGCTATAGGCTTAGTATTAAGACTTTAAAAGGAATATATTATTTAAGGAATCTGGGGACTAGCAAGGCAAGTTATAAAGGAATGTTTAGATTAATAAAGAAATAAACTAATAAGGCATAAGCTATATAGAGGGCTATAACCTATAGAAACACTAGAAAGACTATAGGAAGTTATATTATAGGACTTTATTATTAAGTTACCAAAGTTAAGAGATCCTATTAGTGGACAAGATTATAACACAATCTTAGTAATAGTGGATAAGCTTATAAAGTGGGGATACTTTATAGTATGCATAAAAGAGATATTAGTAGAAAATATTGCTAGAATCTATATTAAGGAAGTGTTTATAAGGTATAGAGTACTAGATAAGATTATATTAGACAGAGATCTAAGATTTATAACAGCATTTTAGGAGGTATTCTTGGCGGAATAAGGAGTTTATATAGTAACCTTAATAGCGTATTATCCGCAGATAGATAGATAAATAGAAAGATTAAACTAGACACTAGAACAGTATCTAAGGCACTATATTAATTACGCATAGAATAATTAGGTATTGTTATTACTAGTTATATAGTTTACATACAATATAACACTATAAGAAGGAATAGGAATATTACTATTTAAGGCAAATTACGGGTACAAGCTAAGAATATCGTTATTACTATAATAAGTAAAGAAGATAAGTAGTATAGCTAAAGAAAGAATAGAGACGTTAATAAATCTTTATATAAACCTTAAAGAAACAGCTAAACTAGTATAAAAATAAATAAAAAGATACTATAATACTAAGAGATCTAAGGGACCAGATCTTAAGGAGGGAGATAAAGTATAGCTACTATATAAATTTTTTAAGAGTTAATAATTAAGTAAGAAGTTGGACCATATTAGACTAGGACCCTTTAAAATCAAGTAGAGGATTTTATTAGTTATATATAAGTTAAACCTACTAGCTAAAATAAAGATCTACTCTATATAGTATATCGCAATGCTAGAACCAGCATATGGGAATATTAAGCCACCAGTCTATAAAGCAAACACATATAGAGGGTAAGAAGATAAATAGCAAGTTTTAAAGATTATTAGTTATAAGGATATAGATAATAAAATATAGTATAAAGTAAAGTAGATAGGCTATAGTAAGACTACCTAGGAACCACTAAGTAACCTAGAGAACGCTATAGGAAAGGTATAAGAGTATTGGAAAAAAGTAGGTTAGGGAGTATTAAAAAATGATTACTAAAGGATAAGTCACCTAAAAGGGACCTAGAAAGAGTAACTACTACATTACTTAGAGTTGTTTCCTTCTCTAGAGATACTACTCTCTTATTACCTAGCTTAGACAAACCCTATTAAACAAGTTTCTACTTCTTAGAACAAACCTTCTTATAAACACGCTTAAGACAAAGTAGCTAAATATAGGTAGAGGCGCGAGCTTTAAGAGCATAACGCTCCTTATCCCTTACCTACTTAGCATAAGTATAGTCTTTGTCTTAAAGACAATAAATCTCACCTAGAGTACTTAAGAGCTTATTATTAAGCTTCGCAGCAGCAGATTAAATATAAAACCCTATAACAAGTTACTTAGGGAACTTAAAGACTGTTAAGAGTTATAGGACACGTATACTTAGCGTTAAAGATAGAGCAAACGTCACAGGATAATTAAATATTCGCTTTAGTGTATTCTAAACAAGAGGAAGGTTACTAAGAAGAAGGGCTTACTAACATAATATAAGCCAACCCCTCTTTCGCACAACAAAAATACAGAGATAGCATAATCTTACCAAGAGATAGTATCGCAGCAACGGTATAAGACCAACAAACTATAGAAGAAGAGGCCAAAGGCTTAGAAACCTTAGAAGGTATAATAAGTAAAGATGTTAACCAAATTAATTAGACGGACATTACACCTCTAGTAAACAACTTAGAGATATTAGGAATCTTTAAAAATAAAGATAAAAAGGAGGGAGATGGTGTTATAGACAGCTTAAGTATAATATTATAACTACTAGAAGAAGAGTCGGCAGAAGCTAGTTGGTTAATATAGGCACAGTCCAGGATAGATCTGGTGGAACTATATAACAAGAAATAGTAGCTAAGGTCACGTAATATAATCTGTGTAATCTATAGGATAAAGTAGATAGAGCATACGTACCTTATAGAGTAAAGGGATTTCTTAGGCGTACAGTTATATATTTAAAGGACCACAGTCCCTACCCAGATAGTTCTCTCTTTATAGTAAATCTTAGAATACAATTAGAGTTACTCTATTAGGCAACCACTCCACCAGTTATTATTACGTTATTGACTTATTGTTTATACCTATATACCCAGCCCAATAACAAGCCCACCGTAGTTCTTGCTACAAGGTTCCGTTACATTCGTAATAGTAGATATAGTAGCTTGCCTGATTAATATTATTACGCCTTTATAACTTTCTTAATCTAATAGTAAGGTCGTTTTATAAGTGGCAGTGTTTAAAGAAGGGGGGCTTACTAAGCTGGTAATCTACTGCGTATTTAATTTAAGCCCGCTATATTATAGTTAGGCTTGTATTAAATATGCCTAATATATATGGTAGTAGCATATTGTCCCTTAAGGTTAGTTTATTTGGTAAAAGAATAAAGGTAAGGTAATTTAAGTGCTTAGTAACTAGGACTCTGTTACTAATACTAGCATATATCTAGGACTTTAAGTGAGCCTTTAGCTTAATAATACTATTTATTCACTCTATAAAGAACTGCCAGAATAGTTAAGCTAAGCCTAGATCTTAAATATAGCCGGAGTAGTATAGTAGGTAGTGAATTTAAATGGTGTATACTTATAGCTGTTTGGGTTTGCTGTGGTAATATAGCTTTTTATATATTTAAACAAATTCCTCTATAAGCTCCTAAATATAAGGTATATTGCTTTTAGTAAACTTGTATTAAGTAGCTAGTAAATAGAGCCTGTTAAGTATGTGGATATTTGCAGGGTACTTATTAGGGAGGATTCTATTAAGTAGAAAGGTTCTAAATTGGAATTACTAGGCCTTCTATTCCTTAGCTTTAAATCCTATATAGTCTCTATTAATTCAATAAGGCGTATAGGTAATAGATACCAGTATTTAAGACCTTAATTTAGTTAACACTAAGCCAATTGTCCTAAGCTTAGCATTGCTTAAATAGTAGGAAGGTAATTCTGGAAACCTATCCACGTATTCACCTCTAGTTTTAGGGTTATTAATTTTCAGCTTTATACTGTTCTATAAGCGATATAAAAAGGGTATAATATTTAAGAGAACGCAGTGCATAATATTGGCAGGAAATAACTGTGGAAAATATATTAATTGGAGCTCTAGTAGTATACTACTGCGAGTAATTCCGTACTTTATTCTATAGCTATTATCTACAGCTTAATTAACTAAATCAATTATAAGCTGAAAATTTTAACGCAGTGGCTAGTTCTTATAGTTGTATTGTGTATAAGGGACATAATAGGAACCTTATGTATTAGTGCGTCGCTCTGCTTTAATAGAACATATACAGTATGGCCTAATTACATTGCCCGGACGCTTTATGCCTATAGCGTCTGCAAGAGCTAGGCCGTCACCCATAAAGGCGTTAGCTGCTAAATTTAATAAGTATATAGCGCCTACTAGTAACTAGAGTTACCCATACCCGCATTTAGAATGTTGTATTAGTATAGCCATTAAAGGCCTAAACACTATTCTCTAACTTTAGAAGCTTATTAACTAGTGGCCGTAGAAAGGAATTAAGGTCCTTAGCTGTATTAGGACTAGGTAAGATAAAGCTTATAAGTATATTCTTAACCTTATAGCGCTTATTAGGTAGGAGATTAAGGTTATAGAGAACAACTGGAGTTACCTATATATATTAGTAACCTTAATTAATTTACTTATTTTACTTACCTTATAGGTTCTTCCTATTATCTAGTTAAACACTATTAAGTGACAGCTAAAGGGCAATATCGTGCTTATTGCTAAATAGGTTAAGCTCCCGCCTATAGAAGTTAAGGAATAGATTGCTATTAAAAATGTCTTAAAATAGGCGCTAACTATTCTTTATATTTAAGCTTAGAAGCCTCTACTAGTATGACTTTAATATAGCTAACCGTTCTGGATTATTATACTATATCTATAACCGTAAGGTAAGCGGTATATATATAAAAGTCTTGCGGGGCTATTTGGTAACCTAATTAAGCCTTACTTTAAGGCAATAGAGATAGTAGTTAAGCTCTAAATTCACTCCTGTATACGCTATATAGCCTCCAATGCAGCAGTCAATTTAGTAGAGTATAATCCTAGTTATTTTCCGGAGTCTCTTTTCCTTATTACGCTAATTTGGCAGATCTATGCCTTTATAGAGGTAGAGCATGTGGGTAAAGGAGTTAAGCTTCTTATAGGGTACGCCTTCTAACTAAGCTGCAAGCTTTAGGAATAGGCGTTCCTTATTTAAGACCTTAATAGGGCGAACAGTGGGCGGTATATTAACGCTGTAGTTGCTTAATATATAGCCACTATCCTTACTATCTTCTTCCTGCTTACTGCTGCCGCTCTACTCAATATTAAACTTGTTAGAGAGGTTGGTAGGCTTACTATTATTAATATCTAAAGTGGTCGAGGTATTCGTTCTGGTTGAATTTTATATATTTACCGCCCTAGTCTGTAACTATTATACGCGGGCAATATATTTATAGTAAGCCGCTCGTTAAATAGAGTGTCTGTTTGGGTATTTAGGGCAGGAAGTACATATATAAGAGCCTTAAGGACGCCGCTAGTAGCCTTGCGGTTTATGGTGCCAATAGAAAGTAGCCTATAATATAGGCCTTCTACCTAGCTGGACTGCAATGTGGTTTGCGCAGTAGTAGGTTGTAATTCTCGGCATAGTAAGCGAATGTATAGTATATAGGTAAGGATAAGATAGAGGTAGGTGTTTATTAGTAGGTGGCAAAACAAGGCCTTTATAGGTTCTGCTAGAAAGCAATTACTAATTATTAAGTTTCACTATTATAAATCTACAGATTATAGATAAAAGACTGTCTTCTATATATAAATTCTACTTACTATTTTTATCCTCTAGATCTTCTAAGCCCTCCTACTCGTTACTAATATCTTCTAAAGCTTTTAAAGCTTTAAGGCCTAGCTTTGTTTCCCTTTTAGAGTAAAGATAGTATAGCGCTAAGGATAGCAAGAAAGGACGGCAGTTAAGTCTAAATAAGATTAAGCAACTTATAAATATGTAGAAGCTTAAAGACCAAGCCATACATAATATAGATAGCAATATTCTTATTATTTAGACTAAAGTTCGAACCGTTGTTAGCGCGCTTGCCTCTATAGATAATAAAGGATACCTAATATATACCTAGGCAAAAAAAGAGGAGTAAAGGAAGGTTTCTATAGTTGACACTCTAGTAGAGAAATATCCATAGATAACCAAATTTAAATGCAGCTGGGCGGCTAAGGTGTTTTTAAGCCTATATATTAATTGGAAGAATACCTAGAGGTATAAAAGAGCTAAATATAACAGAACCTTGTAGCAGTAACTATAGTGGGTCCTGTCAATGGGCTAGGTATGTAGGTAAACAAGAAGTCAACAACGACTTATAATAACTAGTGGAGTGGTTACCTAACAGATTAACTCTAATTGTATTCTAAGATTTACTACGAAGAGAGAACTATCTAGGTAGGGACTATAGTCCTTTAATATATAACCATACGCCTAAGAAATCCCTTTGCTCCGTAAGGTACGTATACTCTATCTACTCCGTTACAGATTATATAGATTATATAGATTACATTCTATAACCTTAGCTACTATTCCTTGTTATATAGTTCCACCAGATCTATTCTAGACTATACCTATATTAACCAACTAGCTTCCGCCGACTCTTCTTTAAGTAGTTATAACATTATACTTAAGCTATCCGTAACACTATCTCCCTCCTCCTTATCTTTGTTCTTGAAGATTTCTAATATCTCTAAGTCGTCTACTAGAGGTGTGATGTCCGTTTAATTAACTTGGTTAATATCCTTACTTATTATACCTAAAGCCTCTTCCTCTTCTTCTACAGCTTGTTGGTCTCGCACTATTGCTACAATACTATTTCTAGGTAAGATAATGCCATCTCTATATTCTTATTATGCGAAAGAGGGGTTAGTCTATATTGCACTAGTAAGTCCTTTATCTTAACAACCTTCCTCTTACTTAGAGTGCACTAAAGCAAATATTTAATTGTCCTGTGACGTTTGCTCTGTCTTTAACGCTAAATATACATATCCTATAACTCTTAATAGTCTTCGGGTTTTTTAAGTAACTTATTATAGGGTCTTGTATTTAATCTGCCACTAAGAAGCTTAACGGTAAGCTGGCCTCTACGCTGCTTAAGGTTTAACGTGTCTTAGAATAGTCCGCACGTGTCCTTAAAGCCTAGCGTCTAGCTTATACTCGTCTTTAATACCTTAAACGTGTTTGCAAAAAGGTTTATTCTAAGGAGTAAAAACTTGTTTAATAGGGTCTATCTAAGCTGGGTAATAAAAGAACGGACTTTTCTTCTATAAGGGAAACAACTCTAAGTAGCTTGGTAATTGCTCCTCTTAGGTCCCCTTTAGGTAACTCATTCTTTGGCAATCCTTCTTTATTAATACTACCTAACCTGCTTTCTTTTAATACTCCTATACCTTTCCTATAGCGTTCTCTAGGTTACTTAGTGGTTTCTAAGTAGTCTTACTATAGCCTATCTACTTTACTTTATACTATATTTCGTTATCTACGTCCTTATAACTAATAACCTTTAAAACTTACTATTTATCTTCTTCTTGCCCTCTATACGTATCTGCCTTATAGACTGGTGGTTTAATATTCCCGTGTACTAGCTCTAGCATTGCGATATGCTATATAGGGTAAATTCTTATTTTAGCTAGTAGGTTTAACTTAAATATAACTAATAAAATTCTCTATGTAATTTTAAAAGGTCCTAGTCTGACGTAGTTTAACTTGTTACTTAGTTGTTACCTCTTAAAATTTTTATATAGTAGCTATACTTTATCTCCCTCCTTAAGATCTGGTCCCTTAGATCTCTTAGCATTATAGTACCTTTTTATTCGCTCTTATACT
>Ga0307507_10012401_pt1 | contig 10531 bp, 10 predicted proteins | sample 7_EM_MG_FD_207223 | JGI IMG/M metagenome (GOLD analysis project Ga0307507, IMG submission 207223) | Populus trichocarpa ectomycorrhiza microbial communities from riparian zone in the Pacific Northwest, United States - 7_EM | ecosystem: Host-associated > Plants > Roots > Unclassified | place... | reverse complement strand
AAGGAAAAAAGGAAAAAAATGGGGGGGGGTGGAAACCACTGGGCCGGAAGGTATCCCTTGAACCAACACATCAAAATTTCTTAAGGCCCGATTTAGTGAGCATAAACTGTCACCTAGGGATAGATGAACGGACTTGTGTGGTCAAATAGGTGCGTGGTAAGGCCAGTTTATCCGAGTGATACGTGATGACCACGATGGAGACGGACGCCGCTAAGGAAGGGTCTTGTAATAGCCGGAAATATAGGCAGTATTCAGAACAAGACAACCCACGACTTGTGGTTGGTTGTCTTAGGAATATCGAGTGATCTGCACTTGCAGCCGAGGGCCGAAAAAACAAAAAAAGGAAAACATCCTTAGTCCACCACGAATTGTGATTGTCGTTGCAAAACCTATCGGACACTTGGAATCTTGGCGGGAGGGGGCGGGGGATTGACCTCATCGCCTAAGGGGTTTGCTGTCTTTTTTTGCGGGGTGCATGATCTGCACTGTGTTAGTGCCCCCTGAGCCTAGAATTAGGGGGAATTTTATGCTGGATAGCTGTCAGCAGTGATACTAATTGGGTGGTCACTCATCTCATTTTCGAATACGTGGATGATCGGGTTGAGGGCTCTATCGGCATCACTTCCCCAGTCTTGATTTATGAAACACCAGTTACACAGACAGGAATAGAATCAGGAATGGGAATTCTGGAATCCCGGAGGTGGGAACATGGTGTTTGGAGGAGCGAATTGGAAACATTGTACCCAATTAGGATCTCAAGGTTGCTAATTTGTTCGGGTCTTCTCTCTCCAATGGACTCTTCCCAGCTCACTCAAGATTTTCTGCCTCGCCTCAAGGACCGGAGGCCAATTAGAGTTGTGTCACGGGTTCACAAACTTGCTGTAGTGTGAAACCTGTAGGAAGAAATTTGAAAATCACGTGCTGGGGAAACGTTCTCCAATTATTATCTTAGCCTTACCTTTTTTCGGGAGGAGGATTACTGGTTGGGAAACCGCGCTTACCAAGCTAAAAATGTATGGCTAGATTCCAGTCAGCTGGTCAATTAATATATTGCGCTTGCTTGGAAAGAATCATCCGCACAGGTACAGCCGGTATAAGTTCGGAGCATGCTCAGGGGGGCATGCAGAGACGAGTGATTAATGGTGGCCTAAGGCCTTTCTTTCTTAATGGGGTTCTCCGGCTGATCTGTAGGATGATATAATCGGCAAAGCGAAGAAAAATTTCTGCCGTCTCCTTTCCTTCTTTGCCCTGCTGGTTCACGTGTGCGAGGACCTTAGGTTATGGTTTGTGAGAAAAGGGGAAAACACGCTGTTATCATACCACCCCCCCCCCCCGTGGCCTCTCTCACTTCTACTAACTTATGGGATCTCAGGCATAGCGAGCCTTCTGATTTGGTCTACATATTTTCACCACTCAAGCAGGATCTTCCGGGTGCGGGTCGGTCCGAAATTTCGTCAAGACGGTTTCCACCTCAGCACTTTTGCCCTATGACGGCCCGTGCCTGCTGGCGCCATGTTTTACTTGCCAAGGAATGTCCCTCAGCTTTGGTTGGTCAGCGAAGAGTGTCAGAGTGCCGACGGGAAACAGGTAGTCAAGTTTGTTTCAAGATGGTTCGAGACCGCATTGCCATAATTGGAAACGAGAGGGAGAAAAGCAATGATTGCTGGGAGAAGTTTCCAGGGCTGGTGGGCTAGAGTAGGTGGATTTACCTTTGAAGAAGGGGGCTGCACATAAGCCACTGGTCACTGTCTCTACTTTCTGACTGGCTTGAACTGCTGAGCGAATTAGGGGCTGTTCACGGATTCTCACTCGAAATAAGCGAAAGTTGGACCGGTGGGATGCCTTGCGCTTCCAGCGGGTGGTGGCACCCTTGATGCGCACGATTACGGAAGAAAAAAAACACTGTTAGGGGCTGCCTAAAAGTAGGGGTGTGAAGTTTAATTAAGCCTTCTTACCCCATTCGGTGGTACTCCCGATTTTTTTCCGAAATCCTCGATTTCACTTTCAGTGACATCAGGATTCATGGAAAAACAATATGACGGAGGTATTCTACGTTGAGTGGATTTTTTGCAGTGAGTTGCTTGCCCAATTATACTCCGCAAGGCCTGACTGATCCCAGAAAGTATGCATGTCCTTGACCAGACGGACGTCCCAACACCGTGCTCGAATACAGGTTTACGCACAGTATTGCATATTACGGTATAACCATAAACCCCGAGGATAGTCTTGTTGCGGCCAGGCGGTTCGCCTGTAATATACGGTGTAGTATGTTTCCAGTCAGCGAATTTAGCTTTCTAATCTGCCCGCCCCCAGCGTTCAGACAGAACGGACAGCAGTACTTGGAAGGTGCTTGGGACGGGTGGTATCTGGCGTCCCTCCAGGCAACCGCCAGGGACAGACACCTATAGAACTCTTATAGGAGTCTTTCAGACGATTCGGAAACAGGTTGCCTTTCGGACCAAGTATCGAACTCACTCACTCTCTCCCCTAACGCCACCTTCCTTCCATAGCATGTTTACAACACTGACAAGGAAGCCAATACTTCGGTGGAGGGCGAATAGCCAGAGTTGAGCCGAGACTTAAAAAGGAAAACGTTCAGTAACAACTTGGCCCAATGCTACTCGCATACAAGTGTGCTGCCATTCGAGGCGCATATTCGTCAGAAGGGTTATTCTTCCAGGAAGGGGCTGGGTATAAGCCTCTGAGAAACCAATGCCAGTCACGACTAACTCATAGGTTAGCGCTAAGGCGGAATTTCCGCTGCCGTGCAACTATGGAGGTGGGGGGAAGCCTTGTGGTTTTGTGCTCAAGTGGTAAACATTCTAGAGGTAGCCTAAGGATGGCAGTCTGTCCTCTGCCCAAATGAATTCTTGGGATCATCAAAATTATAGAGAGAGGTAACTTAGGGTGTCGAAGAGGAGACGAAGGGAAAGGGGGAGCTGTTCTAGTTCCTAGTTATACATCACAAGGCGGTATTTGGCGCTCTGTGATTTGGGAGAGCGGTGATTTCAAATCGTGATTCCGAAATCATCATTTGAAATCCTGATTCGCAATCAAACATGACTGTAATTTTCAATTTCCCAAATCATAATTTGGGGCCTCAAGCCTCACTAGCATTTACTAACAAAACACTTGAAGGTACAAAAAGAAAAATACCGTAGCCCTAAATATTCACATGCACACTATAAATTTTTCCAAAATCATCAACAAATTTGGAACGGCTACTAAACTAAACGCCTCAAATGGTGGTGCGCCAAACGCCCCTTAAAAGTGATTGTATCGTTGGATCGGTGGTCAAGCAGATGCTCCTAACACGATATGTAGTATTCTTCCCTCTTTAAAGGGTTAGGCGAAATGACCTAGGCCTCTTGGACATTGATTTAATTAACCACTACGGTTTGATTTATTAGCTAGGCGTCTTATGCGTAGAGGGATCAAAGAGGTCCCACAAACTAACAAGAGAGAATCTCTAGTACCGCATAAACCCTACCATGATTTCCTTAGGCAGCCTAATCTTAATCTCGTTGGTTAAGCCTAGGATGACCGCACTGCCATAAGAACTCGAACAACAGGACCCCGCGCTACAACACAAAAACTACCTCCCGAGTACAGTGGGGTTAAAACACTGCGAAAGCCGACTCCCCAGCCCCAGCACAAGGAAAAATCCAGAACGAAAATGTGTCGGACCTTACCAGCAATGGAAACCCCAACGTCCTACCCCAGGATCTAATTATTTGCGTCCTTTCGGTGCCGGTATAGTACCAGGCACCCACACACTAACCACCAGCTATCCACCAACCCAAAAACCCTACCATAAATCTCACCTCTAATGGCATGACAGAAAAAACGTGCACATACTCGAGCAGTCCCTAATTACCATAAACGGGTGCCCGAGCACATGGAGTGCAGGAACATTCCAGCACTAGCCACCGACCCATCCCAATGCGGAAACCAGGGAAACAAAGTTCTAACGTCTAGGCGCTACCAGTATTCTCACCAACCACTCCTCGATCAAAATATGGGCGGTGCCTTAGTGCACTTCGCTAGATGTGTATGAGATATACGCTATTAGGATAGTTGGTAATCGTCTGGGATACTTTTGTCATTCGCTTACAGGCCCTGGGGGGAGCAGTAGATTAGGATGGGCCTAAGGTTGATGTTCAAATCAATAGAACGGCGGTAAGAAGTCTTTGCCAGAACTACTTTGACTATAGTACGTTGGTAGCGCAGGAGAAAGCGTTATCGTGATGAATGCTTCCTGATGAATTGAAATCATAGTGTAGAAACACTACCAAGGCTTAGGAAAGAAACAAAGCGCTTACAATACCACTCACAACTGGTCCAAAACCTCCTCCTGCTCCTCTTCTACTCCTCACTTCACCCATCAAGAACATAAACTCCCCTTTCCCCGCCCCCCCCCAATTCCCCCTCCCTCCGCGATAACCACAACCAACCAGCCCCTCCCCATACACCCTCTTTAAACCACGCTCATTACCACCTCACCGGTCCCTCCTCCCTTCCTTTAATCAAACCAATATCCCGAGTTGACCTCAACACAGCACCAAAATGCTCCTAATCAAGGCTACAATCCTCTCACTCGCCCTCACAGTTGCGAACTCGCACATGCTACTGAAGAGCCCACCCAGCTTCGGGTTAACAGGGAATAAACTCTCCACAAAGCCCGACGTTGACCTGAACGCTCCAATCTCCAAGGCCCAGTTTCCGTGCAAGGGTTACCACAAAGATCCCGAGCGCGGAGCCGGAAAAAGTGTTGCGACGTGGGCTGCCGGGAGCACCCAGACCTTCAGGTAAGATATTCACACACAATCACCCGAGCATTGAGCAAATACTGATGTATGGGGTAGTGTCTCCGGCGGTGCACCCCACGGCGGCGGTAGCTGCCAAGTCTCTCTCTCGTACGATAACGGCCAGACCTTTAAGGTTATCAAGTCGTTCATTGGAAACTGCCCCGCCCCCGATCGCGAGTACTCCTTCCCCGTCCCGCGGGATGCTGCTAGCGGTGCAGCGATCTTCGCCTGGACTTGGTATAATAAAATCGGTAATCGCGAGCTGTATATGGGATGTGCGGCCGTTACTATCACGAACGGCGGGAGCGGGCTGGGGAGCTCTTTTCCGAAGATTTTTGTGGCCAATATTGGAGAGCAGTGCACTACCGTTCCTAATGCAGTGTTGGAGTTTCCGAACCCAGGCGCGGTGGTGGAGAGGAGTGGGGAGGTGGCGTCGAAACCGGAAGGGGCGGGGTGTGTTTAGGGAGAGGGGTATGAGTACTCTTCGTTGTTTAAATTAAATTGTGTGCTGTATTTAAAGTTTAGTCTGGTACTTAAATTTAGACGTTTGTTCCGCACTTTCGGTTTCGATAGATAGTAACCTAGTAGGAGTGCTAACCGCCGAGTGAGTGACAATGAGCAGCATGTCGACACAGTTAATAAAGCCAACTAACAAAGCCCGCCGCCAGCCCCAAGCACAAAAAACCGGCAACTCTAGTGTCAGCTCGTAATCTAGTATAGTAAACCCAATCCTGGCCCTTATATCACACGCTACGTGATGCAATCTCCCGTGGCTGCATCCGTCAGTAGCCCATATGAGCTACCGCTGCTAAGTAAGTCCGGCACGCTACTGGCGGTTTTGAGTGGTATGATAATATTATCATAGATTGGACTTGATGGGTGTTTGACAGGTAGCGGAACTGAGGGCGGCCAATTCCTGTCAGAGGTCACGGCCCCAGTGAAATAATTAGGGCTCAGCATACGGGCTCCTAGAGAGTTTGCTCCAGTGTCTATTGAAAAAGATATGCTCAGTTAAGCTTTAATTATGCTATGGGGTACGGTTTGTATAAGAGTAGGAGTCACATTTATTCCTGTGTATGACATTATTGGCCTGAATGCTTGTCATGACTACCCGTATTCCCTTCCTCCTTCTTTCCTTCCCTCCATGTCCCCCCCCTCCCCCCTTCTATCTCCCTGGAAAAAAACCTCATCACCTGATCTATCCAATAAAACCGCTGCTGAACCATTCCTGATCTCGAAAGACGAGTGATTGCACATGACCATACGACTATCCGTTCATTAATGCATTCATACAGATATACACATATAGGCGCACACCCTCCAAACAAACGTATTATACAATCAGATAACCGAAAAAACTGCAATACAATATAAATTATACCCACCTACTGCTCAAGCAGCAGAAGTGGTATTCGAAGTATCCACCGGCCTCTGCGGCCAGACACTCCCAATTCCGCTCCAAACCTTCAAATCCACAACCTCAGCCTCAGCACCCTCGCCGACATAGACTCCGACATCAAGCGCATCATCGCGGGCTGGATAAACCCTAGTCGTAAGTGCGAACCTGCCGCCAACGAATACCTCAACAAGGCTTCCATCGACGAAGATGTTCATTTCTATATCTTCGACTTCCGTTTCTGTTTGTTCATCCTCACTGTCGCTACAGCCGCCGTCGCGGCAGGAGATTGTGTAAGGCTTGTAGTCTCCACTTGCCGTATCATTGCTAAATTGCTTGATGAGCGAAGACTTTGACCTATCGACGGCGATAAGGCTGTTTGCGGGATCAAACGTGATAGTAGTGACCTCCTCACCTCCTGGAGAGGCACGAACCGTGAATCCGACCGGGCCACTCGCCTCGCGAATAGTAGCCGATAGTTCAAAATGGTCGGAGGAAATGTCATCTAGCTTCTGCGAGGACGTGTACTTCTTGTCTCCGATTTGATGCTTCTGTGCTCTTCGGCGCAGACCCTCGACCACGTCTGGAAGAGGCATCACACCTAGGCTTGTTACGGTGTAGGTCCCGTCTGGGCCAGGCTCGGAGTACTTTGCATTTGTTGGGGTGGTGGTAGTTTCGCTATCTACTACTACGTTGTAAGTCTTGTGGACGAAGATTTCTCGGGGCAGGCCCATGGCGCCTTGGAAGCCTTGGGCATTGACGCCGTAGTCGTTCATATCTGGGGGTGTTATCTAGCTGGTTGATTGCAGGGGTAGGAGGGCTGGGGGAGGGTGGAAGGCTCATACCTTCTTGACTCCAGCCCCAGGCCACGCGGCGGCTCTTCTTGATGTCATCGAAACTGACGATGGCGTAGAGCTGTTTTTGTCAGTTACATCTCCTCGTTGCGGAAATGTGGTAAGGGAAACACACATTACCCCAATCAGCAGCCCCAACAGCGACAGGGTCGAATTGAGCGGAGCCGTTAGCACGACGGCTCATCTCTCCCTCCGCCCATAGAGCCCAACGGCCGTGTCCGGGGATGCCACCGCCCTCAGTTCCCATAGTAGCAAAGAAGTGATCATTTCCCTGCTGATCTTTCTACACCGCCAATCCTCGTTACCACCATAGAGGCCCGTACGAGGGAGAAAGATATAACCTACCAAGGAGAAAAATCCAGAAACCTCAAAGTTAAACCCATAAGACCCAGTCTCCAACACATTCCCAAAAGTCTCATTATTCTTCGGCTCCCAAAGCGCGCCCAAGAAAGTCCACTGAGTTAGATTCCTAGCCGGCGCGGAATAGAACGGAATCCTTGGTCCAACACCACGAATTCCACTTCCCATAACCATATACCAATGGGGTTCAGTCTTATTCAACAGAATATCCATTTCCGGCCAAGGAAGGTAGAAGGGATCGCGCCAGCCGGTGATGTTCCACCCACTCGGGGGATCAACCATAATCGGGTTACCAGGATACTTCTCCCACGTCTTTCCGCCATTGTGGGAGAGCGCGAATGACTGCGATTCGGTCTTCGGGATGTACGGGATGTTCCAGGCCGTCGGTAGAGCGCTCACGCTGGCGTAGAGGAACGCAAGAGTGCCGTCGACCTCGCCTTGGAGATTGGCGGCGTGCCCGGTGCCCGAGAAGATTCCTTTGGAATCATAGGCACCCGGCCCAGTTACTAAGGCTGCGGCGGCATCGCCTCTCCAGCCGCCCACGTCGACCCAGTCTATCATGTCGTGGGAGACGGCATGGCCCCAGGAGATGTTGCCCCACTGGACATCATTAGGGTTCCACTACGCTCGGGTGTCAGCGGCGGTTAATTACGGGTGCAAGGCGGGGAATTGCCTGGTACATAAGGTGGTAGATATCCCTCGTTGGATCATACATTGCTCCACAAGGGTCCTGTAGAAAGCAATATCAGCAACCGTCTCGCGCAATTACTAGCAAAGAAGGAACGTACGTTCAACCACCCCCGAGGAGCAATAAAATGATACGTCGGACGCCATTTCGTAAACAAGCTATTAATCGGCAATTCAGCCAGGTTGGTGTTGGCATTAATGTCAAGGCCCACCGCAGGGCTTCCCGCCAGCAAAGCGAGGACGATAGAATAGAACATCTCCGCCAGTGCCGCCGCTACGCTGGGAATTTCCAATTGATCGCGCGGGGGCACAATAGGTTTATATCATAGCCGTCTCAAGTGCTCGAGCACAAGGAGATGCCCAGGGTGAACAGGGGGGGCTGCCGATCGCGGGGTGATCCCCGGGGACCAAAGAGCTGCACTAGTCTGGTCTCCTTGTTGTAGCTCCCGTGAGAGCCAAGGAGTACTGTATTAAATCAAATTGTATGATACCAGGTAGAGCAGACTGCAGTATGCTTGGTTTCATTCCAGATGTAACTGCAGCGGCGCTCCGGCAATAACAGGTTCTAGCGAGCAATCCAGACGGTCCAGTGTCCCCTCTAGAGGGCTCTCCATAGGGAAATTCCCAATTGAGTAGGTAGTACTGCGAGTTCGTACTCGAGCGCCGTATGATAGGGTGCCTGGCCGCACCGTCTGCCTGACTGCTTGCTATCGTGCCCCCTTGTTAGAGTCAGCACCCGCACAGTAGATCATAGCAGACTACTACACCACAGCATAGGCATTATACCCGTACTTGCACTATGCTCCAGTGCTCAAGTATTATATAACACACTCTAGATATAAGAATCCCTCGGATAAATCAAAGCACTGCGGCGGAAGAAAAAAAAGGGGGCCCAGAGTACTCGCCCAACCCAATACAAATGCGCAAAACAAGTATCCCTCACAATGATGTCAACAAATTCATCTATCCTTCACCAATTTAGTATCGTACTTGGGCACAGCTATGGCGGCATACCTATCAAGATCGTTGGGACGTGTACCATACCCCGCCTAACACGTTCCGTACTTGAACCAGGCGAGTTGGGCAGGAAAATTACTCGAATACCGTAGAGTGTAGCACTCGTACAAATAAAGAGTGTCGGTATGGAGACCATTGGAGGCTTGGAGCGGAGAAATATGTTGCTTTTTATTTTTTTATTTTTACGGAATAGAGTTAAGCCCAATGAGTGCTCAACGCTTAGCCACCAGTAGTATGGGTACTCCGGCCGGCCGATCATGGTACGGTACGGGGGAGGGAAGGTGGCGGCGGTGGTGGAGAAAGCCATTCCCACTGATTTTTGCTATGGTGGGGGCGTCCAGAGGGGGAATTCCCCTCGCGCGTGTCGCTCTGCTAAGGCTGATTTCTGCAAGCGTGTCTGCGGAATAAGGAGTGATGACTCTAGCAAGTCACAAGCTGTACTCGTACTGTACAGGTAAACAAAACTTGGTATTGAATCGCAGTGAATGAGGGTGCCTGATATTCCCTTAGGCACTGGTGCGGTAAGAAGCCCTTCCTTCAACGCCTTTTTCCTTCTCCACAAAAATAAAAATAAAGGTAGCCTATAAATTATAATAAAGGAATTAACTTAATCTATGTTGCTCTTCTTCCTTCCAGCCCTTTTCCTCATCAGTTCCGCCAATGGTACGTCCTCGTGGTCATCGTCGACCCCGTAATCCGCTAACGTCTCGCCCTCCTCGTTCATCCATTTCGGGGCTATTACTCCGCTGCTGCCGCTACCGATCGCCGATCTTGCTGTAGTGTCTTGGGGTTTACTCATCCCTTCTCTTCGTTCCATATCTTCTTTTTGTCGTCTCCTGACGCCCTCTGCCCAGTCACCGCTATCCCCGCCATCATTCACCGTTGCCGACATCGGGGCGTTCGCGCCCATCCAGACTCCCTTGTCCGGATCTACGGGCGGCCATGTAGCAGCCACAACTTCGTAGCCATTCACCTCCCATTCCAATCCACCCTTAAGTTTTAGTCCATCGCTCCCCTTGATTTCTACCCCAACTTCCTTGGTTCGCGAAAATGGCCAGAACCATCCCAAGATGTTGGAGCTGCCGCAAAATGCAGAGCAGAGGTTATCCCAAATGCCAATATCGTAGGGGAATTGCTGTCGACGAACCCGCTTCTGTCGGGCGAGGGCATTGTGTCGATCCTGTTCCCACGTCTCGATAGTAGTATACCCCTCCGCGGTCGACCACAACGTGCGGATAAACAAAAGCGAGAGCGAAAACGCAACGAGTAGATCTGTAAACAGCAACACCACTAAAAGGCATAATTCCAAGAACGTATGCGGCGACATATACTAGGCACATTAGCCCTCATCCTCCGACTCTGTCAAGTCAAGCAAAGCAAAGGTTAACAAACACTGGGCAAATCCCTCT
>Ga0307507_10012400_pt1 | contig 10533 bp, 11 predicted proteins | sample 7_EM_MG_FD_207223 | JGI IMG/M metagenome (GOLD analysis project Ga0307507, IMG submission 207223) | Populus trichocarpa ectomycorrhiza microbial communities from riparian zone in the Pacific Northwest, United States - 7_EM | ecosystem: Host-associated > Plants > Roots > Unclassified | place... | reverse complement strand
GCCCCCCCCCCCCCCCCCCGGCAGTTGGTGAAAGTATTATAATCTCATTCTTGCGGCTCTGAGCATCAGTGGTGCAAGGTGAGACATGACATACCGGTACTCGGACATGTCCTGGTCTATGGAACAGACCTCGTGCTGTACAGTACTTGGGGGGTCATTAAAAACGGGAAAATCAACTCTTGTCTCCAGAGAGAACTCCACGAGACCAACAGAAATTGTTTTCACGTTTTTAATGACCCCCAGGTACAAACAGTCATCCATGAAACTCCGGAGCCAGGGCGGCAGAATTGGCCTTTTGGATTTATGCATGCCCCACCTCAGCAGAGGTGGCCACCGGTGTAAAAAAAAATTCAGTACAAGTGACAAATATTTCCTCCTGTAATAACATGGTAGATCTCAAGACATGGTATTCTCAGGTGGATTTACAAAGTTTTTGAAATAGGGGTGGTAAAAAAGAGATGAAAGTGGTTAGAAGATAAAGTTGTTTGAGAGAAATAACACGACTATAAATTTTCTTAAATGGTAGTACAAAATCAATGAGTGATCAGATATGATTTAGATTTAAGCATCTAGTCAGCAAACACAAAAACTATAATGATATAAAACTCTGTGTGCATGAAATAAAATTAAGTAGTCTGTTAAAATACTAATATATAAAATTAGATATAGTAAGAATGTGAACATGTAAGATAAATAATAGAAAATATAGTATTTATAATAAAATAGAGAAAGATTAGTGATATGACAACTTAAGTAAAAATATAGAGAAATAGTAAAGTAATTCAAATAATAATAATACAAGAATGATAATAAGACAAATATAAATATAGTTTGATAAAAATGAAGTAATCTGTTAGAATATAATAAAAACAATTGAAAGAAAAGAAAGAAAGAAAGAAAGAACAATAGAACTATATTTATTAATAACTTAATATACTATACAAATTATTTTCAAATATAAATAGTAAAATCTTATATGATCTAAATATATATGACAGACAATATTATTAGAAGAATTAGCCTTTTACTTTAAGGAAAAAGTATTATAGGCCTTATTAACTATAGAATAATTAATAACCTCACTCAAAGATTATATAATAATATTATAATAATATTATACAATCATTTCAAAATATATACAATCATGTTTGTATCAAAACAGTAAGATAAATATACAAAGAAGTAGTATGTAAGTATTACAATCCCCTGCTCTTCTGGGTAATACTTCTAGCAGGTTGTTACAATCCTCTGCTCTCCGGGGTGATACTTGCAGCAGGTAACTGTAATTGCTAAGGATTCTTTCCTTGACTTAACTCCTGTCGAACTACAATAGCTAAGTCCTCTGACTTCTATCAAGCAGTATTAAATTGCTAGGCTCGGCAAAGACACTCTGGTCTTTGACTCCGGAAGTGTTGTAGATAAAACATCTTGTATTGAAAGTATAGTGTAAGAAAGAACTTAGATGGTTGCGTGAAGAACCCAAATCCCAAGCCTTTTTTCTTTTCTTTTTCTTTTTTATCATGTGTTCATTGTTTCTAGGTACAAGAAGCTTCATGCAGGGCTAGCTATGGAAAAAACAAAACCTCTAAATCAAAACAGTAACACAAAGGAAACCAACACACATATTCCACTATATTCTGAAAAACTACGGCCAAAACCGCTTGCCGACTCTCTTCGCAAAAATAAATATAAAGGGAAAAATAACACAAAAACCCACTTCTTGTGTCTGCCGCTAGGATGTTTTTCAGTAAAGCTAGGAAAAAATCAAAAGAAAACCTCTCACTACCGGAATCTTTGAACTAGAAAAAACGGGGAAGGAAGCTACACTACTTGTAACTGCCTCCTGTGTGGTGGCGGGAATCGGTAGGATAAGGATACTATCTCTATACCAAAGTGTGGGATCTAATGAGACTAAGTACCGGAGGCTTAGACTAAGTTGTTGTAACAAACTTCTTACTATATGGCAACTACCAAGTAGTCCCTAATAGCTAACTTGAAGTTTGTTTGGTCTGAATTCTCGAAGCGAACTGAAGAAGCAACTGCTCAACCAAGTATATTGAAAACTCTGTCTGGGGAAGTCTGCTTTCTCTAAATTCAGAGAATAGCAGGTCTTAAATACACTTGTCAGGCTAATCTGAGCCTTGTAAACAATAACCATAAGGCCTCCAAAACTGTAGTCTTGAAATGTTACATAAAACATATCAAGTATCGAAAGATATCTTGACACAATAAATAAAACATACTGAGTATCAAGTGATACTCGAAAACCAAACATAAAACATCATGAGTATCACACTCAATCATAAAACATACTGAGTATGAAACGATACTTGGAAACTAAACATAAAACATCATGAGTATCAAAATCGATCATCAAACATACTGAGTATCAAACGATAGTCTAAAACCGAACCAGTAACCCATACCTGTAACCGCCTCCAGGGCGGTGGCGGGAATCGATAGGGTAACGATACTATCTCTATACCAAAGTGCGGTATATAACGAGACTAAGTACCGGAGGCTTAGACTAAGTTGTTGTAACAAACTTCTTACTATATTGCAACTACCAAGTAGTTCCTAATAGCTAAGGATGTTTGGTCTTATTGGATTCTTGAAGCGAACTGACGAAGTAACTGTTCAACCAAGTATATTGAAAACTCTGTCTGTCGAAGTCTGCTCTCTCTAAGTTCGGAGAATAGCAGGTCTTTAAATACACTTGTCAGGCTAACCGGAGCCTTGTAAACCATAACCATAAAGACTTCCAAACTGTAGTCTTGAAACGTTACATAAACCATATCAAGTATTAGACGATATCTTGATACAATAAATAAAACATACTGAGTATCAAACGATACTCGAAACCAAACATAAAACATCATGAGTATCAAACTCAATCATAAAACATACTGTGTATCAAACAATACTCGAAGCCAAACATAAACCTGTACCGGTTACAATACCAGTTACGCTACTTGTCGGGGGGGAGAAACAAGGGGACATTTCCGGGAGGAAGCCGGTTGTGGTAATCAGTATATAGTGGCTGAGGGCCTGCAGGAGAGAGTTGTTGGTCCAAAGGGGGGCGCAGGGTTCGAGGGAAAAGATCCCTTCCAGTAGTAGTTCTCTGTCTCGAGCGGGGGTGGGGCATCCGAGAATGATGTGCTCGAAGTCATCCGATTCGCTGAGGCAGTGGGGACAGGAGGATGGCTCGTCGCAGTCGAACCACGATCGCTTTGTGGCCATGTAGCTTTCGCCTATTCGTATCTCGTGGATCCTTCCTGCTACGAACTTCCCGAGACCCATGAATGAGTGTGGGGAGAGTTGGGAAGAGTTGTTGTAGTAGCTGGGCATGGGGAATTTGGTGGCCCATTCCTCAAGGGGTTTGGACCTGGCTCGGCCCCTGAGGGCAGCCTAGGTGTTTTTTATGAGTGAGGCAGGGGAATGTTTCTGCCTGGTGAGAGGGCGGGCGTGGAGGATCAGGGGGAACCGCCAGAGCCCTTCCCCCAGGGAGAGGGATAGGGGTGCCAGGGCGTTGACCAGAAGGTGTTTTCTGAGTGAGGGGCTGAGACTTCTGTGCGTCAGTCAAGTGGGAGGTATACGGAGGTCAGGCTTTTCGTAAGGTGTCTTGAGGAGTCCTGTGCCCTGAAGATCGAGAGGGAGGGAAAGGAGAGGGGCAGTCTGGCAGCACCCAGGTTGGTAGTGGAGGGGGCGTAGGCGATCCTGTTAGCCGCTAAGCATCTTTTATACATGCCGTAGAAGGCGACAGGGGGAAGACACACTTCCTGGGAGAGGATAGTTGTGGGTGAGGAGTAGAATGCGTTGGTGGACCACCTCTGGACTCTATGCCAAAAGCTGTGCATTCCCCTGAGTGTGCGAGTGTTGGGGGTGAGGAGATCAGCCCAGTACGTGAGAATGGGGAGGAGTAGCCCTGGTGCGATCATTAGCAAAAGTACGGACTTGACCCCTATCCCTCATGGGGCATCTGGGGTATAGGGGGCCAAACTATTAATCTCGACTTACTCTAGGGAGGAACAAGGTTAGGGGAAGTTCTGGGTAGCGCATGAGTATAAGGTAATACTAGTTGAGTTGTGGTGTTGGGGTGGTACAGGCTAGGCGAGTCACTCACCATCTGATTAGGGACGTCAGGAGGCCTCCCGAGAGTGCTCAGGCCATGTCAGCTACCTTTGGGGGACAAAATCCATAACGGAAAAATACAGGAATACCGGAAAAGGTACTGGAGAAATACTGGAAAAATACAGAAAGGCCTCCCGGGGTCTTGATTAGCCTTTAGCTCACTAGATTTAACTTTTAAAAAAAAACAGTGAGACATGTTTCAGGTCACCGTTCTGGGGCAAAAATACCTATTCAGGCTAGTGTAATATCATATTCATAGGCTTGTATATTTTTAAATTTATTTATTTTTCCGGTTTATTAAACTACTGGTAAAATAAGCGACTAAAATACTACTATATGAAAGATGAAGCTTAAATTCATCCGGAATCGGACGTTTGAAGACTCTAAAGAATGCTCTCGATGAGGGGAATCTAATGCAGATATCCGCTTGTTGATAGTATGCCTGTAGCCTAAGTAATCATGTCAGATAGTCAGAGGTCCAAAATTCTGCCCAAGTGTAAGAGTGTAAAGTAGTGACCTTGAAAATGATGCAAATAGGATGTTTGAAGGCTCTAAAGAATGCTCTCGATAAGGGGAATCTAATGCAGATACCCGCTTGTTGATAGTATGCCTGTAGCCTAAGTAATCATGTCAGATAGTCAGAGGTTCAAAATTCTGCCCAAGTGTAAGAGTGTAAAGTAGTGACCTTGAAAATGATGCAAATAGGACGTTTGAGAGCTCTAAAGAATGCTCTCGATAAGGGGAATCTAACCCAGGTATCCGCTTGATGATCGCATGCCTGTAGCCTATGATATCGCGTGGAATACTGAGTAGACTTCAAAATTCTGCCATGGTCTAAAAGTGTAGAGAAGTCACCTTGAAAATGGTGCAAATCGGACGTTTAATGGCTGAAATGAATGCCCTCGCCGAGGGGATTCCAATGGCGGTATTCCTGTCTTGATTGGAGGTCGGTAGCCTGGGCTATCGCATAGAATGCAACCATCTCCACTTAATGTCAGCTTTGGAGAGGGAACTCATACCTGAATGCCTGTGGGGAGCCTGTGTCTTTCTTTATACTCAGTCATCTCAGATCCCTCAGAGTTCTCCCTTTTGTGAGCAGTAAATAAAGGACTAATAGTTTAGGTAGAGAGTTGGTTGAAGAAAGGGTGAAAGAGGTCTTTCAGAAGTGCAACTAAAGTAGAGAATGGGTAGTGTGTGTGAAAATCTCGGCACTACTTACAAATTAGGCGAGCCTCCCAGAGTCCTATTTATACCTTCCAGAGTCCTATTTACACCTCCCAGAGTCCTTTTCAGACCTCCCAGCGTCCTATTGAGGACTTTCAGAAACTATTCTAACCTGTGTGGCAGCTATTTGTGAAAAGGCCTAAGCAAAAAGTACAATGTGATTTAAGTTGGGGCTAAAATCTCCATGCTTCTGCACTCCGAGTCCCACACGGGTAACATAGAGTGAACGGCGGCCCCCAGGGGACTCCGAGTCCAGAAGTCAACTGTCCATAACGGAAAAACTTAGGGGTACACTAACAAGGCCCCTGCTTCTGTACTCCCCTACAGGCAATTTACGACACACAGGGCATCAGGAAAATGTCGGAGCGTGGTCCAAGGTGGTCCTGAATGCTCCTGGTCCACCAAGGGGGGTTGTGGTCCCCGTGGTCCACCTGGTCCACTCCGATCCATTCTGATCCACACCTTTTGAAATTTTACTGAAAATGTGGACCAGGGTGGATCAGGGTGGACCAGGAGGACCAGGGGGACCATAACCCCCCTTGGTGGACCAGGACTGGTTTTTACATTTTGCTGATGCAGAGTCCTCCAGGGGACTCCTGGAGGCAATTGGCCACAACGGAGAAACTCAGGAATGCACCAACACTACCATATGAACTCTGAGAAATTGTAGGCATACTGCATTCCACATGGGACGCTAGGTGGTACTCTATGACCCACCCGGAACTCTTGAACACTTGAGCATAACACCCACTCTATCGCTACCCTTTGGATGTTTTAGTGTGAACAGTATCTTCATGAATCTTGTGGTGATATTCCTTACCCCAGGGTAACTTCGCAGCTCTTTGGTATCCCCTGATATCTTAGGAGGGCTAGCAGGTATAGGGGTCCCTGGCCATGTCACCTGCTACCGGGTGGTAAGTATAATATACATGAGGGGAAACATGTTTTGCTGATGATGCGGTAGCACAGGAAGGGCCGGGAGGGGTTCAGAGAGGGGGAGAGCCAGTATCTGAGCCATCTCACCACCTGTGAAGGGTGGAAGAGGCAACCATCTAAGAAGATGGGGGGTAACGAGCGGGTGGTTCTCCGGCTTGGTGTTCGCTAGTGGATGAGTTCGGTCTTGGTACAGAGAATGTGATGCCTATTGTTATGCCTTGTTCAGAGATGATTGAAAAGAGCCACTAGAGGCGGTGAATGTTGACTCTGTAGGAGTTGGATGGAATGGTGAGGGCGAAGTCGTCTATATATGAAAGCATGATGCCTCTTGGTATTGACAGGTATAGTGGGTGATGTAGAGGAGGAAGAGGAGGGGTGATATTGGAGAGCCCTGGGGGGTTCCGACTACGACCGGTCCTGGGAGATTGGGTGAGCTCTGAAAGAACAGGGTGCAGGATCTATCTGAGAAGAAAGAGGAGACCCAGTCTACCATGTAGGAGGGGGTGCCTTGGGCCAAGAGGGAGGATCTGAGGGTGGGGGCATCGAGGTTGTCAAAGCCAGCCTTGATGTGAAGGAAGAGGGTGGAGACCCTGAGTCTGAGTCATTGGAGAGTCCTGACCTCAGGGAAGAGAGTCAGGTATGCGTCGAAGGTGTTGAGCCCTGGGAGGGAGCTGCATTGGTTGGAGTGCAGGAGACCTTTGGATTAGAGGATGGCTAACAGTCTGACTGTCATGACCCGTTCTAGTATCTTGGACACTATATTCAGCAGGACTATAATGTGGAAGGGGGATGGCGGGTTGTAGGAGGCTTTGCTGTATTCGTTTAAAACGACGCCTTATGTGTTTTTCAAGGATGGTGGTGGTAACCGAAGTACACCAGGAGAGACAGAAGGTCCAGGAGGATCCCAGAATTGAGGTGGCTGACTTTCTTCCATATTGCGTAGAGAATGCTATCGGGGCCGGGAGCGGAGGAAGGAGAGGACTTAGAGAGAGCGTAGGCTATCTCTTCCTTTGTCAGTGAGTCGGCGGATAGGTGACAGGAGAGGCGACCCCTCTGGGGTATGGGTTTTTTAGAAGGGAAGAAGTGGTCCAGTAGTGCTTTGTTAATGGCTACCGGGTGGGAGGCTTCTGGGAGGGAGGGGAAGCGTGGTGTTTTCCTTGGGGCGACAAATTTCTTGGCCGTCCATATGTTCTGGGGGGAGGTTTTGGCCAGGAAATCAGCCCAATAAGCAGACTTGACCTTCTTGATGGCTTTGAAATAGCCTAACTTGGACTGTCTGGCTAGGGAGAAGGATGCTGGGGACTGGTGTTTTTTGGTAGTTTGTATGGTCTTGGTGGATTCCTTGCGTAAGGTGGTCAGGAGAGGGGTGCGCCAGGGCTTAGACCGGGGGGAATGGGTGGGATGGGGAGGGCAAGGCCTCGATCGTGGCGGTAAGGGTAGAGAGCGCTGAGGCAAACCATTGGTCCAGCTGGGGAGAAGAGGGGAGTTGTGGGAGAGGGGGGACCATCCAGCAGGTGAGGGCTTTGGAGATGGTATGCCAGTCTGCATCTTGCCACCAGGTCGTGGCTGGTCTGAGAAGGCCCTAGGCGGCTCGAGAGAGAGGAGTATGGGGATGTAGGCAGAGCCAGTCAACGGGAGGGAGGAGGCATTTCAGGATAGAAATGCTGGGAACATGGGTGGGTTGGCAAAGGCGAGATCGATGGTGCTAGGCCCGTTTGAGCCAGTGCAGGGGAACCGGGTATAGATTCCAGGTGTGTAAAGGAGAGTGAAGTGTAGATCGGAGGCTAGGCTGAAGTACGGAACGGAAACCTTTTCCTCTATGGAGGAGAGGACCCTGCAGGGGTCCGCGGCTGAGTTATGGATATTGAAGTCGGCTACGACCAGATAAGGAAAATCAAGTTCGGGAAAAGTCATCATAAGGCTGACCCAGCGTGGGGAGTTGCCCAGCGGGCGAGAATAGGCGTTGGCAATTCTAACACTGGGAAAGGAGGAGCTGAAAGATCCCTGGGGTGTAAAAATATCCAGGGCGATAAAGTCCTTGGTTTTTTGGGGAAAATATAGATGTACCAAAAACAACGATAATGATTTCTGGGACACATAGCATGTCACTCGCGGCCTGGCAGTGGTGGGGCCAAAGAATTTAAAACCTGAAAAGGAGGGAAGAAACCCTTTAGAAACTGGGGGGTCTTGTCGAAGCACGAGATCAACAAGGGGGCTATCCGTGGGGGAGGAGAACAAGGAAAGAACATCAGCAAAAATAATACTCTGCACCAGGGGCGCCCCATGCGTTTGGCGCACCTAGTGCACATAATGTCAATCGCGAATCAGGACGCAACGTCGATCTGACGTTGCGTCCTGATTTTGCGCCACAGGACGTGCTGCGCCCTGACGCTATCCTGACACGGACCCTACGTTCTCTGCACCCTGACTGCGCCTGGTCCTCTGCTCTTGCGTCCTGAACACCTCTGATTCTCGGTTGTTGCACCAGGGGGACGCCTGATGATCCGCCGCTCCATCCTGATCACCACTGATCCTGGCGTCTTCTGTCCTGATGTTCCATTTTTCTCTTCCGCGCCTGGGCTTAGCTCATTCCGACGCCTCACATCAGGATCCCATGATCCTGAGCTCTCTCGTCCTGGTATCTCCCTCCTTTGGCTTCTACTTACAGACACTCTCTGCCGGCGCACCATTATCCTGATTTCACCCTCTCTACATGCTGTGTATCCTGATCGTAGCTTGACTTTTGCTATTCTACCTGTACGCTCCTATGTAATATCTAGATGCCCTCATGATGCCTCCCAGACGCGTGGGGAACTATCTCAACTCTGCCTGACAGAATCCCGATCTTGCGCACGCTCTATCCTCTTTTTTTCAATGTTATACTGTGATGTTTACTATAAGATCGCCCAGACGCCCTCGTGGCGTCTCCCTTTCATTGATTCTACTACTAGTACTCCGAACACCCAGATTTTCCTTTACGTTCTCATATCAACACATCGCCGTCAAACAAATAGTATTAATTAATTAATCCACTCGACACATACACGACATATTCGACACATCATTTCTTCATTACCCTCACCAACTCTCCCATTGCGCCCCAGTTCCACATCCCGCCGCTCACTATCACTTGTCTCCTGTTGTGCTGGCTCTATTCCGTCAAGACTCAGCGAGAGGCTTCGCGATGGAGTAGGACTCACAGTCCTGTCCAACGATAGTTCCCTGGTCATCTTCTGTGAACCATCTGCGCTTGGAGGAGAACAATCGAGAAATCCGAGAACCCGGGCAGCTGACATCTGGAGGAAATCAAAAGACAAATCAGTGTCCTGCAAATCGGTTTGACTATCCTGCTGCCCCACTGGGGTCCCAATGCACCGGCTGCTCGGAGTTTGAATTCGGTGGGCTGGCCGTTGTGTAGCCTGGCTGGATGGTTAACTCTGCAGCTCGGTGGCTACCACAACCCAATCGCCGGGAGTTTGGCCTTTGTGGGCTGGCAGTCGCCTAGTCTGGCTGGATGCCTGACTCTGCAGCTCAGCAGCTACCGCTGCCCAATCGTCGGTATACCCTTCACGGCAGTCTTGTCGTACGCCGTGCTCCTTCTCCATCTTTGCCCGGATGGTTCTGCGAATCTTGTCCAGAATTATCGCCTGTACCCAGTCTGGGCAATCGGCCCACGTCTGAGTTTGCCGGGCAATAAGTTCTTTAGTGGTTCAGATCATGTTAGCGTCCTGGACAATACGAGGTGGGTTCGGGTTCTGGCTGACCTCCTACCGTGTCAGGCTTGAACTCACCTGATTCCTTATATACTCCTGTTTGCCATGCTCGTAGGGTATGACAGAGGATTGCACACGTTAAGCAAATCATCGTGCCGTTGATACGCCCAAGAAAATCGGGTTCGAAAATCCCACGCATTTTCCTGCCTCTGAAGTACTTACCCCATATGGCCTGGGGAATCTGGGGCGCCCCAAATCGAAATGTCAATTTCTAAGCCGCGTGTAATACCTGTTTGTTATTAGAAGCAAGTTGTCCAACTAAGGCACACCAACCTCATATCCGTTTGGGGAGCACATAAATCTATCCTTTTCCAGCAGGTAGTCCACCCTGCGGGCAATCGCTGTGGGAGCTTCCGGGAGATCGTATAATTTTCTGATCTCATCTTTAACGTGGGAAACAAACTGGGATCCTACCCCAGAGTGTCTATTGCGTATCTTTCAGAATTAGTACTATACCCGGCTTCAGGAG
>Ga0307507_10012399_pt1 | contig 10533 bp, 5 predicted proteins | sample 7_EM_MG_FD_207223 | JGI IMG/M metagenome (GOLD analysis project Ga0307507, IMG submission 207223) | Populus trichocarpa ectomycorrhiza microbial communities from riparian zone in the Pacific Northwest, United States - 7_EM | ecosystem: Host-associated > Plants > Roots > Unclassified | place... | reverse complement strand
TTTTTTTCAAGGAGAAGGCTGAGGCTTTGAGAGGTTAATTTTGGTGGCAGTAGCTGGCATGGTATGGAAGCACAATGAAAGGTGAAGGTACGTAAACAGGGATCGTGGGGAGAGGGAGCAGAGACAGATGAAGACGGGGAACAGGCAGAGCATGGATGGAGCTACTAACAGAAGTACTTGTTTTGGCTCTACCCATGCACTGCCTCTTCCCTGGCTTGTGGCTCTTCCTTTTCTCCTCCCTTCTTTTGTTTCCATTAACTTTTTTTTTTGTCACTTAATTTAGAACTGTGATAAGCGATATATAGTAGCAGCAGCTGCACTTTATTCAACAAGAAGAAAAAAAATCGTCCTAGCACTGACCATTAGTGATTTATGACATCATTGTATTAAATGCTATTTATTTGTTTCTCTTTTTAGCCCTAATCTTTCTGCAGAGAAAATAATCCATATGATCGAAATAACAAATGTATGTAGGAAGCGTTTTTCGCTTCCACCGTAGTGAGTTCAGCACCATCGATCAGAGACTTCATTGCTAGGGACAGATTTGTACAACTATTCCTTCTTTGTTTACGTCCAAACAACAAATCAATGGTGATATCAAATTTTTAGTTTCCAAGCAGATGAAACTGCTACATTTTGACGAGTTTATATATCATAAGAATAGAGTATCATGTGGTTCCTTTTATGTATTTGAATCACTGAGGTAATGTAAAGCTTGTTGTTATCTTTGGCCGATGGTAAATTCGCCCATGAGGATATGAATATGGTCACTTGCTGCAGTCAGAACAATTTTCCAGGGACAAACGTCCTTTGAGGACAGCTCCTCTAAGCATGAAGCTCGAGATAAAAAAAAAAAAATGGGTTGAATTGTTTATTCCCATTTTCTGCCGGCCCTTGTAACATTATAGATCAAAACGTTGCCATATGAGCTGCCAGGAAAAACCAAGGCATTGATCAATAGCAATGGAGATCTTTGTTTGGACACTAAAAAGCTTAGAATCAACTTCTCAGTACAGGCGAGAATTCCTTGTAACCTCCTGATAATATGATGATCGTGATGTTGGTATCGTCTGATATATCGGCTCCCCTCCTTGAAGAACATCAACTTGACAAAGCATCAATATTTTACTTTTTATTTCCTCAAAAGGATTGTAATTTCAAGTTTTACCATGACTATCGGGGGCCTCAATGGCATTGTTACAGAACAATTTTCATGCTCTCACAGTGTACTTTTGCTTCAACATAACATTGTGCTGCGACAAATGCAGGGATGTCAACCGTTCGCTTTTTTGAACCTAGTTCGTTCCCCTTGCACATGGCTGTTTAATGTGCAGAGCACATTGTACTTTTCTGAATATTTATTTCACAAGCCCTTCGCTTTCTTCATAAACTAGACTTGGTGATAAACAAAAATCGGTGTGGTGTATGGAATCCTAAGAACATTTCTTTAGTCAGACATCTTGATCACATTGTGCTGGTAAAGGAGCCTCAGGTGGTCAACATGAGACAAGTCCAAGATGGTTCTGGTCAGTTGTGAAATCCTAAGCACTTAAACCATTGGTAATAAACAGCAAAAGAACAAGTGGGATGGTTGACTGTCGGGCTAAGACTTGGAATTCAAAAAAGGAAAAGGAAAGAAAATGGAAGGCAAAGATTGGAAGATTAACACTTCTGATCCACATTTCATTGGCAACTTCTGATCCACAAAGGACAGATATTTATTGTACCTTACAAACTATGAACAAAGCTTAAGAATTGATACTCCTACCACCATCAATTATGTTCCTGACTTGCAATCTTCCTGAGCAGTAGCTCAACAGGAATAGTTCTGCTCTGATGAATTGTTTGCCAACCCTACCAATCAATCTATGTCCAGTCGTATCAGCAACCTGGATACGAAGATATAGCAAAGTTCAGGAACAACAAAAGAAAAAAGACATTTGAGCAAACTGAAATCTAACTGCCAAAGGAGTAAAAATCTCTTTCTGGTTGGAACTCAAAAAGCTACTGGCAAGGAGAATTTTTAACCTGTCTGAAATAAAATAAATCATGATACCAGGCTGGCTCCAATCACTGGTACATTACATGCAGCCTATTCAAGCTAAAATGGTAAATCTATTGAGACAAAGACGTTAATTTACTTTGTGCTCTCCACGTTTAATTTTTTTTTATTACAAGTGATTTTACACCTAGTTTACTCAAGGCTTGCCGTATGTTGAGTGTATGTTGACTGAGGAATAGTGGATTGCTACTCGCGACCAAGATATGCTGTATTGATCGTTTTCGTTAGACTGGAAATAAAAATGCATCAGCCAGAAATCACTGCATAATTAGACAGCGGAAAGGTATAAACCTGATGCATTTTTCGGGAGGAATTGGCTGGCCCTATTGGGACACTGTTTTCTCAATGACCTGAGAAAGATTTTGTCAAAGAAACCAAAACAAGGATGACAGGCAGACCAGAAAAATCCTAGTAGAAAAAAGTGGAAAGACCAAAAGATTTTCTATGTTATCTGGCCCTTGATTGATCAGACTGGCAATATTGGATTCACATGGTTGACCAAACGATTAAAATGAGTGTCTGAAATTCTGAACGGAAATGAAAGGAATTTTCAAGATAATAAATAGGTGCCTTTTAAAAGCGAGAAGGTTTTTTTTATCAAATGCCAGCCAGAGGATTACTCGTCCTGTGAATTGAATGCGTTTTAGTGACCTGAGAACCTGGAATGGATATGAAGATAAATATTTTTAGAAGAATTAAATGACGCTGTTCTGATTATCTACAGCAGGCATGGAGCATCATGATGAGAGCCAGAATATGTTAATGAAAACACTTCAACACGGACAAAAAGAAGAAGGAAGAAGAACCAGAACAGGAAAAGAAAATTTTTAAAAGCAAAAGAAGTGAGCTAAAGCAAATCCAATTCATCAACTAAAGCTTAATACATACTTGTGATCTTCATCTGTCCAACATACAGATTGAGAGCAGTCAACTTGAACACAAGGCTGGGCTTCTCCAACAAGTGTGTGATCCAATTTACCAGACTCTATACCCTGCAAATCCTCTAAAAGGATCACATAATGTTTTTGCACATCCTCTTCACTCTTCCTCCCTCCAACCATGGCTGCAACCACCTTCCATCTATCTGGGTCTTCTTCATCAACCACAGCCAAAGCCATCTCAAACAGCTTGTTTTCTTCCCAGCTCCACCCATACAAAACTTTTGGTAAATCATCCATGTCACTCGAACACAAGTGGCCGAACAAAAACAAAACAATCACCCTTTCAGTTCTGATCACTTCTGACACCTGCTTAGATTTTTCCAGAAAACAAGGAAGACCCAGTTGGTCATTCACATTATAGTATTCATCGAAAGAAGCTTGACAGAATCATGTCTGGTAGTTTGTTTGATTCTGTTTCAGATTCCAACTCCCCCTCAGTTCTTAGGGTTGTGTCAGTTATTGCTTGTTATGAACCGCAACAGCTTCTCCCTTTGTTTTCTTTTAGGAAGGGATCTGTATTTGTGTCAGAGACAAATGGCCCTGCGAAGTCAAGGTCCATGCGTCAGCAATATTTAAAACAAAGAGCGATAAACTCAACATGGATTCCAAGAAAATAATATCAATCCTTCCGGTCCAAATCAGGAAACCAATAATCAGAAGGGACAAAGCGTGACACATCATCAACCATTCTCAGAAATAGAATCTGATTAATTACTTTTATTTTTAGCATTGGAATCCGATTGTTGTTAGATCCGGAACTACAGGCATCACAAGAAACTCTCTCTCTCTCTCTCTCTCTGTTAATCAATTTGATATCAAATTCACTAAACCAATAGTGGAAATGGACAGGCAGATTTCATCTTAAGCCAATCAGAACATGTTCACATGATCCAAATCTCTACCTTGCAAGTAAAGAAAGAGACTTTTGTGGCTTGGATTGCATATTAGCTGGGGTTTTTTCTACATCTCCAAGCATTCACAATTGGTCATTTTCATGGACTTTTTTATGTGGGAAGAAAGAAATGGTAGCTGGTTGTTAAAGAATTGAATCAACGAGTAAAAAGGAAATGATATCTTTATTTATTCTTTGAATGGAACCGGCGGTGAGTAGAAAACCAATCCAGACGTCTTCTACTCCTTCTCTCTCTCTCTCTCTATCTCTCTCTCTCTCTCTCATTAAGGTTCCTAGAATTAGGAAGCCTTTTTATGATAGGTATGTTCACTTGTCTCCTTCAGTCCTAACAGTTTTGGACCCAAGGGATTGCACCATATCCGTGGTCTTTGCTTCTAAGTTTCTATTGTATTACTCTGCGCTCAATTTTTTTTTTTAATATAAAAAGATATCTATATGCTACTAACATATTCTCTGGTAGAATTAAATATAAATTGTATGGTAGTTGATTTGAAATAATTTGGTTAATTTGATTAATCTAAAAATAATTTGAAAAATTATTAAAAATATAATTTAATTAAAAATAATTTAAGACAACATGTTTTTAAAAACATATTGAGATGAAAAAATACTAGATCGACCCGGCTTAACCTATCAAATACACTACCCATATTATGAGACTGAGATAACCTTATAGTTAACAAATCAAAACAAAATATGAAACTCAATTCCCAATTAAGCCAATGTTGAAGGTTGAAATTGAAAAAATAAATTCAATTAAAAAAAGAGACCAAAAAAACAAACAACTTTAGTTAACCTGTCAAATCTACAAACCGGGCCATATGATTGGGATAAACTCTATAGAAAGCAAATGAAAACAAATTATGAAACTCAATTCTCAATCAATCAAATATTGAAGGACAAATTGTTTAAAAAACAATATCAATTAAAAAAACAAAATAAAAAACTCGAGTCAATACGGGTTAACCAGTCAAACTTGTGATCCAGGTAATGAGACCAGAATGATTTCATAGGAAGTAAAAAAAAATACGAAGCTTAATTCCAAATTAATCAAATGTTGAAAGATGGAATTGAGAAAAAAATTAAAATAAAAAAGAATAAAATAACCTGATTTAACTCATGAATCAGGATAAGCAATCCCAATGTTGAAGGATGAAATAAAACAATGACCCAAGTCAACCCGGGTTAACTCGTCAAACCCGTGACCCAAGTCAAGCAAATGACCCTTTATAAAAAGCAAAAATAAAATAAAATATGAAGCCTAGTTCTAAATCAACCAGATATTGAAGGATGAAATTGAAAAAATAAATTTAAAAATAACAATAAAAAAATTGGCATGAGTTAACATGTCAAACCCGTGATCCAAATCATGAGATCAGGATAACCTCATAGAAAGTAAACAAAAAAATAATCTAAGTCAACCCCGGTTAACCTGTCAAACTTGTGACCAAGGTCATGAGACTGTCATAACCTATAGAAAGTAAATCAAAATAAATTATGAAACTCAATTTTCAATAAACTCACTGTTAAAGGTTAAAATTGAAAAAAAATCAATATAAAAACAAGACACAATAAAACGATCTCAGTTTACACGGGTTAACCCACAAAACATGTGATACAAGTCATAAGATCGAAATAACCTCATAAAAAGTAAACCAAAATAAATCATGAAGCCTAATTCATAATCAGTTCGATGCTGAAAAATGAAATTGAAAAAAATATCAATTAAAAAAAAGATTAAAAAAAATATACTACTCGAGCCATGAGACTAAGATAACTTCATAAAAAGCAAACCAAAATAAATTATGAAGTCTAATTCTCAATCCACTCAATGTTGAAGGATGAAATTAAAAAAAAAATCAATTAAAAAAAGATTAAAACAAAAACTTGAATCAACTGAGTTAACCCGGCAAACTCATGACACGGGTTATGAGACTAAGCTAACCACGTATAAAGAAAACCACTATAAATCTTGAATCTTAATCTCCAATAAACTAAATGTTGAAGTATAAAATTAAAGAAAGAAATATAGATTAAAAAAAACCCAAAACAAAAAACACACTATTGAAATGAATAGTGATTTGTAAGATGTTGAACAGTAAAATCACCATCTCTTTTAGTTTATAGTATTTAACAAAAACATATAAGGTATGGAAGAAATATTGTAGCTATAGACACAAAACACTATTGATTGTAACAATGATTTGACAATTTTACCCTTCATCAAATCAACCTAAAAGGCTAAGCTTAGAGGTAAAATGGACTTTCTCATATGATCCATTTGTCATTAATGTTGTAATTGGAGGTACAAAGGTCTTCTCATGTTTTTTAGAATAGTAAAATACCTTCACCGCCCTTAAAGATAAAAATCAAATAATTGGTTGTTAGGGGTTTTTTTGAGATTTTAATTTTTTTTGTACAGTTCAATTACTAACTTATCCTTGGAATTAAAAAAATATGATTGTTTTGGGGGCATTTTTGGATTTTCATGTTGGTTTTTGCATTATAAGCAAATTAGTAAAGAGGTAAATTGGTATTTTGCATTAGTTAAGAATTATTAAATTTTAAAATCTATTTGGCACATGCCAGTGACGCAGAAGGTCCTGTCATGCTTAGATGGTGTGGGCGGCTTCCTACGGCGGTGAAAAATTATCTTTCATCATGTCATTAGATTTCTTGCAACATCCTCTTCCTCTAATAGTGACTCGTGTTTAGTTTTTCTCGATGAATTGTTGTCAGAGATGTTTTTTTTTTTTCTTTTTTTTTCCCTCTCCTTCCTTGAAATTCACATTTGGCAATTAAAATTACAGGATAGTCCTCTTAGTTGGGGATATTTAATATCAATCCTCATTCTTTTGATTTTTTATTTTTTTCCTTAGCACTTTTATAAGTTTTTTGTTTTATTTTTTAATTTTATCCTTCTAGATTTTTCATTTTTAATTTTTTCAGATTTGGTCCTGGTTTTGTTTTTTTAATTTTTTTCTTATCTCTTTTATAAACTTTCAATTGTTTCCAATTCCATCCTTTAATCAAAATATTTAGTTTGTTGTTTTTTTTAAAAAAATTGGTCCTTATTTTTTGGGTGGTTTCTTTTTTAATTCTTTTGTAAAATTAATTTTTCTTTTCAATTTAGCCCTACAATTCAAAATTATCCACCCTCTCATTTATTTTTAATTTTTTTCAAATTTGATCCTCATTCTTTTGAATGCTATTTTATATTTTGATTTTTTTTGTGATTGAATGTTTTTTTTTTTTTAATTTTATCCTTTGAGATTTGGTTTTTTAAGGTTTGGGGTTCTTGGTTTTCTAGGTTTGATGCTTCTAATTAAATGGCTCATATCACAAGTTTTATGAGCTAACATAGGTTCCTGTCTTTTTTTATGGACTTATTTTATTTTTCGATCTCATTATTGAACATTGATTTTTTTAAGGGTGAGTAAAAAAACTGATAAACTGATTAAATTGAAAAAACCAGAAAAAAATAACTGAAAATACCGAACCGAAAAAAACCGAATTAACCGATTAAAAAATCACAAAAAAGTTCTGGTTTAGTTTGGTTTTGGTTTCCAAAGTCTGAAACCAATTGAACCAAACCAAACCGATTCAACCAGGTCAACACTTAAAACAAAAAAACAAGTATAAATAGAATGTTTTCTAACCCTAAACCTAAAGTAACTTTCAGCCGCCACCCCCCTCTCTTTGCTCTCTGCATCTCCCCCCTCCTTTCTGCATCTCCCTTTTCCTTTTCTCTCCCTGCATCTCTTCTCTTTGATTTTTCTTCATGCTCAGCTCCTCGATTATAACTTGTTAGTTGTTAAGCTCCTGCTCCATGCTTCTTCGGCTCCCAAGTTTGAAGAGGTTTTAGTATACCTAAACCTAAATGCATTATCAGCCGCCCCCTCTTCCTATTCTCTGTCTCTCATCTCTCAAATCTGTCTTCTTCTCTTCTATACTTTTTATCTCTGTCTCTCATCTCTCAGATTTGCATGTTCTTGGCCCAAATGTTGTGGCTTTGTGGTGCTTGATAATTTTAGTAGGTTCATCTGTTGGCCAAGATCTACTTACGCTTTTGTTTAATTCTTTCCCTGCGATGATCTTTGGTAATTGCTTTTGGAAATGCTTCTGGTTGAATCCAGTAATCATGCACTTGATCAGATCTTTGGTGACCTTAATAGGATGAGATTTGGGTGCATGCATGATGTTGGGAATTGCTTTCTATTTGTTTGCAACTAGTAGGCCTTGTAACATTCCCTGGAGAAGGAGTGGATTGAATCTGAAATTAGCTCGAGCATCATAATTCGGTTTGAACTGGTTTGGAAGGGAAAAAAACCAAACCAAACCAAAATTAATCGGTTTGAACTGGTTTTCGGTTCGGTTCGGTTCAGAAACTTAAAAAAATTCGGTTTGGTTATCTATTTTGGTCCAAAACCAGACCGAACCGAAAATGCTCAGCCTTAGATTTTTTTAGAAAAAAATAGTCTTTATGGTTTTCTTTGTTTACCTTTTTATAAGATTGTCCTGATCTGATTACATGACATATGGATTTAGTGGGTTAATCTAGAAAGGCCCCCCTTTTTTTCCTTTTAGTTATTTTTTTCTTTGGAATCTTGTTGTATTATTGATTTTTTTATTTCATTCTTTAATATTTGATTTTTTAAGAACTGGCCTTCATGATTTTTCTTTATTTGGTGCTTCTAATCAAATGGCTTTTGCACAGGTTTCATAAGCTAACAAGTGTTGGGATCGAGTTTTTTTTTTTGGACTTTTTTTTGCTCATCTCATATTTTGACATTGGTTTTTTTTCTAAATTGGATTTCATGATTTTCTTGATTTTTCTTTCTGCTGAGTTATCCTGATCTTATAACATGACCTGTGGTTTTGGCAGTTTGACCCAAGCAGACTCGGGTTTTTTTTTTGCTTAAATTGCTATTTGCTATTTTTTATCCTTTTGTATGTTAGGTTTTATTTTTATTTTTTTAACTCCATTCTTCAACATATGGTTTGTTGAGGATTGAACTTCCAAATTTTTTCAATTTAGTTGTTTTTGGTCAAATTACTCGAGCACGAGTTTAATAGGTTAACAAGGGTCGAGATTTTTTTTTGTTTATTTTTATCATTTAATATTGCTTTTTTTGTTTTTTTTTTTAAATACTCTCATGTTAGTTTAACATTATTTTTTTAAAAAAAATTATCTAGCACGGTCATATATCTAGTGATATAATATCCTATCATCTTTCCTGTAGGAGGCACATAGTTGTGTTTCTTAATCAAAAGAATTATATGGATAAGACAATTGAAATATCACAACTATGACTAAGAATCCCTTTATTGATTTTCCTACTTATCTAGGTCTGGATTGGCTAACTTTGCGAGAAGTGTTGAAATCGACCAAAAAAGGTTCGAGAAAATGTGTCCCCCGTGCCCCCACTTGTTTGGCAATTTCATCCCCATGGGTTTAGCTCTCTCAAAGGTCTTAGCCTTCGGTTTTCTTCCTTCGAGGCAAAACCATAACTAATCATGATTTTTAACCCGCTAATGTCTTGGAGTCTATGGGTGGATAAGATTCATCGATTTTATCATCCACTTGCTTGTGGGGTTGCGCTCTTCTTACATTCCTTCTCCTGGATGAGAGGAGAGGATGACCATTAGCGTTGTCTCTCTCCTTAAAACAAGTAGGCTGGTGGGGTAAAGATTATCGTCTGGAGATCATGAATTCTGCTCACATGATTAGCGGCATTGATTGGACTCGTTGATTTCAAGGGTTGCAAGGAAGAAAAAATTTAATTTCTGTCAACAACTGCGCTCCCATCACGTTACAGACAATCTTTCATCCATTTCAATGCTGACAATGAAACCCCACAAGAACTCTTCAGAAATCGAAAAACCTAGAAGGAGATAATGATGCAGAAATTAGTTATGGACTAGGTAGGACAAAGTCCACAAGCATGGCGGCAGGATTTACTGTCCGTAATTCAGACAGAAACTGTAATGACCTGTTTTTTTTATTAAAAAAATAAATCATGGTACATGACGTGGTTGTGCAATGGGCGATGTCTACTCTGAAAGATATTACGAGTTTCTAGCTATATATAACGGCCTATGAAGAGATCCATTTCCTGCTGTAGAAGAAAAGCATCGATGAAGACATCCAGACTCTCGCCCTGCATCAACATCATTAATTGCATGATGAGTTATGCCTAAACGATGATCAGTGACACCCCTTGAGGAAAGTTGATGATAACATTCATAGTTTTGAAATTCAATCCGGTTTAGTGGATCGATCCAAAATCCAGCTGATCCGGGACTGGAATCAAGCCGGATTGAAAAAAAATAAAGTAAGAAGAAACCTTATATAACCTGGTTAACCTGGCGACCCGACAAGACCCGGTCAAAAACCTGATTGCAACCCGTTGACTTTTGTTTTTTATTAAAACGACGTCGTTTGATTTTTTTAAAAAAAAAATTAACCCGGCCAACCCAGTCAAAAGCCAATGACCTGGTCAAAACCTAGAACCCGAGCCTTAGACCGAGTCAGATCTGAAAACTATATTCAGATGCCTTCAGATCTGTCTCTGCTGCCAATCTGTTCAAGAACACATAAGAGCTCCAAATCATTT
>Ga0307507_10012398_pt1 | contig 10533 bp, 7 predicted proteins | sample 7_EM_MG_FD_207223 | JGI IMG/M metagenome (GOLD analysis project Ga0307507, IMG submission 207223) | Populus trichocarpa ectomycorrhiza microbial communities from riparian zone in the Pacific Northwest, United States - 7_EM | ecosystem: Host-associated > Plants > Roots > Unclassified | place... | reverse complement strand
ATTTTTTAGATTAATTACACTAAATGATTTTCCCTTTTTCTCAGTTTGGAATTTATTCAAATGATTTTTTTTTATGGATTGAAGGAAGAATTTATAATTATATTTTTAAGATTTTCATGCATTATTACTCCTTCTATATTTTAGTGTTTTTTTTTCTTTTATTGTTTTGATTTTTTATTCAAATCTAAAGTTTAAATTCATTTTATTAAAAGATATTTAAGTTATATATTTTTTTATTAAAAAAATTTATTTAAAAATGCATCTAAACTAAAATATTATTGTTGGAATATCAAAAAATATATTGCAAGCATCTCGATTCTACAGGTGAAAAATAATAAAATTTTAAAAATAAATAATTCATTCTTTCTAACAACAAAAATTTCAGCTTCAATAAATAAATATTTTTATTTATTTATATTTAAATATAATTATTTTTACTATTAATATATAGCAGATTTTTAACAGATTTCACTGCATAAACCATGTCATCATGCTTACGTAGCAGACTGCATGGTGCCTTTCCGATTGTTTTATTAGATTTGTTTATTTACTCACTGTTTGGTTGTACCGTGTAAAATTTTAAATTTAATATTTTTTTATATTTTTAAATTATTTTGATATATTGATATGAAAAATAATTTTTAAAAAATAAAAAAAATTATTTTAATATATTTTTAGATAAAAAAATATTTTGAAAAGCAACCGTTATCACATTCCCAAACACTCTCTTAAATCTCGTTTAGGGTTGAGGTTGCACCACAACCACAATCTCAATCTAAAATGGGGTTTTAATGGGTGTTTGGTATTGTGATCTAATGTACTTTTCAAAAATATTTTTTACTTGAAAATACTTTAAAATAATATATTTTTATATTTTTAATATTAACACATCAAAACCATCAAAAAACACTAAAAAATTGTTTGAAACCAATTCTCTACTATAATTGAATTCAATTATAGTGTTTGATTCAAATTTAATTGATAAAAAAATTGAATTCACATGTTTAGAAAATATAAAATTCAATTCATTTTGTTTTCTATATTACTCTTGTCACCTTCATCTTATTTTTTTAAAGATCTTATTAAAAAAATAAAATTTCAAACATGAGATTTTATTAAAACCTCTGAATTGAATTTAATTTGAAGGATTCCTAACATGTTCTAATAAAACATTAACTTGATGTTTCAAACAGTAGATTTTATTAAAATTTTTGAATTAAATTTAATTTGAAGAATTCCAAACATGTTTGAAAAAACATTAACTTAATGTTTTTTCAAGTTAAATACATTTTTGAAACACAACCAAATACCGTTAAAAACACAGCCAAATAAACTCTTCGTGTCAAAGAACTAAAAGCAAGGTGCATAATCTACCTGAAGATAGCAAAATATTTGTGCGGGTAAGATCTAGCAGACAATTTTTTACATGAATGCCAGCCCAAGCAAATAGTCATAGCAAGAATGTTATTTTTGAGGTTGGTTACTTGATATGTACACTACTTATTCTTGATAGGTTTACTGCGGAAGAGTACAAGTTCTATGAGAGAAAGATCAGTAGTTGTGAGATGCTCCAAAAATCAACCACAATGCGCATCAACTTCATCTTCCTAGTTATTTGAAAACTTTTAATATTTCTTATGCACATGATTTATTCTCTTGTTCAGTGGGTGACTAGAATTTGAGTATTGAGTTTTCTCTAACTTAGAAAGAAAGATTGATGCAAGAGATGATTTGATTAATTGAATATTGAATAGCATAGGAGATTCTGATTAATTAGAGGAGCCTTGTAAATGCATTTAGATAAAAAAAAAAAACATAGAAATTGTAACCCAACTGAAAGAAATGGTAGACATTTACATGAAGGCACTCGAAAAGTGGAACAACTTAACCCCAGAGCACAGGACGAGCGCAAAAAAACATGAATATTTCCTAGCCTCCAAAGCTTGTAACCCAACATGGACTGAAGGAACCTTCACTAAAGCATAAATATAATGATTTGAGCACCTCACAGAAATTGAAGCCGAGGCTTTTATTCACTGTAAGTCTAAAATCAATCTCTCCCTTGTAGAAGCACTGTTGCTTTGAGACCATCCTTTCGAGTTTCGCAAATGCATCTGCAAATATTTGTATCCCAGAGCATGGAGCCAACTGGCAATGGCAATTCTTAATATCTGATCTTCTCCTTTGATGGAACCAAAGCCATAAATGACCATTGATACTGCTTCAAAGAAACCGCTCTCTTCATTTTCATCACCACCTTCAGAGAAATGCTCTTATCATTTTTACCTGATCATCAAACAGCCAGTAAGTAGTGTTGCACTGAAGTTTCCCCAAATCATTGACCGTCCAAATCTACCTATCTGTACCCTAACCCTTCCCAAATAGGGTTAAGTATCCTCGACATTTCCCTGAGCATTCCTTAACTGTTTGGCAAACCAGAATCATAGCTCGCACAAAAGTACATCCCTACACAATTCCTTGTTTAATCAATGGTTCACACTGCACTCCAGTTTCCAACCTTTTTCGCGCAACATAAAGTTCAATTTTCCCATCTTGCTACCATCATCAACCAGCCTACAAATATTTAACTGTTCGTTAACATGTAGCAACAGCCTTAAACTGCTGGAAAATACTATGTTGTTAAGTTTTGTGTTCAATTGGAAAGTTGGAATGCCAATGAATGCATATCTTTGTAATGCAAGCTCATTTTAACATGAGCTTTAATATGCATAATTTTTTTGCACAACACTCTAACAAGGCATTGAAGGCTCTTAGGTTGGCACGTTAATGTAGGAAGCTCAAACTGAGTAAAAGATGAAAAAAGGTCACAGAAATGAACTGGGAAAAGACAAGGCTATGATAAGAAAGCAAATATGCAAAATGATAAGAAATGAACAATATACATTGGACAAACAAAAATTAGCTGTAAATCAAAAGCAGATGAGCTATTTAGTCAACTACATAGCACTTTGTATTGCACAAGTGAACTTACATCTCTGTCATCAAGTGCCTTTCTTCTTTGTGTTGGCAGTGCCCGTATACACCTCCCATAAACCAGGAACATCATCCGCATACTTATCAACATAATTCTCCAAGAATTTCTTCTCACTCATCAGTAGCAAAGAAGGAAACTTCTTTTCTCTTTTAATCAAGTTCTTTGACTTCAAAACATTAATAACATTATACCATGGACGAACCCTCTTATCAACTGAGAGGCAAAACAAAGAAGGATAGACCAGTAGAATTTCTGGTCCCAAATCAACGGAATTGATAAAAAAATCCACGGTAATCCTGATTTTCTTCTCCGAGTATTGCAATATTTGAGGGCATCGCTTGAAAGTGCCGAAAATCTCCTCTTCACTCCAACCCAAACTCTTCATCACCTCAATTTTCTTCTTCCAAGTCGTGTCAGTCATTTTCATCTTCACCCCAAGAGCATATATGAACATAGTATCGTTTGTTTCAAGGCCCAGATTCTTAACAGAATTCACTGCATAAACTATCTTATCATGCTTAGATAGCAGAGATCTTGGACTCGAGATAATGAGTTTTGCAAGCCGGTCAAGAGGCAATCCTTCTTTAATCAACAAATCAATATTTGTTTGCATAGTTCTGTTCCGATTAACTCTCAACAACCATGAACAACGCTTAAGAGCCGCTGTAATTTTCACATTGGTACCAAGAAAAGACTTCAAAAACTTAAAAGATGGTTTGATAGTAGAATCCAAGGACGTCCACAAAATATCAGGATTTGATAGGATAAGTTGGGGAAGGAGGTTACCAGCAACGCCATTTGCGGCGAGGAACTCGAACTTGGGCTTTAGATTGTTTTCTACTTTACAACCAAGGAAAGCGGGCATCTTTTTTATCAGATCGGCGATATGCGTGTCCACAAAGTGGTGAGATTTCAAGAAACGGAGCAAAGATTGAGTCTTGTGGATGTTCTTCTCGTTGAGATGGAACTTCTTGGATGCAGTAAGAGCAGTTTCTAAAGGAAGCCCACATGAGTTAACAAGAAATTGAAGTGTAAACGATGATGGAGAAGATGAGGTGGTATTACTTCTGGTGGGTAGTGGAGTTGTGGGAGGAGAAGGTGCTGTCTTTATAAAGCGTTTTGGCAAGAGAGAAATCAGGAGACTTGGAGAGAGCTTCATTTTGAGACACAGAGAGAGCCTCATCTGAATATGAATCAGAAGGAAGAGGGTTTAGGGTTTTCCTTTTCCAAATACAAGGATTTTTGCTACAGGTTGAGGAAGAAATCCAACTGAACTGTGGAAGGAAGTCAAGCCATCATCTCTCCTTACTGAATCACATAATCAAATCTGACAGCACAAAGCCCAACAGGAGGGCTTATTAGGCCCAATGGTCCACCCCGACAGCTGGTTGGGCCATATGACCCAACCAGCAGGGAAGAAAAAGAAAGAGCACCAGACAGCTGGTTAGGCCAAACGGCCCAGATGGCTAGGAAGAATCGAAAGGGCCCAACCGGACCTAAACATGCCCAATTGAGCAAGGAAAGAAAAGAGAGCTAGCGCGAAAAGAGAGGAAAGAACAGCATGAAAACCAAAAGAAAAGAGAGATTACGTAGAATCCGAGTTTTTAACCGCAAAAACAAACACCCTCTCGAAACAAAACATGGTGACCATGATCGCAGCTTCATATATGATAAGTTCGAAGAGAAAATTATCAAAGTTTTGTACGTTAAGACCACAAAAAAATTGATATTTTAACCAAGGCTATTGCCGATCAAGCCTTTAATAACTCAACTATCAAGTTAGGCACGAGTGACGCTCATGGTATAAGAGAAAGCAGCTGCACACTTTAGGCGCTCATGGTATAAGAATTAGCCTTGTTCATTTTAAAGTTTCTTTTCTTCAATACGAGAGAAACTGAATGAAGATCATGAATTGGACAAGAAGGAAGAGAGTTTGTCAAGTCACTTGACAGCTCACTGTCGGAGACAGAGACATAGGGTAGGTTTTTGTTTACAAGTAGAAGTAGTCATGATCATGGTTGTTGGTCCCGAGTTCTATGGAAGTTGCACATCCATGAAGAAGCCATTTGGATCCCTTGAAATTTTGACAATTGAAGGGATGTCAAAATGGCACGAGTGGTTTTTCTATTCAGAAGATGATGAAGGTGGAGCTTTCCCTCGCCTCCAAAAGCTTTACATAAATTGTTGTCCACACCTAACAAAAGTCCTGCCCAACTGTCAACTTCCCTGTTTAACAACACTTGAGATCAGGAAATGTCCACAGCTTGTGTCTTTACTTCCAAGGATTCCGAGCTTCCTTATAGTAGAGGTGGAAGATGATTCACGAGAAGTGCTGCTAGAGAAATTGTCTTCTGGGCAGCACAGCCTCAAACTTGACCGACTGAAGTCCCTTGACTCCCTATTAAAGGGATGCTTGTCCGCTACAGAAAAAATTCTAGTAAGGAACTGTGATTCACTTGAGAGCTTCCCACTGGACCAGTGTCCTCAGTTAAAGCATGTTCGGATCCATGGATGTCCAAATCTCCAATCCCTTTCTTCACATGAAGTAGCTCGTGGGGATGTCACATCTCTCTATTCCTTGGATATCAGGGACTGCCCCCATTTGGTATCTTTTCCCGAAGGAGGATTAGCTGCTCCAAATATGACAGTGCTTCGGTTGCGGAACTGCTCTAGGATGAAGTCACTGCCTGAATATATGGACTCCCTTCTCCCACCCCTCGTGGAAATTTCTTTAAGAAGGTGTCCAGAACTTGAGTCATTTCCAAAAGGGGGATTGCCCTGCAAATTAGAATCACTTGAGGTCTATGCATGCAAGAAACTCATTAATGCCTGCTCAGAATGGAATTTGCAAAAACTCCACTCTCTTTCACGCTTAAGTATTGGTATGTGCAAAGAAGTGGAATCCTTCCCTGAAAGTTTGCGGCTTCCACCCAGTCTTTGTTCTCTTAAAATCTCAGAACTCCAAAATCTGAAATCGCTGGACTACAGGGAACTTCAACACCTTACCTCTCTTAGAGAATTGATGATTGATGGTTGCCCTAAGCTCCAGTCATTGCCAGAAGGACTGCCTGCCACTCTTACCTCTTTTAAAATATGGGCACTTCAGAATCTGGAGTCTCTAGGACACAAGGGATTTCAACACCTCACTGCTCTTAGAGAATTGGAGATTGAGAGCTGCCCCATGCTGCAGTCCATGCCAGAAGAACCATTGCCCCCCTCTCTCTCATCTCTATATATCCGGGAGTGTCCTTTGCTGGAAAGTAGGTGTCAGCGAGAGAAGGGGGAAGACTGGCACAAGATTCAGCATGTTCCTAACATACATATCTATGCAACATGCTGAGGTATTATAATCCAAATTCAATATCAAGATTCCTAGTGCTGTTGCATGCTAATTCTGTTTTGAAGCATCATATTTTTCACAGATATAAAGCTACTTTTAAATCCATTGGTCACAAACACACCTAGATGCACAAGTGCGAGCTTGCACAGGCAGATGTGTGGTGGTGCTTTTTGACTTTGAATATCCATGGCATGCTTCTTTAGTACCTGGTGGGATTCAGATGTAGATTCATAATAAATCACTTTCATGTTATTAGGATTGATTTACTAAATGAAATAGATTCCTTACATAAATATCTTAATTGGTGCTGCTTATGAGAGTATAGTGTTGCTCAATTTCGAAGGGAAAGGATTCAGACTAATGCATTTTCATATAAGGAATATCTAGATGGTGCTTCTGCTTGGTATGTGGAGTGGTCATGCACTAATTGGAGGCTTATGGTGAGCATAGTATTGATATTGGAACTGATTTCAAATCCGGTTCAGAAATTACACTTGAAAGACTGAAGCTCAGGCACAGGATTTTGTGTTATCAAATATATATAGTTGATGGTCATCTCTGCTTGGAGTGTTGCCTGCTGATCCACCATTCATCAGTTAGCCCGACATATTTTGGAGCTATATTCCAGTCTTCCAGGTTAGCTCATGGCATTAATTTTTTTAAAAAAGTTATATATGCACTTCAAATTTTCGTACTTCCATTATGTATGTGTGTGTGAAACCATGGAACATACAAATGATGTTTCACTTGGGTTTGATTTGAATGTATGTCATGAATTAGAAGTCCTAATGGCTAGTTGCTCTCATAGTTGTCTTTTGCTGTGTGTGTAAAACCGTGGAACAAATGATGTTTCACTCTGGTTTGATTTGCAATCATGTCATGGATTAGAAGTCGTAAACGCCAGTTGCTCTCATAGTTGTCTGTTGGATTGTGTGTGGAACCGTGGAACATACAAATGATGTTTCGCTCAGGTTTGATTTGCAAGTATGTCATGGATTAGAAGTCCTAATGGCTAGTTGGTCTCATAGACTATTTTTTTAAAAAAGGGGAATTTCTTGGGATAGTATGCTATATAAATCAACATCCTTTTCCATTCAAGTCCCTATACGCTTAAACATTCAGAGATGTATCCTATTAAGAATTAACAATCTTTTTTTTTTCATAGACACTAACCAAAAAAATAAGAATAAAAGAATTAGTTATTTTTATATCTAAAAAAAAAGAGAATTAATATAGGACTAGGATTGTTACCATTGGAAAATATAAAATATATATAAAAGACTAATGATTTTAATCTGAATCTTAAATGGAACTCTTCAGAGGCAAGTCTTGTTCACATTGATTGCAGTACTGTTGAAGAGTATTTCTGTAAGAGAGGTCGATGCCTTTTATGCTTGCTTGTCATACTATTTGGATTGGAGAAAACTTGAAATTGCTTATGTACTCTATTGAATAGCTTGTTTCAGGTTTCATCTCCAAATGGTAGGCTTTAAAAAATGTTCAATACCATACTGAAATATAGAAGTAAAAAGATTGCTGGTAATGGCCACGTAATCCTTCTTGCATGCATATATTTCTCTCTGTATCAATGCAGATAGCAGAGTGGGTGATGCTTATTTATTACTCAAGTTTATAACTTTTTTTTTTTTTTATCAACAGAGTTTCCCTGAGTTTTGAGGCCAATCCATGTTGCAAATCCAAATTCTTTCTCAGTTGTCTGACTACGTTGAAGATGAAACATCATGTATGGCTTAGCTTGAATGGCAATTCTGGAGAGACAAAGCTGACCACCTGTAAGTGAAAGATGTGACTGGATAGCAAATACATCACAAGCCTTAGCAGAGCTCCATTCCTTGATCACAGTAAACTTTGTGTTATAGTATGTGGCTCATAGGGAGATTATTGGAAATTACCAATACCTCTTGTACCACTAGGGTTTACTATAAAATACATATTATGTTAACCTAATTTGACATATAGTGAAATATAACTCCGCTCATGTGGACATTGCCGAACAATGTTAAATCTGTGTTATTTCTTGTTTTCTCTCTTTTGCAATATTCATTTTTGTTGCTGCAGGTTTCAGAACACTTGAATGTAGTTAAATCTGCAAAAAGTCTGTCCACGCTGTCAAAACATGAGCGTAAACAAAAGCTTAACAGGCCATGTTCAGATTTCAAGAAACAAGGCCGTTACCACTGCGGCTGATAAGAGTTTAACGTCCCTCAATTTTGAAGGTATGAATCATACCTTGTAAATGGGATTCTGAGGTAGGAGCTCGTTTTCAAGTGGGCATTCATCTCTCTGAACTGAAGCTTCAGAATGAGCTTTCGCATTTTCAAGAGCAGCTGATAAGCAAATGTTGTTATGTGTTGATTCATCTAGTTTAGTCCCACAGCTATCACAACATATGTTCAGAAAGCAAGATGTAGCAACAATGAAGTAACTCTCGATCTTTCCATGTTAGTTCAGGAATTTGTGTCTTGTAAATTATAATGCCATGCATGTACGAGGATTAAGTTCACAAACATGCACCAAATGATGTTTTCTCTTGTACTTGATTTGCAAGCATGCTTTATTTCCATGGATGACAGTTTCTCCCGGGGAACTGCTCCCATGTGTTGGATTAATGTTATGTTCTCATCTCTCTCTCTCTCTCTCTGCCGAGTATAGTAGTGGAAGGGAAATTCGTACTTTTTAAAGGATGAATTCGACAAGTTGTGTAATATCCAACATTTCAATAACCAATGTACAGGTAATAAAACTAGTTAACTTGGCATCTAAATAGAATTTCAACTTCATCATGTTTCTTTCAAGTTAATAAACCCCAACTCATGCTGAGCACACCATGCTCATTTCGAAGCAATCCCATTACAGAAAATCCTACTGGTCCAGGCTCAATTTCAGCTAACTCACATCATGCACTCCCATCTTCAACTGTGGCCCAGAATTGTGTCTGCCCAAATTTGAGAAAAGAAGTGAGAAACAAAGAGCGTTGAACTTTCAACAGAGCTGAATATTGGACTCATCTACACAAGACTACTACTCGGTCCCAAGTTCGAAAATGTTTTGTCTCGTTACATTTCTAACCCTTGAGTCTTGAACTTTTAGCTTGGGTGATTAATTAAAGGGTTTCTTTTCAACGTTTTAATATACTTGAGTTAACTCGTAAAGCATTGAGTCCTATCGAGGTAAACAAATTTCTGTGACAAACAAGAATGCATGCACAAATTTCCCAATCTAGAACAAGATGCATACACAATTACAATGGTCAAATAAGGTTGTTGTTCTACGAGTCAAAGCCAAGCCCCGAGAAGCAAAACCAGGGAGAAATGGTAGAGACAAAAGAACTTTGTTTCTTAATATTTGATCACACAAAGTCACATACTTTTGGATCGGAACCCCAGTTGGCTTCATCAAACAAAGAAAAGTGAGAGACACGGAAGAACAGACTGGTGGGAATTGCCCATGGTGGGTGTGACTTTTGGAAAGAGAGACGTCGGCCGTTGTACAGGCAATGAGGGCAGATACATTGCACACATGACATGATCTCTTTAATTATATGAGAAAGATATAGCTAAACTATATTATATAGTCCTCCATTAAAATCCAATCTTAAAAAGCAACCACCAGCAGCAGCAGTCAGTGCAAATGCACCCACTTGCAAGCATGCAGCACATATTCTTCCAATCTGTACAGAGGAGGAGAAATTTCATAGTTTATGTCACTATCATTCATCATGTGATTCATATCTTCAACATCATTATGCTTTTGTTTTTTTTTAATAAGGAGTCGCTATTCTGGATTTTAGTTTTTATTTCCCGTGTGTTTGGTTGTTTGAATTCTTATTATATATATATATATAGTATTTATTATTGCAAAAAAATTAATTTTTTTTAAATACGACAAACTCAAAAATAAACAGGATCTTGCACGTTAAAAAAATATTAATTTAGTATTTTTTTTAATTGTATATATTTTTAAAAAATATCTAAAAAGCTACAAGAATCTCGAACATCAAACATGTTGTAAGAATTTGCCTTTGTCAACAAAAAATTAGGAAAATTCATGTAAGAATTCTCGTGGGAGAATTATTATTATTATTATCATTATTTTTTGGGTGTCAGACGTGCCAGCATTGAAAGGCTGTTGACGCTTCATGAAGCATGCAATGAACTGAGACACTCTCTGCGTGTTT
>Ga0307507_10012397_pt1 | contig 10533 bp, 12 predicted proteins | sample 7_EM_MG_FD_207223 | JGI IMG/M metagenome (GOLD analysis project Ga0307507, IMG submission 207223) | Populus trichocarpa ectomycorrhiza microbial communities from riparian zone in the Pacific Northwest, United States - 7_EM | ecosystem: Host-associated > Plants > Roots > Unclassified | place... | reverse complement strand
CAATACTGAGTATTATTTTCCCGCTTCCAGGTTACTTCGCGAGAATTTAAGCACTGGGGGAGAATCAGCAATAAATACGGTCAGACTCCAGCAAGGCGACTATGCGTTTCACAATCAGTTGTAACGAAAACCATCATGATAAGTTGCAACCAACACTGTAGGCAAATTGATAAGTGCCATAAACATGATGCGATCAGGCCTAATAATGGACAACTTCATGCTGCTGGATATCTAACTGCTGCTGTAAGCAAGTATTGCTCGATCGCGTTCGTTTTGAACTGTCTCCAGCTGTCGCTCCCGGATCTTGAGAAGGGTCTTTTAATATAGCCATCTCAGGAGTGGGGCTGGCACTACTAGATGGGATTCAAATTTCGAATAGGTCCAGAACTTTGGAGACAATACAATAACCCATCAGCAAAACACTGGCCACAACTTGAATGTGTTGTTCTGTTACAACGTATGTGCTGATTGGAAAAATACTTCTGTCCTTCTTCGGGTTGGAAAATTTCCTGATCGGAATTTTGTTTATCGGCGATGCATTCGTTGACGAGATACTAGGTAACTACTAGGCATCTCGTCTGGTGCCCTTGAGGCTTCAGGTGTTTGTACCCGTCGGGGACTCACAACTCGGTGGGCTTTGCAGCAGAACCCATTATACAGTGAGGACGATGCTAGCTACTACGTTTACACCAGACAGTTTGGCAGACTCTGGTCGAACCATTTCACCTTGTCCATGAGAGATAGATCATTCCTATAAAAATCAAGTGGGAAAGCCAACAATCACTCTCTCTCTTCACTGCTTCGTGAAACATGGAAAAGAGTATGGATATTTTGTCATGGCATCCAAGGTAGCTAATCCATACCAACCGTTTATTTGGTGAGAACACAGGTTCTTTGTGCACGGGGGAAACGTATCATACTGCATTCAGCCTCAGGCGGTAAACCGCTTTTCGTACTTCACTCACCTTTCGAATATTGGCCTTGATTACCACCAGTCCCGCGTGTTTTCCTCCTAGAATCACGACTTGGATTTCGTTCTTGATCCAGAGCGTCGACGACAAGTTAGAAATATTCTTCTTTTCCTAGCTTCTACACTAAATTAAAGGTGAAGTTCACACTGTCACAACTGTACAAAGTTACGGTCCCTAACTCGAGTAGAGAGTCTATTTATCCTATGCAGCGGGGTTTTCGTCGGTTAGCGGCTTGCTTACTAAAAATTCACATGTGCACCTGGATAACCAGATAAATGTATTATTACGGTAGAGAAAGCCTGAGGAAGGAGATTGGAATTACAATTCTGAATACAATCACTCCCTATAAGCTATAATGGAAAAAAAAAAAGGTGCTATAGCCAAATGACGAGATGTGTGGTGAACAACCCCATTTTTTGTATCTGGTTACTTCGTGGAATCTGAGTCGCTGTCATCGGTTTCATCATGTTTGGGTTTGGATGATTTTGGGCCGGCCTTGGATTCCAAATATAGGAGACTGAGAGAAACAACGAACAATATTGTGTACCCAACCTCCACAACTATGAACTACGTTATTTTTCAATAATCGAGATGCTTTTTATTCAGACTCACCAGTATACACCGTCCCAGGCTTTGCAGTGAATTTGGTGTTCCCAACCCGTTCCGCTTCCATATTGAAGGTCTTTACAGCTTGGATAAACTTCACTAGGAAGACCATAAAGATACAGGGACCTACAAAGAAAAAAGGGGGAATGGATGGTTATTCACAGGTTAGCGAGGCGAAAAAAAACCTACCGATAGCGCTTCCGATTACGAAAATTCCAATAAACCACCTCATGATAGACATCATGAAGCGTGATTTTGCGCTTCTATTCCAGTCGTGAGCAGCCCTCGCAATGAGTAATACCCAAAGCGTGACTGAGATAGAAAGGGAAAAGATGACAAGTCCAGATTCGGCACGAGAAGGTCTTGCAACTTGGAATGGTATACCAAAGTCCATGGTTATATTACCATGATCGCTGGGCATTATTACGGATGAGAGATCTAGAAAAGGGAGTGGTTAATAACCCCACTTTCCATCAACATCAGACAGCCTTACTGTAAGCCAAATTCCTGGCGAACTTCGTACAAGTGATGGGTGAAGAATAGTTGAATTGCGAACAAGAACCTGATGCAGGTCAAATTCTGCAAATAAAAGACATATCATAGCTCCCACCTAATATCCCCATCCAAACTTGTTGTCCATCCGTGGTGGTTGATTTGAAGGTAGCTAGTGCAAAATTGCGCAATGATCCATATGGAGCAACTAAGGCAAGAGTTAGGATTACGGGCCAAGCGACGTAGATCATCGGTGTTAAAATAAGGTAGAAATTATTCAAGGCCATATTAACGGAGGGTGATAATTATTGCGTCGAAGGTGCTCGTGACGTCGACTAGCGACAAGGGAACAACGTTGGGAATGAGGAAAGGACAGACTTGACTCCAGCAATATGTCGAGGGGAAAATTAGTTCTGAATCAGTATCATTAAGTGGCCTCGTTTATATGTGTCGAATTATGCGTTTCAAACTGGTGGTGCTGAAGTTTAGATGTGAAAAAAAACAGCTGTACTGCCTCGGGTATATTTAGCGAGAACTTTTGGTTGATATGGCATCCCTTCACGAAGACCTACAAGATGAGGCAGTTCTGGAGAGCTCGTCCGTGGGCCCGACCGAGGTAACCATACACAGCAACTCCAAACCATTACTATGCGAGGACGACAGCAACACGACACGACAGACGATGACGCAACACCATCTGAGCGACAAAGAACAGGATATCGGCATTCTGAATCTTTCGTCGTGTTCGATGTATGTGTTGAAACTTGAGATGGACTGGCAGCAACTGTAATTATACCCTATGAGCGAATTTAGAGCTGAATGAAAGGGCGTACAGAGTGATTTTTAGTAATAGCCTTTCATATCTTGCTTCACGTTTTCATCATGAGATGGTTAAACCGTGACACTGCTGATTAGAAAAACATAGCTGAGCAATCGACAACTTTAATTTGTGGAATGTTCTTCGGCCAAATGATATCGGATAACGGCTAGTTTGATTAAAAATGAAACATCAGACGAGTAACTAAACGGTCAAACACTTCAGCAGTCATTGTGTTAGGTTTGTCCCCTTGATTGTACACTGTTTGTACAGACTACCACTGGTGTCTGAAGTTTCATTACTATGACAGCCAAGAGTTGGTTTCTATATTGTGGGAAATAAATGGATAGTCGTACAAAAAATTCGTTCGTTAACTTGATGTTTGCAGAGAAAATTGGATCAGAGAAGTTTAGAAAAGTTCAATATATCGGACTTCTTTTGAACCTTACGAATCACCATCAGTATCACGAAAATAAATTCTGAAGAGAAAATCGGCCCACATTCAATTGAGTGGTTCCATAGTAGAGTTCCTCCAACCTGTCCTCTGGCGATGGTTTGTGCAGAAGGGACGCAGAGCTAGAATGGGCCGAGTCAAAAGATTGGCGGGCTGATCTTTTAGACTTTCGACGAGGTGAACGTGGAGGCCTTGGTGGAGGAGGAGGGTGGGACATGGGTATAAGAGTAGGAGTTTCATGCACTGTTGCATAGCGTCCCGACGACGGTCCTTCGCAATAAGTCACCTCATCTTGTTCAAAAAAGATTCTAGGATAGGTGGTTGGCATACAGGGAGAAGATCGTCGAGTTCCATATTGGCTGGAGAGTGTTGTGCCACTGTCGTTATCCAAGGATTTGGGTTTGTGCAAGATAGAATCAAACACAATCGCCTCGTGGCCAACAGACTCGGAATCCCTCCAGTTGGACATCACAGCATCGAGAACTGGGTGAGTTAACCCGCGTTGATCCTCGTCTCCCGTCGATCGCATCGCTGAGGCCCGGTTCAGGGGCAGGGAGACAAAAGGATCAGAACCCAAAAACGAGAGGCATGATTCAGGCCGATTGAGGACGTGTTCCACTTTTTTTTGGCGGAGTCGGAGTCGGCGTCGACAGCAGAAGAGAAGGAAAAAAATTCCAGCAATAAATGAAGCAACAACAAGCCCGATTACCACTAAAATTGGCGTGGATGGTTGGCGCTGGCTTTTACTTGCACTGGAGAAAACAGTTAGTTGTTGCGATATGAGCGAATGGAAATGAGGGCAATACTCAGAGGTGGTGCTGCTAGTGCTGGTGCTTTCCGACTTGGGTACACCCTCGGCAACTGTTTCAGTTGTCGGCCAAGTCAAAAGGCCTACGGAGCTCAGCGACCGGAGAGACGGAGAAGGCGACGAGCTGGGGCCAGAAATGCGAACGACGGTCGTCAACGTACTTGTAGTGGGGGTGGAATAGGTGACTGTCACTACTTAATAGATTAGAATGAATTGTTTTTCGCTTGGTAAGATGTCCGTACCGAACGTGATGGTAGACGTTGTCCATGCGTCTGAAGAGCGTCCTGCATCAGTAGATCTGGTTGGCGGGCTATTGGTTGTTGGTGTAATCGACACAATGCTACTAGTAGCTGTGGTGTACGTGCTTGCCGGCACTGAGGAACTCGCAATCGACGGGGTTGTCGTCGAGCTGTTCGTGGCCATGATATTAAAACCTTCTCGACCGTATCTCTAGAATATATGTTAGGGCTCACCAGATTGAAATAACTAGAATGGACGAACCTTCAAATTAGAACTTCAAAATTAGATCGAGAATCATAGAATAAAGGAAGACGGGTTCTGAACGAGGCTCAGTAAGGACAGGAATAAAAAAGAAGGTATTCAGGTGTAGCGAGATCGTGGCAGCTACAAGAAGGAAAAGCGAGTCGCAAATGTATAGAACCTACGTTTCAATGTTAGAATGGAGCCCATGTCGATACCCGAGAAATTTTCACATTCACTCCAGCTGTATCAAGATGCACCATGCAGACCGGGAGACCTATACATAACGGGCATACTGGAGGCTCTGGTTCTCAAGACCACGGTATTTCGGAGAGGCACAGAAGAGGGGATCCCGCTGTTCGAATGCCTTTACGCGGGGTCGCGACTCTTTTCTTGCATTGTGAAGAACAGTATTCAGCGTAACGAGAGACCAACGCAAGATGTTATGTGGTGGTTGGATAGTAGGGGATGTCGACCCTCGGTATGTGTGTTCAAGTTGTCACAGTAAGTATTGAGCTTTTTTACTACCTTCCTAATGTGGATTCAAACATATTCGCCGCACCTGCTCCATGGGCCATTAGGTCGACCGGAAGAAAGAAAAGCAGTGAAATTTAGAAATCGAAGTGAATACATATACGAATTATCCTGCATGAGTATTACCGAGAAAGTGTAGATAATCTAAATATAATGGACCAAGTCGAATCATATTCCTAAGGCTTAGCATGAGCAACACATTGAAATTGCAGTGCGAGGTGCCCTCACGTATGGTAATGGAGGGTAACAAGGGCCGGGTATGGCTGTTCAAACGTTCAAGTTCTGGGAGCAAATATCGTAGTCTGTGTAGAAATTAGGTCGGGTCGCCCATAAAGTGGAAGAGCAAACATACCACATAGACGCTGAGATACCACTTGCAACATAATTCAACAGCACTTTGATCCTGGAATCCAATCCTTGATCCTAAGTTTCGAACCACCCTTCCGTCTTGAAGCAGTAAAACTACCGAAGCTCAACCGACTGGAACTATTCACCCTGCGTAATGCTCTATCGCCGTAGCTGACGCCACTTCCGGTCTTCTCTGGGTCCAGCGTGCCTGATTCTATCGCCAACAGAATGGCACGAGCCACAAGGAGGAACGGTGCCTCAACATTTTCTCCTGACAGTGACGAGGTTTCAAGGAAATGAACATCTTGAGGAGAATGAGGCCAACAAGAAATAATAGAATACAGACCACTAACCATTTTCTGCCGCCCATCGACTTGCCTCAGCCCATTCCACTTCTCGCTCTTCTTCACGATCAGACTTATTTCCAACTAACACAACAACTAGATTAGGACTTGCTAATGCTCTTGCATCAGCAAGCCATCTTGTAAGGTTCGAAAAAGAATCACGACTGCGTACAATATCATTATAGTTCCAAGGTATTCATCTGGGAAAAGGACGTACCTCGTTATATCATAAACTAGGACTGCTCCAGCCGCCCCACGATAATAGCTTCGAGTTACAGACCTGGGAAGCTAATTGAAGTAAGAATCTGACTTGAGCCGATTAATACACACCGAAAACGTTCCTGACCAGCGGTGTCCCACAACTAAAGGGCCGCGATGACGACAGTAGTCAACACTCGTCACACAAGTGGAAGGACACTGCGCACCTGCAGTTTAATTCTCTTTTCACCCAGTTTGACAGTTCTGCTAGAAAATTCCACTCCAATAGTATGTTGTGAATGGTCCTTGACTGTGACGAGTTAGTGAGTGTGAAAGAGATCAGTGGTAACCAACATGAATTGTGGATAAAGTGGTGTAGTAAACACGATTTCCCTGCGCCTGCCTCTCCTACAATAAAGGTTAACACCCAAAAACAAAAGAAGTATCATGCGATTACCGATAATTATAAATTTCATTAGAAAATCTGTGCATATAGAAGTTAGATTCTGGATGGTCCGATGGCCGAAAATCACTCCTCACCATATGTTTCTACCAGTTCGGTAGCATCTCCTTCAAAGTCGTTGGAGACCATTGTAGTAGAAAGCAGGTCAAGAAGCTACAAGATTAGAGATAAGAGTACGATTCAGAATGCAGGTTTGTAACGGCTCTGAACCGCCTCATGCCCCTGGACGAGCTTGTCCGGCTTAGGATTGAGGGGCAATTGCGAAATCACGTGGCCTTTGACATCTCAACTTGAGTTCTTCATCTTCAGGGTGCTCAATGGTCAATGATAGCGAAGTCTTCGCTTGTATCAAGGTCATTTTGGTCTCCAGAGGGGACGTATAAAACCAGGAAAACACTACCACGCTGGCCTGGATAATCTAAAGCTGTTCAAGGTTAAGCGCCGGGTCACGGTGGACCGGAATCAAACGTCTTCATTGTAGCAACTGGTGGTCCTCCTGTTATTGAACTTGAAAGACGTTCGGTCAAATTCGCCGAGGAATGGAACGAACTGATGAGACATCATAATCAGCAACCATGTCAACTCGAGATAACGGTTGAGACATGATCTGTCCTAGTACCATGTCGCAAGACTCGACCGGATCCTCTGTGCCTGACAGCACTTCCCATCGCCTTATGTCGTCGTTGCGGATCTCTTTACCCACTATTCCTGATAGTTATTTTGGTGATGTATACGATTCACCAGACTCAGACTCAGACTCGGATGATAGTGATTCCACCTTTGACGATCCGGAATCACTCAGCTTTGGGTGCCCATTGGAGCGCATGCCAAGACATCCATCCAGCTATGGCCTCGATCAACAAATCAATGCGCTGTTGAAGCTTTCACCTTGCTCCTCTGCCAAGCCCTCTCGCTCGGGGTCGTCGTCTTCTTTATTTTCTGCAACGAGTTATGATTCAATGTAGGTCGGAAGAGATTCCCCTTACCCAACTGGCTCACGGATCCGTTCAATTACTTAGCAATTTTAACGAAATAACCGAAGAAATGCTCCATCAAACCCCGAGTCTTTTGACTTTACGCGATTCTAGAAACATGGTAAGTAACTTTGTGCCAATTTGAATGGTTATGTTATCCATGCTTGTGTAGGTTGCATTCAACCCTACTTCAAGCTCCAGATTTAATTCTATTTCGACATTCTGTCCTCGCCTTATGATCAAATCATTAGCACGATCGTCTCCGGAATTGCTCCTCTTACTGGAACTCAATCGCCCGGATTCACGAGGAGACCCTTGGAATCCCGTGCCCCACATAATGGGTGTCGTTGAACGAGTTGACAAGGTTTATCTATGGCTGCAAGGCCTTTCCGAATACTGCCAGCCACCTCTTCTAGATGTGGCGCAATACATTGACCTCTTTCGCCAGATTCTAGAGGTAAGACGTACAGTATTCCATCCAGTTCCCATCCTGATCAACCATAGGGACTCACTTTTCTGCATGAACAACGAGTTGCTGGGCTAAGCTGTTTGGAGCCTTCTTCCCTCATGGTTGACTTGAGCAGTGCTCCTCGAGCAGCATCATCCATACAGGCCGATTCACCCGCAACTTTCGATCGGTTTACTTATCCTGTCCGTTACTATTTTGTGAACTATTCTGCTGCCTCTCGCATTCCTGCGGAATCGATCTCAAGTACCAGTTCAGACTCGCCATTTCTTCAGGACATAAGGGAGTGTGGGGTATTACTGGAACAACTTCTCTTGGACGTAAGTTACCAGCTCTAAACCCGTCTTTCACCCACAAATCTTGAAACTCCATAGGCACCCCAGATATCTCAAAAATTCTCGACCCTTACCAGAGGGATGATACAGGGCAACTTTACTGCGGACAACTCACGCCGGCTTTTTGAAGCATTATGTCGTTCGCTCGACTCCACAGTGTTCGAGTCAAGAGTACCTCCTCGACCCCTTCATATGTCTGAGCGGGCGGTATCCACACACCCGATCGCACCACCAAAGTCCCTCCAATTGGAAAAGGTGTCTTCTCACTGATAGGTCGAATCTTATGTATTTGTTCCGTTTCCATGCAATCAGCGTAGATTAGAAATGATATTTATTTATTTAAACCGCATATCCACCAGCCTATGGTCATTGATACTTTACAAGGCGTACCTGTGAATGGGACGGCAAGAAACAGGACAAGATTCAATCAGCCTTGACAGGTATATCGTTCGTTTTCCCAGGTCCCACGGAAATTGAGCATGGTGAGGTGAATATTGACGCTGACTCAGTGTCATTAGTTTGAATTGTGTAGAAGAGACGAAGGTAAGCTCCAACCAGCGAAACAAATAACGTGTATTGATTCCTTGTAGCCATCCGTCAGATAACACGACTAACAGTGCGTGCAATGCAAAAAGGCAGAGTTGGCAGGTGCCTCAACCTACATATGAAGTCGGGTAAATAACATCACCTTTAACAATGATGCGCCATGACGTTGTCAAAGGGGCCTGAAGAATCTAGACATTACAATTATTGAGATGTAATAAAATGCGGAAGAAAAACGATCAGCAGTCGAACGAGTTTTTCTTTGGAGCAAAAATCTAGAAAAGAAGAAAATCTTTAGCACAATTCCTCCGGTCAAAGCCAATTTCAATCATCGTCTCCATACGCCTACTGATGGGCTTGCATGATAGCGTCCGAAATGAAGGCAGCTGAGATTTGGCGACCCCCAAACCATCTCCCATTAAGCCCTTGAATCGATGCTTTCGCACTATCAATGCTGTCGAATTTGACATATATCTCGCCCTAGTAACCCAATGAGACACAACAGACAGTGGGGGGAAACGATGAACAGACCTGTGACTCTTTTTCCACCTTGATGGCTAGAACAAGACCATATTTAGATTCGCACTCTCCTTTAACATCTTCTGCAAGGTCTTTGTCCCAATCGGCTTCGGATTCTCTGACACAAGGGATGAGACAACCATTACGTTTATGTTGCTTTTGAACTTACTCATCAGGGTTAAACATATTTTTAAGGAGAACTGAACGCGATTGCATAGTTTGAGGGATGTTTGGACGTTGCCTACATGTAGATGTCAGTGGCCAAATTTCGAATTTTGGCTCAAACAAACAACGCACGCGGGTTCTGGAAGAAAAACAGCTGATTCAGTCCTGGCAAGTTTCTGCATTAGCGCTTGACGAGATGCAGCGTTCAAGTTACCACCTAAACACAAACAACCATAAAATGACAAATTGAAGAAGTAAAAACCAAGGTCCTACCGCCGGCTTCATCCAATGAGTCCTGAACGGTATACTTCACAGTCCCTTTCTCATGAACTGTGTTCACGCGAAGCTAAAGGAGTGGTATTAGCCAAGAATGGGAGGATGGAAAGCAGCAGTGCGTACTGTGCGCCCAGCCAATTCGAAGCCCTCCATTTGCTCCAAGGCCATTCTAGCATCTTCGCCTCGCTTATATCTGAAAGTATGGTCACAAACAATAATCGTAAGATAGAGTAATTCTTACTGTATGAACGCATAACCCTTGCTCCTCCCAGTCGTCGGGTCCCTATGCAAGTCTACAAAATCAAGCTCGCCAAAAGGCTCAAACACCTGTCTGATGTCGGATTCAGTCAAATTGAAGTGCAGAGACCCGACGTATAGTCTGCAAGAGGGGATGATGAATGAATAGCATCTTGACATAGAAATAAAAACCCTACTGCATGGATCCATGAGAAGCTTTTACTCCTGGAGGAAGATTAAGGCTCCTGTTTCTGCATTAATTTCACAAAAGGGACAAAAAGTACAGAACAACTTGCCCGTCACCAGCATGTGTTCTGTTACGTTCTGCTTCCGTGAGCTGGACCATGACAGGTAGACCCATTACCACTGTTCCTGACAGAGCCAGAGCTTTTTCCACAAGATCAATAGTTCGGAACTCAACATATCCAATGCTTTCAATCCAGAAATCAGGCAAGAGCCAGATGAATGCAAAAAAAATACTCACCCTTTTGAACGACGGGAGA
>Ga0307507_10012394_pt1 | contig 10534 bp, 7 predicted proteins | sample 7_EM_MG_FD_207223 | JGI IMG/M metagenome (GOLD analysis project Ga0307507, IMG submission 207223) | Populus trichocarpa ectomycorrhiza microbial communities from riparian zone in the Pacific Northwest, United States - 7_EM | ecosystem: Host-associated > Plants > Roots > Unclassified | place... | reverse complement strand
CCCACGCACTGTCACGTGCACGTCGCCGAGCTTAAAGGGACTGCCCAAGTAACCCCCCTACTAATATATTCCTATCGTAAAAAAGTAATTAATTATGGAGGAGGCTGGTCTAACCCAACTCGTTAGTTTATTAGGTTAAATAGGTGTTGTTAGGGAGTTAAATATACAGGAGAGAGTATCTCTCATATAAAATTGCGAAAATTGAAGTTGAGCACTATAGAGTTCCGCACCAAAGGCCCTCAGACGGCAGGGTAAACTTAAGGTCAGTAGATATCTAATTGGTTAAAAAAAAGTGGCGTTTGTTTAGGCGGAGACTAGTGATACTTTAGTATTAGTGAGTGCGCCTTTAGTTTGCCCTTGCTGTCTGAGTCGCTTACTGAGATAACAAAATACGTCAAAATGGTCGTGCTTATTACTTTAAAGATATAAAATTGTGCCGTTTGATTGCCAAGGTCAGCGCGCTGCGCCAAGGTGGTGTAGACCGAAGTATGGCGACTAGTAACCAATCCGATGTATAAAAAAGGGACGATTTTACAAAGGCACTCAACGGATGGTTCTGCAGATACCCAGACTTCCAAACGCTGCACAGTTTGCTTGAAGAAGCATCAAATGGAGTGTCTTTTCAGTCTCAGCCATGTGAGCCTCATAAAGGCAAGTAGTGGAACGGAGTTTCACCTTTTCTGAAGCCGATAGAGTCTATCTATCTTAAAGTAAGCAGGGAATTTTCCCATTAACGTGAGTGATATCCGTGCCAAGGCTTAGCTTACCTCAGCTAAGTGGGCTGCGCCCACACTCGCCGTAGGCGAGTGCCGACCGTCAATACAATATTACCATCAATACGATATTTTTTAAATTGCTACCTATTGAATATCAAAATAACTCGTCAACCCCGCCAATTCTCATATTGATTTTTATACGCCAGTAATCCTACAGCACGCATTGATGCCCATACACGTTGTAATTGATTATGTACTAGCCGATAAGCTTAGACATGAGCTTATTTTGTACCATCTTTCGTTAATACGGAACATCATGCTCGCGCGCTAATTGTTTAAAATTAGGCTTAGAGATATCCGCAATTGAGTTAAGGATCTCTTAAATGCGGTTATCAATTGATATTTGTAATTTAGGCATTGTGGAGGCTGTGAATGTTGGTATAAAAGACGACCTTTTCAAAAAATATCGTATTGACGGTCGGCACTCGCCTACGGCGAGTGTGGGCGCAGCCCACTTAGCTGAGGTAAGCTAAGCCTTGGCACGGATAGGGTTATGACAGCGATAGGGTTATGACGGTCGGCTACTACCGCTTTCCTAATTGGGCTTACGGTTTGGAACACCAAAATACTGCCCCCTTCAGCGAGCGCGCACGACCAGTTTCTGCCCACCGTGTAGCCACAACCATTTAGTGGCAACTAAGCGAGATTAGATGTGGAGCACTTGTCAAAAGGGGGTGGAAGCTGGTCGTGCGCATCTGTAGCGCTCGCTGAAAGGGCAGTATTTTGATGTTCCAAACCGTAAGCCCAATTAGGAAAGCGGTAGTAGCCGACCGTCATAACCCTATCGCCGTCATAACCCTATCACTCACGTTACACCGGACGCGCGAGATGTGATAGATACAGGCAGAGAATGATTGTAAGCCGGGTGGAGTCCCGACGTCCGGAAGGAGGGGAGACCGAAGCGCGCGAATGGTCAATGCTGAAAGCACGTGAGGAGGCACCAGGACCAGCTTTATCTCGAAAATCAGACGCTCCGTAGTAGAATTTTAACCGAACTCAGTTAGATTAGCACGAACTTGGTTACGAGGCAGGCACGCCTGAAAATTGTCTATATCTGCTCCCTATATCTCAAATTCTTTAACAAAGCGTCTAAGAGCAGTTTTGGTTATAACTTATTTTTTTAAAAATTAAAAAATCCTCCTTTTTATCTCTTTTTATATACTATAACTTATATAAGTTATAATATGTCAATTATAATATATATATTTAATAAAATAGATTCTTTAAGTAATTTTACCACCAAAGCTAGGATCATAAGCTCTCAGACCCCTTGGTGGAAAATTCCTTAGGATAAGGAGCGTACATGCACGTGCCTCCACTGAGGGGGGCTGATTTATGAGCTAAGACCAGCTCGCTTTCTCATAATTGTCCAACCTCATTCCACTGTTCTATTTCACTCCTCCTAGATATATCACTACTTAGAATAGCATGAGTCTCGCAAGTCTTCAGGAGCGTGTTGGGGAGGTTGCTCAGAGGTTGTTGGAGAATCGCGGTGCCGTTGCTCTGACCGGTGTAGCTGCTTTGGTTCTCTGGACTATCAAGGATTTCCTGAGCTGGCGTTCTTTCGGTATCATTCTACGTTCCATTGCGAAAGCACTCATCCACACAAAAATCTAATTTAATTTGACAGGTACCGGCGGCACTCCTCCAACTCTTCAAGGTTATATAAAGATCCGTAAATTTGGACTTCGGAGGCTTTTAGCACGGGATGACTTGAGGGATCCATCGCCGTTGAGTGATGAAGGCCCCAGATATTTAGAAATAGCAATACCTCCTAGAGAAGGTGGACATTCTAATCTTACGCATTGGTATGTTTCCGGAAACTAATTTTTGAAAAAAAAAATTTACTGCAAGGAACTAATGGTATGATTTAGGACTCTTCCGCAACGTCAGCATCCGGAAGCTATTTCTCCAAAAGCCCATGAGGTATTTCCATCTCACTAGTCTGCATAGCTAATTTGAATTTGACTAACGACTCGTAGCGCCTATCCAATCTGATGCAGAAATTCGCGGATGAGCACCCAGAATTTCTTGATTACGGACTCTCAAAGACCGAAGGTGGAACAGGCCATGCTATATATGCTAAACCTGAGCTACCTACGACAAATCCAGTGGCTAAGAAAATCCGGTGTGAGATTGCCCATGTACATCCCTCAGATAACTCACTCCACGTACACATCTCTCCACGAGACGCGAGAGAAATCATTACCGCTGGATGGGGCATGCGGTTCTCAGTTCAAGGTTTAGCTCCTCCAAGCTGGGTAAGTGCAATACAAAGTATTACTTACAACTTTAGCAACCAGGCTAATAGTAACGGCGTAGATAATGGTGTATGCGCCGCGGGACGAGAGTGAAGTCGATATCATTGAAAGCATTGTGAGAGCGGCAGTAGGGTGGAATACTGGTGTGAAGATCTGAGCATTGCACGCGTGACACTATACTCTCCAGCGACTCTAGGCCCTATTTAATTTGTCATGAAAGTGTGAGGAAGAAAACATAGCTAAAATGTCTTAAAAGCCGCCAAAATCCGACATGGAAGTTTGAATACCTATTCAATTGAAACAAAACTCTGCACGACGAAGCTGTATTACACTACACTCTTTAAGGCGGCTATTAATAGCTACTTAATCTTAATAATGCAACTTAATCATGCCTAGTAAACCTCATAATTCTAGTCCCAGCTTGATTGACTTCGCCATCCAGATTTGGTGTTTGCAGATTTGTGAGTAGCTGAAGTGTACCACCTGCAGCTGCATCTCAATCACGGGGTCGGAATGGCTACTCGACGCCGAACCGCGACGCAGGCCTTCTAGCTCTTCGGAGAATAGACATTTCATTCCATCAAACCCAATCACCTAATATCCGTATTCTCAAAGAGCAAGCTACATTCTTCAACACTGCGTTCATCATGGCGCACCCCCCCTCCAGCCCCGCAGCCATCCTACGGCCCTCCAATCTAGCTGTGGTAGTGCTACGCACGCCCAATATGCAAAAAATGTTGGATTTCTACTCTAGCTTTCTTGGTGCCAGCATTCCCTTTCAAAACGAGCATTACGCATGTCTGCGCTTCGACTCCTTGCATCACCGACTTGCTCTGATCGCTGTCCCGCCCACTTCTAACCCCACTGAGAACAGCACAGGCCTGCACCACATCGGCTTTTCCTATCCGTCGCTGTCCGCTCTAATGGCAGCATACCGGCATCGCAAGGAGCATGGTGGAGTCTTGCCATTTAAGTGCGTCGATCATGGGTTGGTGGTTAGTTTGTATTACTGTGATCCGGATGCAAATGAGCTAGAGATGCAGTGGGGACGATTTGCAGATGTGGAGGAGGCGGATCGGTATCTCATGTCGGAGGAGTTTGCGAAAATGGGAATGGGAAGGGAGCTTGATCCTGAGGAGCTGTTGGCTGAGGTGAAAGGGGGTATATAGCTCGAGAATTTTTAAGCCTAAGAATTAAGAGAAGAGGGAATGGAATTATCGGTATCACTATTTTCAAGCTAAAGATATCATTTTTCATAATCGCAAACTGTTTCTCATCACCCGTTAAAATTATTAAAAATAATATGGGGACGGAATAAAATTCTGCAGCTTTATGCATGACCAGCTTCAACCCCCTCTTTGGCAAGGTTTGCTGTACATATTCGGTTTCGCTTGATTGCTACCAACTGTAACGTACGTGATATGGTTAAAGAGAGCGAGTGCCGAATGATTCGGCGTACTGATCTAGTCACTTATGTGCTAGGAGTAAGAGGCAAACCCTCCTCCACCAACGCCTGTATCCCTTCGGCAAGTGTATTTCGTCATACTGTTATCGATAAGAGATGGCCAATAGAATCGGTAGGATCAAAGCTCCGTAATCATACGCGAACTTTTGATTCTGGTGTTCGCGCACGGTCCACCAGCGGAAGGGAATAGGAAACATTCGGATAGATTCGGCCTCTCGAACTCATCTACATGACCGAATTTCGCTCTTAACAAAATCATTCAAACTCCGCTGGTGTTCAAGATGGCGCTCCCAAGAAGGGTAAATTCTAAGACATGTTCCCGCACAACTGGCCTTCCGCTCCGAGTCGCTCTCCTGAAAAAAATACCGCCCCGCATAGTTCTAGAGATTAATGCACATAATTTCTAAATCATTATATGCTAATATTTATGTTACGATAGGTGCGATGCCGTCGCGGCTGGAATCCCGTCAATTCGGAAGACCGTCTCAGAACAATGATCAGCTTGAAGGTCCGTCGACAACAAACTAGAATAACCCGCCGAAGAGACGCAAAATTTCAGTAGCATGTGAAGAGTGTAGAAGTCGAAAGATTAGGTGCGATGGAAGAAAACCAAATAAGGTTTTGAGTTCTTTCGGGTGTGCAATTTATTGAACTCTTCTTAGCATGTGGTCCTTGTTCCAAAAGAGCCCAAACTTCCGCAGAGTGCATCTATAACTCAGTTAAAAAAGAACACGATGTAGCACTAATGCGGTAAGTTTGTCTTGAAAGTTTGACTATATTGGCAAGAATTTATGACATTACTTAATACAGGTCTATTGAGAGATTAGAAAGTCGAGTCAAGGCACTTGAAAGTAATAAAGTATCCCATGCGCCGTCAAGAAAGGTCCAGTAGTAAGCGAACCAACCAAATCGTCTAGATTTAACGTAGTCTTAGCAAAACAAATCCGAAGACTTAATTAATTAATCGCGACACCAACTCGTGATAATAAAGTTCAAAATTGATCTATACTTGACTCTACGGTCCTTTAATTCAATCAAGGTATTCCTGCATATTTGCGACCCATTATAGTGATAAAATCTAGGTGAGAAGCTATAGATTATGTGGTAGAGACGTTTGTTTGAAATTTTGGTGTTCGCGCACGGGCCATATTCGCTAGTGGACCTTGACGGCGCATGGGATAGCATCTAATTACCCCTACAAATCATGGATAATCCCCATCGAGGCCTTTTAATATTACGTTGGCTTGTTTTACTCCGTTCAAGGTTGTATTGATGTGATTATAGTCACATGGCAACTTATCGCCAGCACTTGTGGCTAAAAGTCCTGACTTGGAACATAAGCCTTCTTCGGAGCCAATATCGGAAAGAACGCTTAAAGCCACACCACAAGGTAGGACCTCAATTCTCATTCCTACCAAATATTAAGACTTGGTAACAGAAATCTATAATACAGATAGTTGGGCAGATCCAGTACCATCTACAACGCCTAGAATAAACCTATCCGAAACCCCGTTACCTACTACAGAAAACGTAGGTGATGTTGATGGCATGGACACGGTCAAAAATGACTAAGCGGATATGCGTGTGATGGGTAGCTCAAGTGCTGCAAACTTCATGAAGTAAATCAGGGAGCTTATCGACCGTAGAGTTGGTCTACCGTATCAAAGTTTATTAGACAAGTCTTGCGGCCGCACTCTTTCACTTTCTCATCCGTGGATGTGGAATCAACGCGCCCAAAAACAGAACTTTGTTCTGCCTTCGAGGACCATAGCGGACTCGCTAATCGATACATACTGTGCTTGTCGCAGCTCGCTTATGTCCGTCAATAGTTGCACAAATTGGCGAGCCTGCTGTGCACTTATCCTGGAAAATATCTCTTGACGTATTGTGCGGATATCACCATTTCAGCGAAGCCTCTCAGAGATGCATCGCCGCGTTGAAGATTCTAGATGAGGAAATTAAACCCAAGAAACAGTGATCTAACTCTTCATCTATGGCCGAGAGCCACCAATATACCGGGTTGACAACGGTTATAGCCTCTTATCCTGAAAGAGAGAACTTTGGTTTCAGTGCTGATTTCAGTGCACTTCCTCCAATAATGGATCTTCAAGATCTAACTTGGTTAGACATTGTTCTGGAACAACTAAACTTTAATCCATCCATCTTTTAAGATACATTCAAGTATCTACTACTATGCCTTTTGAGAGAGCAATTGGCCTTGTTCTGAATATGGCGAGGGCTTGATGTGTTGGCCATTGCCAATTGGGTTTTACCTCCTGCCTTTTTCCTAAAGTTCCAAAGAGTTACCACTCACTTTTACTTCCAAATAGATATGATTTGGATCGCTGCGTTATATGCTGTAGTTTGAAACTGTCGGGAATGAGGCAAGCGATCGTCACGTGTCGCCGCGGCGCTAGCGTGGCGAGGAGCCTTGGGCTCCTCGCCCTCCCTCATTTCCAGATAAGAAGCATATCAATCAACATTACTATAACCTACTCGAGTAGTCGTTATTGGTGAGTTACCCTGTGTAACCAACACTAATCAGTAGTTAAATACACAGTCAACCATAGAGCAGCTAGGTTTTCAAACAGAAGAGACAGTCTCGTGCAGGGGTTCCATATGCGCTCATATGGAATAGATCCCGGCGATACTATGCTACCTTAGACTTACAGAAAACTAGTAATAGAAGTGTTACTAAGTACTAGGAGATACCAAGTTACATCTATTACGCAGAACAACCACGTTTACAAAGATTTGGTCAAGTACTTTAGGTCAGAAGTATCACTAAACTTAGGGTCCTAAGTCAACGTCTAAAACGCGTCAAAACAACCATCTTAATACCTTTAGTGTACCTTCGCAAACCGCAGGATCACAATTACTACCCAACTACACGTTAAACAACCCTTATTTCCCTTAATTTTTTTTTATCAAAAACGCGTTAAACAACCTTTAATAACAGCTATTATAGCGTTAACCTACCCAAAGAAGTATAAGGACGACATTAACCCAGAGACATAGAAAACCGACATAATTAACCTTAAAGATGTTAATTAACAAGATTTAAACAGATTCTTATTACACTATATAGTATACTATAAAGATAGCAAATATAATAACACCATGCTGTAGTACTATATAAGGGAGGATTTTATTAGATAGACAAAGGGAACATAGACTTCTATAAAGAAAGATATTATATAAGACTTTCGCAACTTCTTGCGGGAGTATGGAGTGTTTGTACCTATAGACGGGGGTACTATTAGAGACAACATTTAGGAGCAGGTTATTAATGTAAAAGAAGAGTATAAATGGACTCTATAAGAGATTAAGCACCAGCTACGCACTATAAGGAAGCTTAACTTATAATAGAATCCAAGCAATATACCTCTAAAGACGAATCTACCTCGGCCTTTAACTCCTCTGTATCCAATTTAACCTATAACTTTAACGTCAGATACTATACCCTAATAAGAGCAGGCATAGGATCCCATTGCTTCGCGATTTAACAACCTTCGGGCTCCACCAACCAGACCTATATCCCCACTGCAGCCTATAATACAACTCCTACCTTCATCTTAATCTTAAATTAAAGGCATTTTAAAATTACTTACAGAGCTTATAAAGCTCTATTTAGATTAGGAGAAGAAGTTTAGTAGGGAATTATATAATATTCTTAATTCAAAATTGCGTATCTTCTATAACTATTACTAGAAGGTGGGAATAGAGTCTAATTAATACCATAACGCCTATTCTGTTATACTTAGGGGCCAAGCTAGTACCTTCTATTATAATTATTTGGTAAAAAAAGGATATAACTTTAACCGCATAATATATAAGTTAAGATACCACTTTAAAACAGAAGAGAATAAGCAGCAGTATATATTAGAATGGAGAGAGACTACCTTCCTAAGGATTATTGCTATAAACCCAGGTGTTCCTCAGCTTAATTATCTTTAAAAGCTCTTTAATTAACTTTAGATAATCTAGCATAATCTATCCAAATTATATTAAGAGGATTTTAGCCTACGTAATTAAGTTATTAGCATATACTAAGGTGTTAAAGAATATAACCTTACTCTCTTTAATCCTGTAAATACTTATAAAGAAGTGTGTGCTTAATTAAGATCTTCTATTAGCACCGCTCTACGCTCTTAAAAAGTATAGTAATTTAATACCTAACTCTAACCTACTTTAATCGACCCACCTAACTAACATAATCATAACTGGACTAATCAAATATATAGTGGCCGTAGTAGGCAATATAGTAGAGGGTATAATTAATAACTATAAGGCAAAGATAGAGGTCCTTATAGAGGTTTATTTTAAAGTAATCACCAAAAGAAGTGCTATATTTATAAGAAACCGAATTGCTAGTTAACTAGGCATTCTCTTAATAAGCAAAAGAAGGCATATAACAAGTTTCGCCAGAGTATAAGAAACATTAAAAATTATAAGGTTACTATAACCTACTTCTAAAGCTTCCTAGTTTAATATAAAGGCGTAAAAGATCTTAAGGGTAAGGTTAATAAGGCTAAACAGCTCCTTATAGATATAGAAATTAAGGACTACTTACCTAACCAATACTTTACTAAGTATGGTAAGGTAGATAGCATACAAACTATTACTATTCTTAATAACCAATCTACGCTCTATTCTATTACAAAGTTAGATATCTTTAATAAGTTAAAGGAGAGCTCTGCGTTCTCCTTTAATAATAAATACTCAGTAAATGTCTTCTATAGTATTATACCAGATACTGGAGCCGCAGAAGTATCTACAGCAGAAGAACCTTAAGTTTAAGCCCTTTAACAACTTAATACCTCTATCTAGATTAACCAATCAACGGCAGGCCAATATATAATACGTTTTAGCAAGGGTACTGCGATCTCTCTCAGCATAATTAGGGTCTAAACCCCCTTAGGGTGCATTACTTTCCACATTATTCCTATAAATACTCCATTTCTATTTTACATTAGAGATATAAATAAATTAGGCATTAAGCTTAATAACCTTAAGAATATACTTATATAGGGAGATAATTATATATTATATATTATTCATTGCTTAACGTCCGATTCGGATCCCTGTTAGGCCCACGCGGACTACTCCTTATATACATATAGGGAGAAAACTCTATTTGAGAAAACCCCGTAATCCGTCTCCCTGCCTTTTGGGGCTCGCTTGCAAGTCGCCTACGAGTTACCAGTGGTGCTCTACTACCTTACTTTTTAACCTCCTTGGAAACCACTGCTGCCGTAATAAACCTACAGACGCGCTAGTATTATACACTATACTCTACTCCTGTAGAGTTATTAGGGGGTGCCTATTACTCACCCCTTTACCTTTTATTACTATTTCCTTTGTAACCCGGAACTGGTCTAGCACATTTTAGCCAATAAGCCACTGGGTAGCCGCCTTAAGGCCTTTCTGTATTAAGAGTAGTGTATTATAGTTTTCTATACCAGCTACTAAGAGCATTGCTTCTTAGCTAGTGTATAAGGGGCATAACAGTATTACGTGTTTTAGTGTTTGTTTTAGCTAGCTATATTTATACCTTAGGCTACCTACTAGGACACCCACCTAGTAAAGCTAATCTTTTAGTCCTATTATTCCTGTCCTTAAGAGTGTTGCTATTGTATTTTCTGCCTTTATTAGGCCCTCTTAGAGCCCTTAAGTATTTACCCCCCATAGTATTACCTATACTATGGCTTAGGTTCCCCTTGCCTAAGTCTACCTCTATACCTTTAACTCCCATTCGTCTCTCTAGCGTCGGTCCAACCAGTATTGTGTTACGGTAGATGGTTTTCCAGTACTCTTTTATGCTCTACTTTGGCTTCTTTCTCTCCCTTACTATTATCTTTACTGGCCTCTTACGCATCTCCCTTCCTCCTCTATATAGGCCTGGGCCCTAGCACCGCACTATTCTTCTTCTACTTTCTCCACCTGTTTTCCTAATATATCTTCCCTACTTTGGGGTTATTGGTTCCTTCTCCTATAGGGCACCCTAGGGTCCCTCTATAGTTTATTTAGGC
>Ga0307507_10012392_pt1 | contig 10536 bp, 14 predicted proteins | sample 7_EM_MG_FD_207223 | JGI IMG/M metagenome (GOLD analysis project Ga0307507, IMG submission 207223) | Populus trichocarpa ectomycorrhiza microbial communities from riparian zone in the Pacific Northwest, United States - 7_EM | ecosystem: Host-associated > Plants > Roots > Unclassified | place... | reverse complement strand
TTTTGGTTCTTAATTTTTTTTTTGTGGTGGGGGGGGGGGGGGGGCCACACGTACCATGGCTTAAAAAAATTTACCAACCCTGTGTAATTTTTAAGGTCCTTGGACCCCCTTGGGCCCTCTATTACAACAAATTTCTGAGCAAGACAATCACAAATTCGCTATCCAAACAAACTGCTAAATCCATAACATGTGAAGGAGCTGCAATATTCATCCTTGGAAATGAGTCTAAAGTGGGCAGCTGCAGGAGGAGGGGTTTGAAGGGGGAAATGGGTATGTTGTTCAAGGGGGTGGCAGGACATGGATCCTGAACATAGGCTGGGGGGGGGGTCTGGCCAGAGGCTGAAAAAAAAAATAGTGACTCTGTTTATTTTTGTTGCAAATTGGGTTGCAGAACATCCTCTAATGATTCTGCAGTAGTTCATAATGTGTTGCAGTTTCTTTAGTTACCCATTTGTCTGAATATCATTGAAGAATCAGTCTTGTTATGGAATGCAAGTCTCCTGGTTGCAAGACTGCATGTTCTATTTTCACCCAGAATTGACATTTTATGGTTATGTCCAAGCTGTAGGCCTTATCTGCTTCACTATTTATGTGTTCTATACAAAATAATCTCTACAGGTCATTCATTGCTTGCCGATAACCCTGAAAGTGCAGGCATGTACTTGTGCCCTCTGCTAAGCCATGCCCAGGATGGTGGGACCACATCCCATGATCTCTTCAAAAAGAGACACTGCTCTTCCTCATGAACAGCATACATGTACCCCCAATTGATTTTTCCATCTCCCACTCCATTGGGGTCTCAGAATACTGGTAACATACCTTTGGCCTGGGAGGTGCATATGACTTTGTTCAGTATGAGCATGCTGCCTCTAAGTTTTGCTTGAGAGACTGGCTGGGAATTTTGAAGGAGCACAAGGAGTTCTGTGTGCACAATCGTTTGGGCAGGTGGATGGGAAGATTGTTGTAGCCAGCCAGTGGGGACTGAATGCTGTGGAGTTGCTTTGTCTACAGATGCAATGTTTCAAGGCACCTGGGATCACCAATGTTCTTATGAGGATATCGGAATGCCACAGATTGTAGATCCAGAAGGGAATTCAATGACTGACATGGATAAAGTGGTGGATGAGGTGGAAAAGACAAAGAGGCGCTGTTGTGGAGCATGAATTTACTCACCAGCACAACTGCACTACAATGTATAGTCCCAAACCTATGAAATTAATCAAGCTTTACTGCCAAAAACATTGAAAAAACATAGATTCACAGAAAACATACCTTATTAGGCAGGGGGGTGAGGGGGGGGGTACTGCATTTCCCTGAAAAAAAAAAAGGTGAGTGTTGGTACATTTTCCACATTCCACCACCCCCTTGATGCTGTCAGGATGACATGACTCGAAATAGAGTGAACCTCACTGTAATAACATGGGCTTCTTCAAATCCCCTGTAGTTCATAGAATAACACCTCCATTTTATGAGAGCATGAGAGTAACTGCTGATCATCGAAGATTGTAGGAGGGCCATGGGATGTAAATAAGACAAGATCAAAGAAGGGAGGATTTTCCCAAACTAAATTGAAGATAAGAGGTCTGAGTATATGGATTAGACACTCACAAGACAGGGGTTATAATTTGTGGATCTGAAAAGAAAAGAACTTAATAGATCAGTGTGTTCAATGAATTAAAGAGACCAACTAAACAACCTTGTCCCCAGTGTGAGATGAACATTGTGCAGGATCTAGTCAAGGATTGTAGATGAGTGAGAACTTGCCTGTTAGAATATCTCAGAATGAAACTGAATGAAGAGTACAGTACAAGGAAGAGATAAAGGTATTGATGAATGACAGCTGCATCACATACTTGTGACTGGCACCACTCCATTATGCCACAAAGGAACTCATATCTGTGGCACATCATCCCATGGCATGAAGTATTCTGGAAGAATCATGACACTGTTGCAAGCTCTGAAATACCATGTGTGAGGACAACAGGACCTTGCTGATTGCATGCTCACAATGGATGAACCACAAAGACAAAAGTTTGACAATCTCAGAGAGCCTGAGAATGATGACTGGCAGGATGAGCCTTACAATGCCATGGATGTAGATTCCATTCTGGAAGGAACAGCCGTGGTTGATCATAGCCATGAAGGAGGTGAGTGTCACAAACCATCCCAACCACTCTCCCAACTATACCCTACCTGGGTACACCCTGCCCCAACATAGCCAACCCCAGGAACACCCTTCCTCGATGTAGCCAACCCCGAGATGGACCCTTCACCCTTGTATTTCCATCACCATGATGCTTTATCCCTCCATCACTACCTTTTGTGATCTTGTTACCTTGTTATCCCTTGTTTCCTTATCTTCCTTATTCTTCATTGTACTCATTGTCCTTCCCCTGGTTACCTTGTACACTTATCCTAGGTATTTAGGTAGCTCGTCATGTACTCACTACCTCATCCTTGATATTAAAAATGCACCTCTGACTTGTTCCTCTGTTTCTTGTCTCTCGTCACTATCTCCTGGTGGAGCCCTGCTCTCAGTTGTAGTCCTGTGTGGTTGAGCCTCTAGCTCCCAGCTCTATTTTATTACTAACCTAGGTCCAATTCAGTTTGTGAGCTCACTCATGTTTGATCCCCTCACCCCCTAGCCTGTTGCTTTCCTTTCTATCCAAATTCTCCTCAATTCTACCTTTCTGACAACCCCTCATACACCTCATTCTGTTCAGAACTTGGCCCATTACACATTTATCTCTTTTCAACAACCTATCCTATGCCAACGCCCTACCCTATGTCGGACCTACCATATGCTGCCCTACATCAGACCTACCCTACATTGCCCTACATTGGACCTACCCTATGCCACCCTACATCAGACCTACCCTACATCAGACCTATCCTACATTGGACCTACCCTACACCACCCTATGTCAGACCTACCCTACATCGCCCTGTGTCGGACCTACCCTACACCACCCTACACCAGACCTGTCCTATGCCAGTGACCTACTCTATGCTGCCCTATGCCAGACCTACCCTATGCTGCCCTATGTGGGTGACCGTACCCTACACCAACAACCTACCTAACTCTAAAGACCTACTCAACTCCAAGTTCCTTGTCTGTCTGTGAGTTATCTCTGGCTGCGACCCCTCTGCACCTTTGCTGAACCCTCAGGTGCATGAGAGGTTCCTTCTTAGGATGGTTCCTCACAGTGAGTTCTATGAGCTTGTGGAACACTGTGTCAAGGCTACATCAAAGCAAGCTTGAATTTTTGCATTCAGACTTTTCTGACCCTTATTACTTATCTAGAAAGTCCCATGTTGATACCAGGACCTGACATGATCAGGTGCATTGAAGAAATGAAACTTTTGATGTCCAGATGGAAGCAATGACAGATGCTTACCTTGCTTGGTTCTTATCTTTAGGAGATGCAGGTTTAGCAAACAATGATCCCCCTTCTTCATCTTCTGTGCTTCAAGGATATTATCCTGTCGAGGTGTTAGATATATATGGTAAGTTGGTTTCTGTCATCTCAGACCTCATCTGCATCTTCTTGCTGATTGAGATCCCTTACCTTTAAGCTTCAAGCAGGTGGAAGGTTGCTCTGCGCAAAGGTGACTTCAGTGTGCCTGCCACCTTTGTACATGAAGGAATCATTCCTTGTGCTCCACATCTTGTGACTCTTGCCATTACTGTATGTGTCCTTGAGCTTTACTGCATTGCCAGCCTCTGCTGCCCCCATCTCACAATCAATTCATTTGTAAAGGTGCTCTGCAATCTCCATGGTGTTCCCTTCTGCCCATATCTCTGCAACCAATTCTCTATTTGCTTTGATGTCTACCTTGCCATTCTCCTCTGTGTGGATCAATTGATCCAAATTGCTCTCAAGCACGACAATCCAGGCTGGAGGCTTCATCATGCCTGTCCTGCTTGCACCTACAAGCTCACTGGAGAACCTAAGCTTCTTTTCAGCATCCTCATCACCATGGATGGCAATGACTCCCTCAAACACATTCAACATTGAAAACCTGCACCTCCAGATCCAGGGGATGGAGCCACAGTGATTGGACAGCCCAACAAATGCAAGGACAAGAGGACATTGGTGCCAGGGTACTACATTACACAAGAGAGCTTGTGCTGGAATGGATAAAAGAGCATGAGCACAATTTTGACATCATAAGCCTTTTTCTCATGGTTGATCATCTTTTTTTTGACAGTTCTCATCCAGCCCAGAAAGGCTGAGGAGTTTACTCTTTGCGAGGGCCAATGGAAGAACATGGAAAATAACATGAATGAAAAAACTCAAGGCATGTATGACAAAACAGGGGGTTTCCTGTCTTTCTATCACCATGGTTTTGTTCTGGTGATTGCAAAGTGGCAAGCTGTAAGCCCTTTTTTTTTTCATTGTGCAACATTGGCCCTGACTGCTATCAACAGCTCCAAATATCCTCTTGCAACTGTCAAAGCCCTGATTGATGCCTTTGGAATCAACACCAGAGGTGGATATGACATCAGTTGTAAATTCGGCATTACCCTCTCCTGCAGCCCTCTCAGATTCCAGGCCAAAGGTCTCAACTACAGAGCCTTAGTTGGCTGTTTCCACAGACATGCACACAACTGCCTATGTCAACTCTGTTTCCTTGCTACATATGTCAAGGGAATGGGTTTAGAAGACCTTGAAGGCAGTGAGTGCTCCTTCTCCAAATCAAATGCCCTCACCTCTGGTATTCACCACATGGGTTTTCAATTGCAAGCAAAGGATTGTTGGGTTCACAATACATATGGACCAAAACAAAACATACCAGAACCTGAGTCTGTAAACTAGCCATTTTTCTGGTCATTGCTGACTTCGTTAATCTAGGTGAATTCTTGATCAATAACTACAAGCAGGACATCAGAATGCTGAATGGCAAGAAGCTGCCTTCATCAAACAAATGCATGATCAAGGCATTGCAAATACATCTGTCTTCCTGGAATGGCTTGCCAAAGAAAAGACTTACCTGGAAGACCTTTCCAGAGAGTCTCTACAGAAATCCCTGGCCATGGAGTATTGGCAGAAGCTGGTAAACTTGGGAGCCAGCCAGTAAGTTGTTGTATCTTGTGAATAAATTATGTGTTTCAGCTGACCCAGTTTCAAGATGGTGGCTTGCAACAGCAGTGAATGCCTGGATGGTCCTCACTCCTGAGTTGATCACAAAAACTTGGGACCAGACACAATCCCTGGAGACTGAGAGAAGGCATGCACAGGAAGTTGAGGCTAAGGACCTGCTTGTGGTGCAAAACCTTGAAGTCTGAATGGGCATTTTTTGCCACTGGGGCCCTGCTGACAATGAATGGAAGCGAGCAGCAGAGATGGTGGGCAACAGAAGGTACCAGAGGTGCCTTGATTCACTTAAGGGCCTCATTGTGGCACAAATGTTTGAACTGACAAGATGAACATGTCTCAAACAGGTGTGCGGCTGCCCCTTACTTTTATCTATGTAACACTAATGTCATAACAAGGGTATAAGCTCTGTAAACACATAGGCAACACCCCCAAGTCATGTTCGAAGGCTGTACACACCACCCTCCAGAACAAGGTCTTAGTGATACCCTACAGATTCCTGCCAGATTCCAGTCATTCCTGCAGATTCTGGTGGATTCTGGAGGAATTAAATTTGGCAGAGACATCAGCCAAAATTACAATTCTGGGGTTCACAAATTCCAGCAGAATAAGTTCATTCTGGAATTGACACTGGAATGTTCCCTGGAATGCACAGGAATCCAGTCTCTGGAATATTTATTAATATTAATTATATTTGTATTCATTTAATAGTATAGTAATATACACAGCTTCGCCAATGTGGGCAAATGCTGACGCTCAATTTGGATGCCATCAACAATCCACAATGCTCTTCCTCACATCACCATCATCATCCACAACACCCACATAGCACCACCCATCACCACTGTCACCAATCGCCACCACCACACACAACTGCTGTCAATGACCCACCACCACCACCACACACTGTAACACCACAAACAACCTTGCAACGGCATGTCACCAGCCCCAGAAAGTGAATGAGTGCCTGGCACATGCCACGTTACAGACAGTGATGTGGCAATCAAAGGATGGACGATGAACAATTCATTGTCCATCATCATCAACATAACCAGGTGACAACACAAGTGACAACACGACACTGCCAATGGACAACAATAGCAGGCAATGATAGCACATCAACAAGCCACACAACAATGATGCTGACAACACAAACGATGGCAAGGGCCCATTACCACTACCTACCAATGGTGATGAGCAAAACCACCACCATCCATGAGGGCCCACAACCACCATCAACAAACTGTGAAGAGAACCCACCACCACCACTGCTGAACAGTGATGAGGACCCACCACCATACACCAACAGTGACGAACACCCAACACCACCACCCACCAATGGCAACAAGCACCCACCAATGGCAATGAGTGTCCACCACTCACCAATGGTGACGATGCCCACCACTCCCTGTCCCTCCCCCTTCCCTGTCCCTCCCTTCTCCCTATCCCTGTCCCTGTCCCTCCCCTCTCACCCCCTACCTTTAATATAAAATATAATAGAATAAATTATATGTAGTTATTACATAGACATGAATTTATGTGTTTAGATCTCAATGTCAAAAGGAGTTCATTAAAATATCAGCATAAGGTATAAATTGCTTAACAGAAGAAATGAGTACAATGATGCAAATAGTGACCAAATTGTAGCTAAGAAAAAAGAAGTATATCCTGTGTAAATGTATCTCAAAATATGACTCTGTAAAGGCTGAAAAAATCTGAATTCCAGTGCCATTCCTGCAGGAATGCTTGAATTCCACTGGAATCCAGGCCAATTCCAGTTCCATTTCAGTGGAATCCAGTGGAATTCCTGCATTCCTGCAGGAATCTGTAGGGCATCAAAAAGTACTGTCCAGAACTACAACATTGCTGATCAGGCTCTCATTCCCCCATGAGCCACATTGTCATGGGACAACATCATGGAGTATGCCTTCCTCTCTGATTTTGACCTCCTCTCTGACATGCACTCAGATGTGCACCTCAAGATCTGGGCAAAACCTGCTTCTTGGGTACTAATGGATCAGCATTTCAAGATGGAACAAGCCAGGGAGGAGGTTGCAAGGTTCAACATTGAAATTCCTCAGCTCACCACATATATACATGACAAGGAGGCATTTCTTCTTCAGCACAAGGAGTCTTTACAAGAGACTGACCCCCCATTATCTTGTCAACTTTGTCTCCACTGCCTCAAACTCATCTGATCCAACAACCTTCATTTGCACTGGCTGGAAAAGCTTGCCATCCTTCCAGGCTTCTGTGGCACCATAGCACCTGGAACTGTGTTAGATGCTGTCACTGAGTGGGCTGACAACCTTAATAGACCCACACCACAGGACCCAGAGCACACAGAAGGGGAGGAGGAAGAAGGGGGGGAGGAGGAGGAACATGCAGCAGCAGAGGCAGCAGATGCCTTCTGCCTTGTCATAGAAGGGTCCCACTTATACCTTAGATCTATATTGTTGTATTCATTTATACAAATTTATGGTGATTTTTATGGTATTTAAAGACAAAAGGGAAGGGGGACAGCAAGCTTGCTGTGTAAGACAATGACAGGAGGGGAGGGGCAGGTGATGTGATGGGAAGATTGATAATGTTCCCAAAATAGACATGATGGGTGGGAGCAGAAGGTCATGGGAAAGGTCCTGGGAATGGCATGGGAGGACACTGGCAATGGGCTGTGGTTACCAGTGAATAGGAAGGAAATATGTTGAAGTCCCCAAGAGATATTCAACAATTAACTGAACTGAGGGAGGAAACATCAAAGCCCTCCCCTTAGACCAGGTCAATCAAGGAGTGACCTGATCTAATTAGACCTGTGATGTGGTAACCATAGGTGTTGTGCAGAGAGCAAGTCTTCAGCACACTTCAAATGGGTTGGTGCATTGTCATAAATGAAGATATGCTCAAATTCAGGCCAATATTTCATGCAGATGTCCAATGCTTTGTGAGCTTGAGCAATGATCTCATCACATGTGAAATAGCTGTCCTTGTTTTTTCTGGGCTTCACAATGCATGCTGATTCTTTTCCATCTGGAGATTGAAGCCACCCAAAATCCACACAAATGAGATCAGCCACCATCAAAGACCAACCCTCCCCTTTCTTGTATGCCTTTGGTGTTGCATCTTTATGAAACCATCTTCTTCCTGCCCAATCATGTGCATAAAAGATTACTTTGTCATGGTGCCATTTTATGACATGATGACCTGGAATTGGCTGAGGCCCCTCCTCTGGTAAGTTTTCTGTTACCAAATCTTTTCACATCCAAGCAGATCCTTAATTTTTGGCAAGAACCAATTATCCCTGTACCAAACCACATCCTTGCACTCATGGCTGTCTGTGTATTGTTCTTTCTTTGGAGTGATCCAATGGAAGCCAAGAAACTTCAAATACTTCTTGGTGGTGCACAAAGGAATTTTCTTCATGATTCCATGCTTGATTTTAACCTTGGGGTGTGCCAAGAATTCTACAATCTTCCCTGCAGTAATATCCTTTCCAAGTTCTTGCAGATAGAGGTTGATGTCACATGCAAAATCCTCATCTGCTAGCATCATTTGATTCCAGTCACCATGGGGATTAATGGGGAGTACTTGTTTCTGCAGTTGGCATGCACAGTAGACACCCCAGCCAAGAGATATTGAAGCTTGAAGTGATGATGCACCCCACTTCTGGTATGTTGCTGATTTTGGGTTGGTAAGAAAATTAAGGAGAGTTCTCATCCCCTCCATTGTTATCCTAATGAAGGGATTTATTTTAGGATCAACATGTCTCTTCCCATTTTTTCATGTGGGTTCAGCTTGTTCTCCAAGTCTTTTAATGTCTCCTTTGCTAGGCTTAGAGTTGGAGCTTCCCTCAGCTTCCCATCTGGCAACGTCACATCAATCTGGTTTTGATCACACAAGGTCATGTCAGTAGCTGCATTGCTGTCCAATTCTGGCATACTTATGTCAACACCCTCAAATTCCTCAACATTGATGATCACTTCATCATTGTCTTCATCAAGACCATCTTGGATGTTGTCAGGATCACTTTCCATGCCATCATCAAGCTCTTCTGCATGTGTTGGGCCCAAACTTCCATTTCCAGTCATGTCATTGCAGGGTAGGCCAGCTGTGTTGGGGTAAGTTCCTGACTTGTTTCCTCATGAAGTGCCTCATCAATGATGCGGAATTTGTGATATATGTGCCCTGATGTGGGTTCCTTTGTGTTGTGAGGGATACACCAAAATGATCTCAAGAAGCTTGACATTGGCTTCTGACACCCAGGTGGTTCCTGATGCTCAGATCATCCATCAAAAGCCTGTGTCATGTCAAATTTTCCATCTGAAATTGACTGCAATGGATCCCTGAAGGTTCCAGATATTGCAGGGATTGTTTTTCTCTGATCTTTGTTGGTTATGATGCATCCTTCAGCATTTGATCACCCACAAATAGCATCCCTTTATTCTCCTTTGCAGTTTTGGTTTTTTTTTGAGGTCTATCATCTCCCTGTAAGTTCTGTGCTCTGGACTGAATGCATTTATTGATTCTGGCCTGTCAAGGAGGGCTTGTGTGTGTGCTGCCTTCAAATTGATGTGTCATGAAGTATTTTTGTATCTTTTCCCTCAAATTTTGTTTTACCACTTTACTTTTTTTTTCTACCCCATGAGATCTATATTAGGCTTAGTTCTATGGTTTTTGATTAGCTACAATCTGTGTTCAAAATATTCTAGGACATTATCTGTATAATTGTAGCTCAAAATGGAAATGTCATGCTTTGCACATGATGTTGTAAGCATTTGGATGTCATTGGATGTGACACATCTCACACATAACATCTTCTTAACTAATCCAATTATTCAGACACTTTCATTTCTATGTAGCTAGCATATGGAACAGCCCTCATAGCTCTCCCCCACAATGACATTTCCTTAAAAGGAAGGTATGTCAAATTTTATTACTACTTTAAGCCAAAGAATCATAGGACATAGTTGTAAGCAGTCCCTAGGATGCACAAAGAACCACCTAAGCCAAAAGGCAGAATAACTGAGAAGTTGTATTCTCAGTCAGTGCATCCTATATATGATACAGTATGGGAACTGTAGTAATCATTGACATGATTACACCCTCCCTGTCTCTGGAACTTTGCCCCTCATACAGACCTGGTCCCAATCCCATAGTCCTGGAGTGCCTCATGGGTTTCCAAAGTGGGAGTGCTCATATAGGCCACCCCAAGGGTCTACCCCCTTGCAACTGACAGTATCCATTCCCATGGTCCCACAGCCAGCTTTGCCATGGGCCAGGATTGAACCTGCAGCTGTAACTTCTCAGTTAATATAAGCAGTCCCTAGGATGCACAAAGAACCACCTAAGCCAAAAGGCAGAATAACTGAGAAGTTATATTCTCAGTCAGTGCATCCTATATATGATACAGTATGGGAACTGTAGTAATCATTGACATGAT
>Ga0307507_10012390_pt1 | contig 10537 bp, 4 predicted proteins | sample 7_EM_MG_FD_207223 | JGI IMG/M metagenome (GOLD analysis project Ga0307507, IMG submission 207223) | Populus trichocarpa ectomycorrhiza microbial communities from riparian zone in the Pacific Northwest, United States - 7_EM | ecosystem: Host-associated > Plants > Roots > Unclassified | place... | reverse complement strand
ACAACACAAATCTAGATTAACCATTTAACAAGCAAGGTATTAAGAGTGAGTAAGATAACAAATACAAAACATGTTAGTATCAAACATTAAAGTCCATGTTGAGTTTATATTATATTTATTTTTACACCATTAGTTTTATGAACAAGAGATTAATAAAACTTGAACATTACAAAATACAAAGAGAGAGAGTGATCTTGATCTGAACACCAAGATGTTTAAATGTATGGTAAATGTCTCCTTTTATAGGCTAAAATTCAGAACTATTGATTTGATCACTAATTATTGAGTGGGTGGCCACCTCTTGACTTGGTGACAATCAATATCTTCTTGTCTGAACAAAACGTCATTGCTAACATCAGAATTTGAACAGATCATCTTCATGAAAGTTCTAGCCATTTGTCTCTACTTTCCAACAAAACAAGAGTGACTCATTTGGACTTCTAGAACTCGAGATATGGGCTGAACAATGTCTGGGCTAGAGAACAGATTCCGACTTCTCTTTTGTTGCTACAATTGGAACTTGAAAAACGGCCGTTTTGAATCTTGGACTCTTCATGAAAGTTTTAGGCCTATGTCTTAGCTTTCCATCCATATAAACCTGACCTAAATCTATATTCTACAGCTCCAGTTATGATCCAATAATCAAATGATGTTCCAGTTTGAATTGAACTAGCATATCTTCTTTAATTTTAGCCCTCTCTTTGTCTTCTCAATTTCAATAATTAAACACATCAATCAATCCTTTAAATTGTGAGATATACCTGCATTTAAAATGAGCATTTACCATAAATTTAAAGATATCTTATATTATTAGACTTGTTATTATAAAACATGCTCAAGTTAGGGAATTTAATGATACTTTAAGTGCTATATGATGATATAAAACCTTGATAAAAATACACTTTTAAGTACTAATCACACCCCTGAATCAGCTTATTACTAGTCCTTAGTAATCAAAGCGTTAAAACAATTTTCGACATTTGAAAGTAAGACATTCATCATTCAACTTCCATTAATCTATCCAAATAAACAAACTCTCATTAAATTTATATATATGCTTCATACTTTTTAAACAAGAGGGGCTTTTCTTGGAAGAATTCAAAATTTTGTTATAATGTTTAAGGTTAACTTTCTTGGGTTGGGATTATTATTATTATTATTATTATTTTGATAACTTGAAACACAACGCATCCTTAACCCATGTAATGAGCTTTAGGCTAATGACTCCTAAACCAGTTGGTCTTAAGGCATTAGGTGTTGAGACACCCCTTCGAGCTTAGTAACTTGGGTTACAGATACTAAAATATAGATAGTGCAATGTTTGATTCCCTTAAGCTTTCTCCTCAACTCATATAACAAGCACTGGGCCAATAGCTCCCAAGTCAGTTGACTTTAGGATACTATTAAAACACCCTTTCGGGCTTAATTGCTTAAGTCAAGGAGGCTACGAAACCAAACTTATCTACTTTTTTATTTATTCATTTTATTATCAATTTGTTTTTGTTTTTTCTTTTTCTTTTTTTGCAAATTATATACTACCCCTTTCCCTTAGTTGTTACTTTTAACAAAAGAACATAAATAATATAATAATCCAATATGCAACCCACAATCATATGTTAAAGTGTGTGTGTGAAAATGAAGGTTTAAGAATACTTGTTAAATGAGTATATGAGCAGAATCAAGTGATAACAATGCGAGAGTTTGTAAACCTGAATATTTCAAGAAGAGTTATGATAGACCTTGATAAGAATATTTACTAAGATGCATCTCAAGAGTCAATAAAATTCCTTCTTATTCTACCATTCTAATAATAGTTCTGTCAAATGGTTTTAATAATAGCAAAAACAGTTAGTTAGTTAGTTTTTTTTTAACTTACATACAGTTATACCCCTCCCCCCAACCAAAATGAAACATTGTGCTCAATGTTCTAAGATGGATAGTAGATCTGTTGACTCGAGAGATGAGATGAATATAGTGTCCCACCAAACATGCTAGGAATTTGTACACATAAATTTTCATGTATTAAAAATACCCTAGAAATGATGTCAAAATCACAATAATGAGTTTGATTACAAGAAAAAAGTGGAAACTCTCTTAAGGTGCTCTTCACATGTATGAATCCTCGAATTAACAGTCAGATTTAGATCTTGTTTGGGATGGAAAGATCTTCACGCGGGCATGAAAGCTTTAACCGTGTGAGATTTTAACTTGATTTGATTTTATGAAGATGAAGAGTATTCACATGAGCTTGAAAGCCTTAACCGTATGAGATCTTAACTTGACTTGATTTGGTGAAGACGAAGAGTATTCACATGAGCTTAAAAGCTTTAATCATGTGAAATCTTAACTTGATTTGATTTGATAAAGGAAAGGACTTTGACCCTTTATTTCCTTGGTTTTATTTGATGAAGGAAATGACTTTGATCCCTTACTTCCTTGATGGACTTGAATTTCTTTGAGAGAACTTCTATGTATTTGTACTTGGTCTTTAGTCTCTTCTTTATTCTTTTATTCTCTATCTTCCCTGCCTATCTTTTATCCTTATATACTCGTGTTTGATTTGATGGCTTTGTATATTTATAGACAGACCAGGTGCAATTTACTTCAAATGTTCTTTATCTAAATGATATTTTAGGAAAATTAATATAGAAATTACTTAAAACACCCTTAGTTAGAAGGATATTAAAGTAAGAATAGTGAAGTATATTTAGATTGTTTTTTTAATTTAATTTGGACTCAAACACAATAAATTTAACTTAGACCTAAACCCAATAAATTTAATTTATTTGGTCATAAAAAGTGGTTCATGGGCCAGACTTGTTAAAATTTTAGTGTCTCTACATAGTTATAATAGTAACCATAGCCATAATCTCGATCAACCTCTAAACCAAACACATATCTAATATCTTCTTTGATATTGTATAAATAAACATTTCTACCTCTTTGTTCTTTTGTGTTTCCCATTATGCATAAAATATTACAAATGAGAGGATACCTAACTAGAAACAACATACTACCTAACTTAAGTAAATATAAAACCAAAACTAATCCATTTATGGGGCTACTAGTATGGAAAAAGTAAAGTATTTTAACTTAATATAAGATTTATGCTCATGAGTTACATCTAGAAATGTGATAGTCATGTGCTAGATAATTAGTTTGTACTACATCGAGGGGTCAAACCAAAAAAAAAATTAATATAAAAAACTTTTAAGCATTGCCAGTATGTTTTCTAGCAATAAGAAAAATCTTAATCATTAATTCAAAATCCAAGGTATGCATTTAATAAAATAGAATGAGATTTATATGCAATAATAAATGCCAAAAAATATCTTAACATTAACTAAAAACTAAGTTCTGAAGTTGAGAAACAATCATAGATAAACATATTTAATTATGTGCCACAGAGGGCCCTTTAATTTTTCTAACTTAATTATGTGACATTATTATTTTTATAAGAAAAATAATAATTTAAATTCTATTTAAACAAAATAACTTGCTAGTAAATATCTTTCGTTTCTTATTAATATCTGTAATACAAACAAACAATATAACATTTTTCTTATGTCATTTATTTAATAAAAACCATAACCATTTAAAAGGCATAAAAAAAAAGACCAGGACGAATTAAAATAAGGATATAAAAGATATCTCTCAAACTAAAACTCCTTTGTCTCATTTTTCACTAGAATATTAGACAACATTCTATCATTATTCTAAAAAAAATTATTCTAAAAAATAAAATCCTAATAAATTTTATACGAGTGTCTTAAAAAATATAAGAATAACAATACAATGCTTGTGCGTCTTCATGGAAAACTCTTTTGAAGTGCCATCAAACTCAGCTCAGCCGCTTAAACTTGAAACCTTCCAACCTAAGTCCTTGCCTGACCTGATTTTCAAATTAAACTATGTAGGGGTTAACTTGATATGACTCGATCGACTTGCAAGGTTAAAAGGCAACGCAGAAGACTAGAAAAAAACATTGTTTAACTAAAAATAAATTTCAAGACAACATTTGTTTTTTAAATATTGAGGTAGTGATATGTGGATTAATTGATCCTGGTCAACCTGTCAAACCTGCAACCCGGGTAATAGACCTGACCGAGTTTAATAAGTATGTTTTTCTAAAACTATTTTTGTTTAATTATATGATAACAAATGTCATGGCATGCACGGCGTCGAATGTCGGATCTGGCCCCTAGATTGAAAAAAGGTTTTGTAGGTGTTGAGATAAATCATAAAAATATGATTTGAAGGGTTTAAGAGTCACCATCTAGTATTATGGTTTTTAGAAAACCTAATGGTCTGCGCGAGTTCGAGTAAGGGAACTAGTAGTGTACAAGGAAGATGCTTCACCCTTAGTGCACCCTACTTATGGTAAACTGCATTATTGATTGATTATTTTTTCTAAGTCATGTTTCTATTTGTTAATCTGTATAAAGTTTATGAAAGGCCCTCCTTAGTATAAAGGTTTTTATCTTATTAGGTTAAAATCTAACATTTATGAAGCCCAAAAATTATATAAAATACATATCCCAAACTTAAACAAAATTAATTTTGTGGTGTTTTTGAGATTTTAGCTAAATCCTAATGGATTTTTTACAACCTTGTTATGTTATAAACTTGTTAATCCCAAACTTGATTTTTATTTTATTTTTCAAAGAATAATAAAAATATAATTTATATATATATAAAATATGTATGAAGATTTTTAGAACTTGGTAATATGCGTACAAATAAAAACATATTTTTATATTCTTTTAAATAAGGGATTTTTTTAAATTCTTTTGTATTTTTCTCAAAACTTGAAGAAAAACAAGTATATATACCTAGTCAGTATCTTATAGTGTAAGTCTACAACCTAAATATTAAATGAAATAGTTGGAAAAAAAATGCAAGGGATCCACATATAATTTTTAAATGGTTCTTAATATTTTTTAGAATTTTCAGAGATTATTTAGAATTTGTTTGGAAAAAGCACAAAAAAAAAACACGTTGTTGGGAAATCAATAGGGTGTGTTTTTTAAACCCACGTGACTAGGCTTCCTGACCTAAGGCCCAAGCCTAAAAACATGACCCAACAACAGAAACGAAGAGGTGAAAATCAAACCAAGCTTTTTGCTTGGATCTTACTAAGAACACGAAGAACACAACAATGAAACTTGGAAATGTGGATTTGATTTTAGACCGGATTACATCAAATTGAAGGCACATAAACATGTGAAACATCGTTTAATCAAATTTTTGGGGTTGGATTATCACAATAAACACTTGATCATCATGATTAATTGATTTTATGCAAAAAATAAAATGATAGAATCAAAGATTAAAAGCTATAATTCTAGTGTTTTTAAACCTTTAAAAACCCTAGATTAATGATCAACAAGACTATACACATGTGTAAGAATAATCAATCGGCCAAAAAGACATGGAAAACAAGAACCTAAAGCAATGTTCAAGAGATGAACATCAACCTGGAAACCTAGAAAACTCAAAAATGCCTTAAACCTAGAAAAAAAACACAAAAGTCCAAAAAACAGACTTAACCTAGCATTTAAAACTTAAGTATGCTCAACACAACTTGCTTGAACCATCAAATCAACAAGAAACAAAAAAATCAATGGTAAAATAGCAAGTAAAACCATATACTGACAACAAGCCAAAAAAAATCTCCCTGTGTATAAACATTCTTTCATTGATTAATTTCATTGTCCTGAAACTCAAATAACATGCTTACAACTTCAACAAACCTAGCAAGCTACTTTAAAACAACCTAAACCGTATAAACTTCAATACTTAACACATCTTGTCATGGTTTAAAAAATGATTAACTAAACATTTAAACATGCAAAACAACATTATACATGATCATATACCATTGCATTATCATATTCTAACACGTCGAATTAAGACAGTTAAACAATGTTGAGTATATGCAAGCTCTATTCAAAGCATGCTTAAAATTTGCAAAATGAAAATCATGACTTTAAAACTAACAAATGACTTCAAATGATGCATAACAAGCTTAAGATCTTCTAGTATTTCTATTTCCAATCTTGGATTTAAGATCTTTGCCTTCTACCTCTTTTCTTCCACTTTTTATCAATATTTCATTGTCATTCTATCAAGAGACTTTTTAATAGAAAATGGGAGGTAATTGAAACTAACCAAGCCATAAATCTTGTAAAGGGGGTGTTATTCTTAAACTAGGATCAAACCATACTTGATTTGGTGGCATTTAGCTTTCTCACCATTGATCCAAAGTTAGGTGTAACATTGTCAAATTTTATTAAACCAAACAATGTTGCATGTGGACAAGAAATTAAGGGCTTTCACGTGGCATGTAGAGGCATAAACATCGGAAAAGGGCAATATAGACTTGTAGAGGGGAATCTTTTCTATTAAATAGTGGTGGTTGGAGGCCATGAGGTGGTCAGAAATGCCACATTCATTCACATGTCACTCATTTTCTACATTAAAAATGAGTGACATGTTATTTACTTAAACCCTAAAATTTAGAGTTTTTCTAATTTGAAATTTGCAAACTTTAATTTGGTTCCTGTTATTTCCATTTCATCATATGCCCCCTCAATTGAGCTTGAAAATTCTTAATATTTGCAATTGCACCCCTGAAAACTTGGATTTAACTCCTCTAGTTTGAGCGTTTTTTTAATTGGTCAATGGTTTTTAATTTGTTCAATTTAACCCCTATCAACCATCAAACTTTCAATTTCTTTCAAGTTGACCCCTAATTTTGATTCATTTCAATTCCTGAACTTACACGCCCTTTACTCTTTGCTTCTTGGTTTTGAAATTCTTCAAATTAGCCCTTAATTGACTTCTAAACTTTAATTTTCTTGCAATTTCATCCAATTAAGCTTATAAAAATTAAATTCGGTCCTCCAAAATTTCAATCTTCTCAATTAAGCCCATATTAAGCTTCTAAATTTAACTTTTCACCAGTTAAGTCCTCAATTAAATTAATTTGGTCCATTATAAGTGTAATTAAATCCTTGCACTTGATTAATTATTTTAATTTTGGCCTAAAGTAATTTTATAAACTTAAGTAAACCTATGATTAGATCAAATCAGCCTATTAAAAATCTAATTAAGTCCTCAACCTTATTTTTTATGCAAATGCTTTCAACATTCATTTAAGTAAACCTTGAATTTGCATTGCTTTTTTACATTTAAGTCGTTTATAGGTGCTATTGAGTTTTCAATATTATCAAAGATCCAGTTTAGTCTTTCCATCCCTCATTTATGTATTTAGATTTCTATTCAACTTGTTCTTACCAACCAAATCGTTTGTCTTCCTTCATTTTTATGTTTCAACTTTTTTTTGTATATAAAAATGATAATTTTAGGGGAACCCAAAATTAGGTTATGACAACAAAAATAGGTGATACTAGTAAATCAACCAAATTAAATTAAAAAATATATATTATGATAGATTATATAAAAAGAATGTTTGCTAATATTATAAAAATATTTGTATAATCGTATTCGAGAGCAAAGTAAAAATTAAATAAAATTTAATGAATAATATCTAAAATACATTCTTCATTAATCTAAGATTTTTTGTAAAATACACAATATATTTTTAATTATTTGATTTTTAAAGAATTAAATATAAAAAAAAACTGGCCAAACACGTCCCAACACACATTGGTCATAAAAAAGCTAATGCATGAGTGTCTGGACCTTTTTTAATTTCTTTTTCATATTGTGCATTGTTCAAGAAATTATTTTAAAAAAGAAATAGATAACGCGCTATTTATATCCCTAGTTTTTGCACATCAGAGAGGTGATTAAAAAATTGAATTGGGAAATTTCTTACCTAAAAACCCAAATTTCAACATAGTTTCTCCTAAAAACATCTTAAAAAACCCCTTATAACCCACATAATCAATTCCTCAACTTAAACGCCCCCAATCTGTTAAAAATCATAAAATCTAAATGAAAAAAAAATCTCTCTTAACCTCGAACTACTTTTTTCAGCAACACAGAAGCTTAAATTACCTTAGTAACACTGATTTCAACAAAAGGAATGCTTTGACATTAAATTTGTTTGTTTTCATTAATGAAAATTGAATAACCTATATTTTTCCCTCTCATTCATAATTTTTTCGATGACTTTATATCTTTTCTTTCAAACTCAAGTACTAGAATGTGAATAAAATAAAGTTTTGGATTAAATTGTATAATTTTCAAACTAAAGGGGCCGTAAAAGAAATTGGATGAAATATTAAGGCTAAATTTCCAAAAAAAGGGCTAACAATAATTTTTCTTTTTATAAAAAGGTTGCTATTTTATCAGACTTTTAATTTTAGTCTTTTTATTTTTAATTTTTCACAAATAACAAAACTGATATTTGTTTTTGTAAAATTGAGAATCAAACCATTATAGGGACTTTGTTTCGAGACCATGATAGCCCTACAAAAACAATATGCAACAAATCATCATGTTGTATCACCAATTAATGCAATACGGAAGGATGAATATGAAAAACAAATGCTCAATAGCCAGAGAAAATAATGGACCAATATATATATATATATATTTTTAAAAAGTGTTGACATGTCACCTTACTTTCAATTTTGGTCCCTTCATTTTTATTTTTTCACAAACAATTAAATCAAAATCCTTTTTACAAAATCAAGTACAACTCATTGCTGAGATTTTTTTTTTGAAATCATGATTATCAAGAAGAAAGCAACACAAAACAAATGATCAAACCCAATCACTAATCAATGCAATGTGTAAGGATAAAATTAAAAAAATAATTGATAACCATATAAAAAAAATTAAAGGATAAAAAAAAAAGGATTGTTGTTGCAATCCATAGTTATTTAAGACACAATCCACAATGATTTCTCCACACTCTTTAATTTCCCACAAACAACAAACGAATCCAATGTCATGATATTTTTTTTTATATTGTAATAACCCAACAAAAAGAAATATGAAGCATATGATCAATCTGAATAACCAATCAACACAATGTACAATGATGAAATTGAAAAAAAAAATTGATGGCTTGAGATAAAAAAAGGACCAAAAAATATTTTTCTTAAAAAAAATAAGTGTTGGCATTTCACCTTACTTTCAATTATGATCCCTTCTTTTTTAATTTTTCACAAACAATTAAATCAGAAATTTTTTTGCAAAAGCAAGAACTACTCAATGCCGAGATGATTTTTTCCAGAGCCTGGGATAACACAAAAAAAGGCAACACAAAACAAATAATCAAACCCAATCACATATCAATGCAATACGAAAGGATAAAATTGAAAAAGAAATTGATAATTAAATAATAAAATTAAAGGATAAAAAAAGAGAATCGTTGTCGCAATCCATAATAATTTAAGACACAATCCACGGTGGTTCCTCGATATATTTTCCAACAACAAAACTAAATATATTTTTGCAAAATCCAGAACCAACCCAGTGTCAAGATTTTTTTTAGATTGTAATAACTCGATAAAAAACAATATGAAGCAAATAATCAAGTTGAATCACCAATCAACGCAATATGAAAGGATAAAATGAAAAAATATATTTGATAGATAGAGGGAAAAAAAGGCCAAAAAAGAACTTTTTTAAAAAATAAAGTGCTGACATTCCACCTCACCTTCAATTTTTCCCCTTCATTTTCATTTAATCACAAAAAATTAAATCAAATTATTTTTTGCAAAACTCAACGCGGAGATTTTTTTTTATTGAGACCATGATAGCTAAAAAAATGAAACAAAAAATAAATAATGAAACCCAATTACTGATCAACTCAATGTGGAAGGATAAACCTAAAAAACATTTGTCAACTAGATAAAAAAAATTAAAAGATAAAAAAACAAAAATTGATGTTGCAATCTATAATGACTCAAGACATAATGACTCAAGACATGGTCCATCATGGTTTCTCCACTCTTTATTTTTTCACAAACAACAAAACTTAATTTTTTTTATGCAAAATAAAATCAATCCAAAGGTTTTTTTTAGATTACAATAACCTAACAAAAAAAATATATGAAGCAAATCATCAACTCGAATCACCAATCAACGTATTGTGAAAGGATGAAATTGAAATAAATAAATGTACTAGCAAAAAAAAAAACAAAAAAATATATAATTTTTTAAATAAAGGGCTGATTTTTCACCTTACTTTCAATTTTGATCTCTCTTTTTTTAATTTTTTGCAATCAATTAAGTCAAATTCTTTTCTACAAAATGAAGAACAACTCAACTTGGATAAGTTTTTTTTTTTTTTTTATTGTGATAACGTAATTGAAAGCAACATAAAACAAATAATCAAGCCCATTCATATTAATTAACGCAATATAAAAGGAAAAAAAATTTACAAAAACAATAGTAAATCATATAAAAAAATTGAAGGATAGAATTATTGTTATAATCCATAGTGATTAATTTATTTTTTAATATTACCTTCTAATAATGGTAGGATTGGTCTTTGTGATGCTAAAATTGCAAATGTTGAATGATAGAGCGGTTTATTAAACCAAACTGTATTTAA
>Ga0307507_10012389_pt1 | contig 10539 bp, 7 predicted proteins | sample 7_EM_MG_FD_207223 | JGI IMG/M metagenome (GOLD analysis project Ga0307507, IMG submission 207223) | Populus trichocarpa ectomycorrhiza microbial communities from riparian zone in the Pacific Northwest, United States - 7_EM | ecosystem: Host-associated > Plants > Roots > Unclassified | place... | reverse complement strand
CTTGAAATCTCAGTTAGATGCAATTATGCTATTCAATTTCATATATGTATTTTTGTTAAACTTCATATGATTTAATAGGTTGATTTGAAAAATTTCAACCTAAAATTTTATACTCGTATCATTTTTCAAGTTCAACAAATTTTTGATTCAGTTAAATTTTATTGATTTATGATCTGATCAATTAGAAAATACTCAATTCAAACCCAATTGAAATTATAATAATAAATTAAAACAATATTTTATTGATTCATGGCATGATGAACTAGAAGAAACTCAATTCGAACCCAATTGAAATTATAATAACAAATTAAAACAACATTGTTTTACAATAAAAAAAAATTAATATACCCTATTGATCCAACAACCTCATGACTCGTTCTTTGTAGAGTACGAAGTTGAGTGAGATAACTATCTATGTTTTATTATGTTAAGAGTGAAGGGGTATATCAAGATTAGAATATTAGACAAGAAACACAGAAGAGCTTGAGATAGTCATATGATGGAGGAACAGAACACGACAGAGGCAGTAAGCAAGAATAAAAAGGAAAGAAACCAAACGAGTCATTCATCTGGCAGTTACAACCCGCCAAGAAAACAAAAGTTGCTAACGTCCATCAACTTCTTTGATTTTCTCAGCCCAATATTAATATCCTACTTTACCTGAAAACGACTCTCTCTCTCTCTCTCTCTCTTCTTTGTCTACAGCTTTCATTCCATACCTATCTATGAAGGGAGCAGCTCAATATTAGCTTTCAATCAAGTTACAATTACAACATTTTCCTTGTCATCTCCGCCCTCTTGGTCTCAGCTCTTGTCTATATGTACCCTTTTGAGGTGGTGGTTTCTTTTTTTTCATGCTAACCTCTGCCAGTATTCAGTACTGCTTCATTCCCTAAAACCTACCAGCTTTCTCATGGGGTTGTTCAGAGCTAAGGGTGTGGTTTACAAGCCTGTTGAGAATGTTAATCTTGGCCCTGATAGTGATGAATCCTATATAAAAGCCAATGTTAAAGGTTTTCATTTCCATCTTCAATCCTGTTCTTGCTTTTGATTGCTATGATTGATCTTTCTGTTTTCTGCTAACACGGGAATTTGTAGACGAGTTTTAATGTTTTATTGTCTCAGTATTGAGATTCGTATACTGTTATATCATTTTGTAGGCAGAGAATTTTGAGTCAACGGAACATAACAATCAAGTGAATCATGTTTGTATGTCATTTGCTGTTAAGATTCTGACTGTTAATTTGTTGTTCTGGTCTGGTACAGAAATTAATCGCTCTGTTTAGACAGAAATTCTGGCAAGACAGGTTGCTTGAATACAACTTTCTGAAGTACTTTTGTTTGTTTGATTATACAATGTTCGCAATTTAAGTCTGGAATCAGTGATGGTGAAACCACATACTCTTAATTAGAGTCTGGACTAGTTTCACTACGCTTCCTGTCCTTTCTTCATCATTTAATTAAAATCAGAATTACCACAAGCAGAAACATGCTATTTTGAAGTCTTGATTAACACACATACGTCCTTGTGCATATGCCTATGCTTGCCTATATCAACGCGTATACTCGTGTTTGAGTTTATTTTCATGTTGTTGATAAATGGTATGTGCACTATATGCTAAAGTTTGCGTTTGTTTCTTAAGCTCCTCGCATGGCTGGATTTCTTGCCAAGATTTTCACCTGGTTTCTCGAGTCGCGAATTTTCGGAGCATTCCTTCTGTACATCTTGAAGAGAAACAATCTAATTCACAAGGTATGTCTTTTCGTTTCTTCGTCATCTTACTCTGTAACTCTGTTCCTAGCATCTTTTTCATCCTCCTATGAATGATCAATTATGCAACTATTGATCTGTTACATTTCCCTTCTAGTTAATTGTCAGCATCTCCTTTCCCTTTTGCGTCGAGCTTCCACGTACTAATCAGTGATTATAATCAAAACCATATCAAGAAACATCATTAGCATCTATGCTTTGGTTCCTTCAAAGTATTAAGATAGTTATGCAGCTTTCTCAACTTTCTTCTTTCTGAATTGTCATCTTTAAGACTAAAACTATACAAGGGCCCATATTTTTTTAATTGTACAAGGAAGTTGTTATTGGTAGGTTATGAGTATGCAGAATGTACGCATAGTTCATTGAAATTTATATGACACCATTTTTTGTTCTTTCTTCTTATATATATTTTTTAAAACTTGTTGTTTGACAAACTAACCAAGATTTAAAGTAAATTCAGAATAACCAAAATTTGTGTACATTGCTACAATGCTGAATTAGATTTTCTTTTGGTAGTGAGATTAGACAGCGACACAGTATAAACTAGGTGTGCTACCTTGATACATCACCTAAGCTGATTTTAGCCATTAATTTTGGTATGAAAGTAAGCTCCTTCAATGGCTATAGTCCCCATATGGCTGTACTGGTGTGGACAGGACCACTCTACAATCTTGCCAGAGGGTTTTTAATGGTGCTATTTATTGTTAAAGGCACCGTTGGAGCTTGGTAGCTGCAAGCCCACCTGGCCGAAGGATAAAGTGCATATTGTCATCTTCACTTCATTGTTTCACAAACCATGCTGACTCTTCCACAGCCAAATTCTTAAATACCTAGTCTTGCCTACTTGCAGAGCTGCAAACCCTCGTTTTCTTCGCAAGAAACTGTTCAAGTGACAGCCATTAAAGATTGTTTTATTGTGATCCTTCGAAATATCCCAGCAGAATTCCTCATAAACACATAGTGGCATTATCAACTGAACGAAGTTGACTAAACTTACACTTCAAGAATATGTCTTAATTAACATTAGCAAATACAATTTCTTATCTCAAAGCCTCCATCAAATATTGATTCATCTAAAATCCCACCACTGATACTAAAATAACAATAGTAATAATCATGGTGGGGGCAGCTGCGGCATTGCTGGTGATAGTGATGATGATGAGAGCTCAGAAAAGATAAAAAGATTATAAAGTTGCGATCCATTTGCTCTGCATTGCATCCAGTTTCCGATGAAAAATCACGGAACATTGTTGAATATCCTGATTCACTGGAATACCAAAAGTTGTGGATTACTAGAGAATGACAAATGAAGCATAGGATGATTCAGCCATGAGCAGTTTTTATGTGCACAAATGCAAGCTTCCTAGTAGCTGAAAAACAAATATATGAAATGGTACGAACTCATAAACCATAATTCGAAATCCATGCCACCTGAGGTTTCAAAAATAAAGTCAAAACCAAACTCCCAGTACCAGAAAGAAGCCTCAGCCATTCAATTTTTCATCAGTTGATGTTCATAAAATTCCAGGAAAGAATACTTGATTTTCTAATTTTTTTGTCTTTCAAATATGCTTGAGCTAGAAAATAGCCAAACAAAGATAAGTTGTGGAACATTTAAAATATCAGATTTTTCATCATGTCACTGGAGGGCTTGTTACTCGTTCACAAATCTTGCAAGCTGGTCATATGTATATGAGGTCACACTTTAAGGCCTCATCTTGACATCACAAAAAAAACAACCTTTATTACACCATTTCTTTCTGATATTCTATGTCAAAGACTCACGAATGCCTGCTACTCTTTCAGCTTGTTACAAATGCAGAGCTGGAGGATTCACCTGTCTATGTCCCTTTGCATCCATTTGAAGGTAGGTTCACTACCTTTAAGTTTCCACCTCTTCTACTATCTCTGGTACTATTCACAGTCTGTAAATTGTTTATAGTTACAAAAAAGTTAGCATCAAGCATGTCTAGAAGAGAAAACCCTGATCTTTCAGGATTTCAAACAATTATAACATGATCAGCCATTTATATTGCTTTCATTGGAGTTCCATGAGAAAGATTTTGATTTCAGTTCATCACTGCAGAGCTCAATGAAAAAGAAGTCAAACACGTAAATTCTGATCTATCACCATCTGAACAAGTTCAGCAGGCAGTTGGTTGTCTGCCTCTACCTTCAGAGAAGATTGTTAATGGATTGAAGCCATCTTCCCGTCGCTGGACAGTAATGGATTATTCTAAAGCATATAGCTCTGGAGAAATAACTCCATACAAGGTACATCATTTCTTTCATGAGATGTTCTTTTCCGTTGTTGTTTGAAGTTAATGAAGCTGTAACTTGCACAAACACTTGAAACCTTAAAGTCTAATTACGTCATTCAAAGGCTTTCTTTCAGTCTCTTTTCTTGTTGCCGTCAAGCTTCTCGTGTAAAAAAATTCAAAGCAGTTTCCCATAAGTGCTTGACGTTATTCCACTTAGCACAGGTTGCAGAACGACTAGTAGCTGCAATCCATGAATCTTCCAGTCCTCCATTGGACATGGCATTCTTTATTAATTATGATGCTGAAGATATTTTAAGGCAGGCTAAAGAATCAACTCTTCGGTATCAAAGAGGTAGGCTTCATCGAAACTCATGAGTAAATCTTTGCGCATGAAAAAAATATATTGCAAGTTTGATAATCATCCTTCCAGAAAGAGTGCGCACTATATGTTTCATGAAAAATATCGGGTCTGAATTTATTGATGGTCTCATTCTTCTAGTCTCCTGAACCTTGTTATTTTCTTCTAGCCCACTATATTAAAGTAGTTGCTTTGAACATGCTACAAAACTCATACTTGTTCTGTTACACCCAGGGGAGCCAAGATCGGTTCTAGATGGAGTTCCAGTTGCAATCAAGGATGAAATAGACTGTAGCCCTTATCCAACAACAGGTAACTCATCGCTGACCATGTTGGTTTAACAAATTTCTCTGCTTAATTCTTCTATTAGTATACACTTCCCTTTTGTTGGTGTGTCTACTGATGCTGCCAACCGCAATTAGTTTGGGATTGAGGCCTGGTTGTTGTTGTTTTCACTGATACTATATATCACATTGATTTTTCTAGGAGGCACTAAGTGGTTGCACAAATTTAGACCTTGCAAAAGTGATGCCTTCTGCATTTTGCGCCTCAGATCATGTGGTGTGGTAATTATTGGAAAAACCAATATGCACGAGCTTGGCGCTGGAACAAGTGGAATAAATCCTCACTATGGGTACAAACACTCAGCTTTTCTCCTCTTATAAATTTGATAATATCCTGCTAGAAATCTTGGAAGTCACAACAAAAATACAGTACAATCTCTTCTTTTTTCTTGTAAATTCAAATATAGTTTATTCTTCTCTGTTTAACTTCAGAAAGGTCTAAGAAAATGATGGTATCTCCATAATTATGAATGTTGTAGGGCTACTAGAAATCCATACGATCCTAGCAGGATATCTGGAGGTTCTTCTAGTGGATCAGCTGCAGTGGTTGCTGCAGGACTTTGCCCTGTTGCCCTTGGTGTTGATGGGGGAGGTACTTAAAATTCATCCTTCACTAAACAGTAATCGTATTGTGATTTTATATGTAGATTAACTGAATACAGAAGCTAAGCTGAGAAACACAAAAATAACATCTGCTATTGTTATTTCCCAGTTTATGAATTTCACTGACACGCCAAGAGGAAGATATTAACTGTTGAATTTAAAGCAAAATAGACAAGAATTTCATTTAAACAAAGACACTTGCACCCACAGCTAGCTTAGGCACTCACTAGCTATACTTATTTTATCACTCACCACTGTTTTTCTCACAGTCGCGGCACAACACACCACTTAAATCTCACTCTCTTGCACTCACAAGTTCTTATTTTACAGCACGCACACCACTTTTTTCTACACCTATTCTTCTCACTTGCTGCACACCCTAACACAAATACTTCATATACATACTAAGTCGGTTGAAAGAATTGTATAGAGATCTTTTTCTTTTTTCTTTATTTTTTACATTAATGAAAAGTTGGAACTAGAATTCTCTAGAGGTGTTATTCTTGCATTAGTGGAAACTAAGTCCTAGAAATATCTTGCATGAGAATAACCGGGTTTTTATAGAATGAGAAAGGTAGGGGAGAAATATGGAATGATCTTCAACACCCCCCCGTCATTCCAGATTTCCTTATTATCATTATTTATGTTGAAAACATCACCTATTTAATCTTTCATGCAAAATATTTGGATTCGATAATTAGTTGAACCCAAGAAGACATAGGTCTGACAAGATATTAAACCTAATATGTTTGGGATCAGTCACCAGCTAAGTTCAAAGTATCATGGATTTGGTGATATGCTAAACTCATCATGTCTGGATTTAATTATAATATGAGTCTAATAAGATATCAAACTTAATATATTTAGGTTTAGCAGTCAGTTAGACCCAGGATAATAGAATACTAGCAAGATGTTAAACCCAGGTAACAGAAGATAGGTTGATAATCTTTGTCAACCAACCAAATGTTTTATCAAAATCTACCTTTTTTGTGGTGTGAACTCTTCATTCAATGAAAAAACCTTGTATTTTTCTTTCAACCCGTTTGGTGGTTTCTTAACCTTATATGCCCATTTACAGATATCCTAAGATTTCCTCTGACTTCCTTGTCTCGCTTTACTTCAATGTGAGAATCTCTTTCTTCGTTATTTCTTCCCACTCGACATTTCTCGACACCTCTTCAGATATCATCGGCTCCATCGCTTACTTTTCTTCAACCAAGCCCTGTGAATATAATGAATCTTCTACAATGGGCAATATTTATTCCCCAGTTTTATATTTCTCACCAGTTTGCAACTGACTCTCTTCGTCCAACTCCTCACTAGATGGGCATGTACACTCCTCCATTATCTTTGAAATTAATGGATTAGTTTCCACCAAATTGTTGACTTCTAATGTAGATAATGAAGGAACTTCCAAATAAACTTTAACCCTAAAATATGATAATTTTAGCCTTTTGTATATAGACTAAGTACATAAATATTTTTTTTCTCACTTGAACCAATAATTTAAGAAAAACCCAATATTCTTGTTTTACTTTCCCTAGAAATCTTATCTTTAATGCTTGGAGTAGAACAAATAAATATTTGTTTTCTGCAGCTTGCCAAGATCATATAGACAGACTTTTTTAACAAATTAATAAATTTATTTGTGAAGGAAGGTTCTGCCATTTATCCAGAAAATTCTGCAAAATTGTGAAACATATCGCCATGTATCATGTCAATAATATCTAAGTATATACACCTTTCATCATAATGTAATTAGGATCCGTGAGAATGCCAGCAGCTCTTTGTGGTGTTGTTGGTTTCAAACCAACTTTCGGGCGTGTACCTCACTCTGGGTGAGAGCTCATTTCTATCTTGATTTTATTTCAGAAATATTTGGTTTTCTCAACGCGGATGAAATTTCAATATTGTGAAGATAAATTTTCCATTTTTTCAGTGTTCTTCCTCTGAACTGGACAGTGGGGATGGTAGGAGTGTTAGCAGGCACAATAGAGGATGCATTAATCGTGTCAGTGTCATCTCTTTATTCCAACTTTTTTTCTGAGTTACAATTTTATGTTTCGATGCCTTTTTCATAAATTTGAATAGAGTTCAAAGTACATTATTTCTCCAGTTATGCAGCTATAAATGGCCCAGTTCCATCCCATGAAACCTCTGTTATACCACCGGTAAGAACCTGCTCCGCAACTTTCTTTTAAGTTTAAACTCCTACCCTCTGAGCACTCTTTGGAAGTGGCCTTGTTAACTATTTCAGAGTAACATCTGATAAAACACAAAACTTTCCTTCTCTGTTTCTGAAACTATTAGCCAAAGATGTATTTCCCAATGCTACAATCAACAAATTCAGTGTCAGACATCACATTGGCAAGATACGGGGAGGTTAGTAAATTATCAACCTTAGATTCACATATATTCTTGTTTCAAGTGAATTATAATCATGCAGAAAAATCCATTTATCTGTAGCAGATCATTCTTCTGATTCTTTCCTTTTGATTATTGAACCACGAAATGGATCCATTAGTGGTTTAATGATTGCAGTGATGATATTAGAACATGCTGTTCCCTAGCATTGCACAAGCTTTCTGAGAAGCATGGTTGGAAGGTATAGATAATATATCATCCTGTACAAAATTCGATGCAATGATGAAGTTTTCTGCATGTTTCTTTGAAGAAATTTAGGCCTTCTATTTTCAAGGAAGCTCTTGACCAGCTTGGCCATTGTACATTGTCTGCTAATGCTTTATATGGTCTTTTGCATGCAAGACTGTAGATGTTACCATACCAGACATAGAGGCGATGCGCCTCGCACATTATTTAACAATTGGATCTGAGTGCACCGCTGCTCTTAGTTCTTATCTAGAAAAGTTGTGAGTTGTCTCTGGCTACCACATTTTCATCTTTCTATCCAATAAAATATTGTTAAACATGGATGGTGATATTATGTGCTCTTGAATAAAGGGATATTGCAGAGTCAGGATGGGATGTAAGGGTAGCACTTAGTGTTTATGGTGCTTTCAGTGGTGAAGATTATATAAAGGCTCAGAAACTTAGGTACATTACTGGCTACATTTCATTGTTTTTTTATATATAATTACAAGGCATGGTGACAGTTGAAATTAAATTGGATCATAAATGGAATACCAGCTTCCAGCATCAGTAAATTCCGAAAATCTGACTTGAAGATACATAACAACATGATGAGCCTTCATATGCTGCATTTCATTTTAGTTTTTCTGGTTTTCATCTTGTGATGACTTCTAGTTTCAAATATTTCATTGGTGAAGCTTTGTGTTAAGTACATCAGTGGCAAAATTTTCTGTTTCACCCCAAATCTGCACAGTACCTCTAACTAGCAATATTTAGTTATCTATGACAAAGTAACTCAACTATTTAGCTGGCCATTGTTTCATGTAATGGTAAAAGTCTCGAACTCCTAAACACAAGTAGCGGATTCAGCTCTAACAGAAGCGCATTCACGCAAAAGTTCTTGAAGCTTAAGACCATTTCCCTTCAATCCCCTGCTAGTGTTCTGGATTGATTTCTAGCAGTATATCTGGTTCTCAAGATATTATACTTTCATATAACTTCTATCAATGAGTTTACAAGTCACTTTCATTGATTTTTAATTCCAGCTCATATTTAAACTTCAATTAGACATTCCCTTATCATCAGCATTTCGAATCCCCTTGGGAAATAGATAGCCTGTAGGTGAAGTTTACTTGTTAGTTAACAGCAAATCACTTATCATTTTGACTCCTACATAATTCTTCATTTAATTGTTTGCATTTCATGACTACATTTAATGATTCAAGATCCTATGCATTTGCAGGAACCGCCAGATACAATTTCACAGGAATATATTTACAAAAGCAGATGTCATTGTTACACCAACAGTAGGGTATTGATTTCTCCTTTTATTTGTCCTGTCCAAATGTTACTGATGCATGCTCTCCCGTATTTGTTTCAAAGGGCTCAAATTGCACTCTTTAGTTGCTATCCTATACTGTAGACAGTATTGCATGTATGAAGCTACTATCTTCGACATCAAAATGCGCTTTCATCCTGCTTATGCCTGATATTCATCTATTTTATACGACAGCGTAACTGCATACCCTATTTTGAATGATGCTCTCCAGACTGGTGAGCTGGACTACATAAATGGAGGTAAGAAGTTCATGGCATGGCAAGATTTTAACAAAAAATGTACAACGAAAATGTTTGAACCCTCAAATGGCTTCACTATAAACTTTCAACTAGTCAAATAAAAATACAATTTCGTAATCATGGTGACCCACTTTTACTTTTGCAGCTGCGCTAGTTCGGTATCAGATAGCAGGAAATTTTCTGGGATTACCTGCAGTTACTGTTCCGGTAATGATCTTCAATGCTAGCTCCTGCTCATTATTTTATTTGGCTAGTTTTCTTCTATTAACCTGAAATATGTAACACAGGTTGGATATGACAAAAAAGGGTTGCCTATAGGCCTTCAATTTATTGGAAGGCCATGGTCTGAACCAACATTAATCCACATAGCACATGCTATGCAGGTATATTATCAATTTATCATGTTTTGAGATTTTGATTTGTATAATGTTCCTCTCCTTTTCTTTCAATTTGACTCTTAAGATACATATTAAAAATGCTTGCAAACTTGATATTCCAAGTATTCATGTCTAGCCATATGCATGATGTGCTATTATTATCTTTTCCACCTCCAGTGATGTGTTTTCCATGTAGCATTTAAGATAACTATTTGACTAACTGTTTCAAGGAAGAATCGTCTTTGCAAAGCTCCCAGGCAATTGGATTGTCTTAAAATTTGAAAATCTTTTTACACGATGTTCATGTTATTTATGCATAGGGACTGATCCGTGAAGTATTTTGGTTTCAGACTCTGTGCATCTCAGAGTACAGAAAACCACAGGCTTTCTATGATTTGCTCAAGAAGGATTAACTGAAACAGGAAGCTTCAAAAGATCGAAGACGGTCTTTCAATTGTCAAAGTATTTCTACTCCCAGTTGTTTCCTCTTGCTCTTTATGAAAATGTGGAAACGTTTTGCATGGAGTGCCTGGTTATCCTTAGCTTTTAGCACTACTATGTAAAAGAATTTCCACAATCAACATGTATTTTATATTTGATAAAAAAAAAAAAGGTTACTTACATATTGGTTATATTTGTATGCACATCAAAGCAATCA
>Ga0307507_10012387_pt1 | contig 10539 bp, 8 predicted proteins | sample 7_EM_MG_FD_207223 | JGI IMG/M metagenome (GOLD analysis project Ga0307507, IMG submission 207223) | Populus trichocarpa ectomycorrhiza microbial communities from riparian zone in the Pacific Northwest, United States - 7_EM | ecosystem: Host-associated > Plants > Roots > Unclassified | place... | reverse complement strand
CCCGCTGCGACTCGGTGCCCGGCACCGAGAAGCGGTCGTCGAGCTTGCCGCCGAAGACGCCGACGCACGTGATGAGCGCGGCCAGCACGAAGAGCCATACACCGAGGACGAGCTTGCGGTGCCGGTAGGCGCTGTGGCCCAGCCGGTGAAGCAGGACGGCCATGACTGACTCCCTGGAAGGAGGCGGAGGAAAGGGGAATGTCGATCGACGAGCTCGACTTTATCAGCTGCTCAAGTCGCTCGACACAGTCATCCAACCGTGACGCACACCTCACTCGGTATAGTCCCAGCTCAGACGCGCTATTCACGTGACAGAACCATTTGACCTTGTCGACTGACAATGTCGTCTGTAAGTTGTGTGGCGACCCCCTTCGACGCGGTGAGCCAAGGAGCGACCATGACCAGTACGCACAGCACACGGACCGACGTCGTCGTGATCGGCGCGGGGCTGGCCGGACTCACGGCGGCGCGTGAACTCGTCGCCGCGGGCAGGTCCGTGACCGTCCTGGAGGCCCGCGACCGGGTCGGCGGGCGGCTGCTCAACCACGACCTCGGCGACGGCCAAGTGACCGAGATCGGGGGGCAGTTCATCGGCCCCACCCAGGACCACATCCTGGCGCTCGCCAAGGAGGTCGGCGTGGCCACGTACGAAGCCGCCGTGCCCGGCGACCGGGTCTACGTCCGCGACGGCAGGGCCCGGCGGTTCTCCGGGCACACTCCCCCGGACCTGCTCGCCCTCCCCGACATGGGCATCGCCCTGGCCCGCATCGGCCAGGCGGCCGCCAAGGTTCCCCCGACGGCACCGTGGCGAGCCCCCAACGCCCGTGACCTGGACGGAATGACGTACGAGACCTGGTTGCGCAAGGCCGAACTCACCGGCGACGCCGTCGACTTGATCAACATCTTCCTCAACTCCGCGTACGGCGGCGAGGCGCGCGACGCGTCGGCGCTGTTCAGCCTCTGGTACGTCTCGACGTTCGGCGACGAGATCCACCCTGGCACCATGGAGCGCGGCACCGGCACCTCCGGCGGCGCCCAGGACAGCCGGTTCGTCGGCGGCTCGCAGCTGGTCGCGACCCGGCTGGCCGAGGAACTCGACGGCCGTGTCCAACTGTCGGCCCCGGTACGGCAGATCAGCCAGGACGCCGACGGCGTCACCGTGGTCTCCGACGCCGGCGACTGGCGGGCCGACCGCGTGATCGTCGCCGTACCCCCGCTCCTGGCCTCGCGCATCGTCTGGGACCCGCTGCTGCCGCCGCAGCAGGACCAGCTGTTCCAGCGGCTGCCCTTCGGCACGCTCATGAAGTGCGTGGCCGTCTACGACTCCCCGTTCTGGCGGGCGGAGGGCCTGTCCGGCATGGGCCTGCTGCGGGGCGGTTCGCCGATCCGCGAGATGTTCGACAACTCCCCGCCCGACGGCGGACCGGGCGTGCTCATGGGGTTCCTCGGCGGCAAGGAGTGGCGCAAGTGGGCGCACCGCCCGGCGGGCGAGCGGCGTGGCGCGGTGCTGCGCTCGTTCGCGCAGGTCGTCGGGGAACGGGCCTACGACACCGTCGACTACGTCGAGCAGGACTGGACCGCCGAGCAGTGGACCCAGGGCGGCCCGACGTCCGTCGCCGCCCCCGGGGTGCTGACCGAGTACGGGCAGTGGTTGGGCCAGGCCTTCGGGCGCGTGCACTGGGCGGGGTCCGAGTTCTCCCCCTACTGGAACGGCTTCATGGACGGCGCGGTCCGCTCCGGCCGGCACACCGCCACCGAACTCCTCCACCAGAGCTGACCGAGACCACAGGTACGAAACCGTTAGAAGGAGAACTGCTCATGACCAAGTTCCACGTCACCGAACGCGCCGTCGTCGACGCTCCCGTCGAGCGCGTCTGGGAGGTCGTCTCCCGCACCGACCGGTACGCGGAGTGGGTCGCCGGCGCCATCGAGGTCACCGACCACCACGGCGTCGCCACCCTGGGCAGGACGTACGCCGAACGCAACCGCACCCTCGGCCCGCTGCGCACCGACTCGGTGTGGACGGTGGTGGAGATCGATCCCCTGAGGCGCCGCGTCGACACCGGAGTCGGGTTCGCCCCGCTGAAGGACGTGACCAGCATCTTCGAGTTCGAGCCGGTTCGGGGGGCGGACGGGAAGGAGGCCACGCGGATGACCTACCGGGTGGAGTACGCCATCGGCCTCGGCCCCGTCGGGCTCCTGCTCGACCGGATACAGCGAACGGGGATGCGCGCGAACATGCGCACCTCGATGGCCGGCCTCAACACCCTGATCCGCTCCGAGACCATCGGCGTGCGCGGCTGACCGACCGCATGCGAAGGGCGCCCTCGTACGGTACGAGGGCGCCCTTCGCCGCGTCAGCCCAGCGGCACGGGCACCAGCTCCAGCCGCCCACCCGCCATCCCCACCACGGCGGACACGAAGGCCTGGAGGCAGGTGCGCTCGGCCTCCTCGTCGGGCAGCGCGAGGTGTTGCAGCATGAGCCCGTCGAAGCCGGCGAGGAAGAACCGCGCGATCGCGTCGACGGGCTGCGCGAGGGGTTGGCCGGTGCGCTCGGCCGCCTCGGTGATCAGTCGCGCGGTCACCTCGGTCACCCCCCGGTAGTGGGCTTCGAGGGCCTCGTTCAGAGCGGGCGAGCGGAGCGCGAACATGGTCAGTTCCGTCAGGAGTTGATGGCTTTCGGGCTGCTCGCGCACCGTCCGCCACAGTGCGGCCACCAGCGCGCTCGCGGTCTCCTCGAACCCTCCTTCGGCCGGCGCCGCCTGCTCGACCTGGGCCACCAGATCCTGGGTGAGCTGCTCCATGACCGCGAGGTACAGCCCTTCCTTCGTACCGAAGGTGTAGTGCACCGTGGCCTGGGCGACCCCCAGCTCGGCGGCGATGGCACGCGTGCTGCCGGCCGCGACCCCCTCCCTCGTCATGAAGTCGATGGCCGCTTTGATCAGCTGGGGGCGGCGCTCGGCCGCGGAAACATGAGCCATGACCCCACTATAGCGACTTAGTCTCCCGAACCAGTCATACGAACAAGTCGGTCTTGACTCAGCTGCACAGCTGCGGCCGTGACCCGGCCGCTGAGGTCCGGTCCATGGCCGCGCGGGTCAGTTCCCGCTGACCGGCGACTGCATACGTTTCCTGCACCACCCGTGAAACGGGACGAACGAGGAGGCAGGCTCGTGAAGGACAACAGCCAGTTTGATACGTGTGTGATCGGCGCGGGGCCTGCCGGGCTGGCGGTCGCCAGGGCACTGGCGGAGCGGAAGCTGCCCTACACGCATCTGGAGCGGCACACCGGGCTCGGCGGTATCTGGGACATCGAGAATCCGGGCGGGCCGATGTACGAGTCGGCGCACTTCATCTCCAGCAGGACCCTGTCGGGCTTCGGCGGTTTCCCGATGCCGGACCACTTCGCGGACTACCCGCCGCACCGGCAGATCCTGTCGTACCTGCGGTCGTTCGCCGACGCCTACGGGCTGACGGACCGGATCGAGTTCGGCGTCGGGGTCGAGAGCGTCGAGAAGAACGCGGACGGCACCTGGACGGTCGTCCGGGCCGACGGGCGGGAGAGCCTGCACGCGCAGGTCGTGGTGTGCACGGGTGCCCAGTGGTACCCCAACATCCCTGAGATTCCCGGGGAGTTCGACGGGGAGGTCCGGCACACCGCCGGCTATCGCAGCGCGGAGGAGCTGCGGGGCAAGCGGGTGCTCGTCGTGGGCGCGGGGAACTCCGGCTGCGACATCGCCTGCGACGCGGCCCGGACCGCGGACCACGCGGTGATCAGCATGCGGCGCGGATACTGGTTCATCCCCAAGCATCTCTTCGGGCGGCCGGTGGACACCATCGCCAACAGCGGTCCGCATCTGCCGATGTGGCTGGCGCAGCGCGTCTTCGGCGGTCTGCTGCGGTTCGTCAACGGCGATCCGACACGCCTGGGTCTGCAGAAGCCGGACCACAAGCTCTTCGAGACCCACCCGGCCATCAACTCGATGCTGATCCACCACCTCCAGCACGGCGACATCACCGCCAGGCCCGGCATCGCCCGCGCCGAGGGCAGCACCGTGCACTTCACCGACGGCACGAGCGACGACTTCGACCTCGTCCTGATGGCCACCGGCTACGTCCACAAAGTCCCGGTCGCGCAGCGGTACTTCGGCGACGAGCAGCATCCCGACCTCTACCTGTCGTCGTTCTCGCGCGAGCACCAGGGCCTGTTCGGGATCGGGTTCGTCGAGACCAACTCCGGTGCGTATCAACTCTTCGACAGCCAGGCACAGTTGATCGCCGGGTATCTGAACGACGAACGCCACGGTCTGCCCAACGCCGAGCGGTTCACGCAGATGATCCGCGCCGACCGCCCGGACCTGTCCGGCGGGCTGAAGTTCGTCGCCTCGCCCCGGCACACCGGCTACGTCGACAGCGGGGCGTTCGTGAAGTACCTCGGCAAGGTCGCCCGTCAGATGGGCTGGCGCACCGAGGGCCAGGCACCGCCGGAGCGGTCCGCCGCCCGCCGCGTGGAGGCGACGGCATGAGCAGGAGGTACGACTTCACCGACAAGGTCATGCTGGTGACCGGTGGCGCGGGCGGCATCGGCAGTGCGCTGTGCCACCGCTTCGCCTCGGGCGGGGCGCGCTGTGTCGTCGTCGACATCGACGAGGTCCGGGCCGAGCAGGTGGCCGCGGAGCTGCCCGGCGCCGGGCACGCCGGCATCGGCTGCGACCTTCTGCAACGCGCCCAGGTGGAGCGGCTGTTCGAACGGGTCGCCGATGTCTACGGCCGTCTCGACGTGCTGGTGAACAACGTGGGGATGACCAGCTCGGAGCGCTTCGATGTCCGTAGCGTCGAGAGCATCGAGGAGGAGATCTCCCTCAACCTGACCTCCCCGCTGGTGGCCACCCGGATCGCGCTCCCCCTCCTGAAGTCCTCGCGGGACGCCCGGGTGGTCACCACGGTCTCCCTCGGCGGGATCTTCCCGCTGGGCGAGACCCCGATCTACACGGCGTCCAAGTTCGGGCTGCGGGGCGCGATGCTCGCCATCGGCCTCGACCTGCGGAGCAAGGGCATCCTGGCCGGGTCGGTGCTGCCCTCGGCGACCGACACCCGGATGCTGCGCCAAGAGGCGGTGGACGGCGGCAACTCCATGCAGTTCCAGGACCCACCGCAACAGCCCGCGAACGTCGTCACGGCCGTCGTGAGCCTGCTGGACAAGCCACGGTTGGAGGCCTATCCGCGGTCCGGCGAGTCCCGTCTGGTGCGGTGCGCGATGCTCGTGCCGAACCTGCTGCCCAGGGTCTTCCCCCTGTTCCGCAAGCGCGGCGACCGCGGCATGGCCCGCTATCTGGAGGAACTGCGCCGCCGCGGACTGGCCCGACAGACCGACGGCCGCTGGGAGTTGGTGGAGGAAGCATGACCAGGAACGAGACGCTGACCGTCGTCAACCCCGCCACCGGGGAGCCGATCACGACCTTGCCCGCCGCAAGCGCCGACGACGTCGCCAAGGCCGCCGAACAGGCCCGGCACGTCTACGACTCCGGGGTGTGGTCGCGACGTCCGGTCCGCGAGCGGAGCGCCGTACTGCTGCGGCTGGCCGACCTGATGGAGCGCGACGCCGAGACCCTCGCCCGGCTGGACAGCGAGGACGCGGGCAAGCCCATCACCGACTGCCGTACGGGGGACGTGCCGGGCGCGATCGAGTCGATCCGCTGGTTCGCCGAGGCGGCGGACAAGGTCTTCGGCCGGGTCGCGCCGGGCGGACCCGACGCGCTCGGTCTCGTCACCCGCGAACCGGTCGGGGTCGGCGCGGCGATCCTCCCGTGGAACTACCCGCTGGCGATGGCCACTTGGAAGGTCGGACCGGCCCTGGCCGCGGGCAACTGTCTCCTGGTCAAGCCCGCGGAGGCGACCCCGCGTTCGGCCCTGCACCTGGCCGCACTCGCCATCGAGGCCGGTCTGCCCGACGGCGTGCTCAGCATGCTGCCCGGCTACGGCGAGGGAGCCGGGGCGGCCCTCGCCCGCGACCCCTTCGTACAGGCACTCTCCTTCACCGGCTCCACCACCACCGGCCGCCGCATCCTCAGGGCCGCCGCCGACAGCAACTTCAAACGCGTCTCTCTGGAAATGGGCGGCAAGAGCCCCCAGGTACTGATGGCCGACGCGCTCTCCTACGGCGACGACCTCATCGGCGACATGATCGAGGCCGCGTTCCTGACGATGGGGCAGAACTGCACGGCCGGTTCAAGGGTGTTGGTGCACCACAGCATCGCCGAGGAGGTCGTGGAGCGGTTCACCGCCGCCGCGAGGAACCTCGTCATCGGCGATCCGGCCGACCCGCGGACCCAACAGGGACCACTCATCGACCGCGCGGCCTTCGACCGGGTCGCGGGCGCCGTGGATGCCGCTCGGGCAGCCGGAGCACAGATCCACACCGCGGGACTCCCGCACGGGCTGCCCGCGCGCGGCTCCTACTACCCGCCCACTGTCATCACCCGCGCCCCCGCCCAAAGTGACGTCCTCGCAAGGGAGTTGTTCGGCCCCGTGGTCACCGTCGAGACCTTCGTGTCGGAGGACGAAGCGGTGCGGATGGCCAACGCCACCGAGTACGGGCTGGCCGCCTCCGTCTGGACCCGTGACCTCGACACCGCGCTGCGGCTGGCCCGTGGCATCGAGGCGGGCGTGGTCTCCGTCAACGCGTACAGCGAGGGCGACATCACCACTCCCTTCGGCGGCTGGAAGCAGTCCGGGTTCGGCGGCGCGGAGAAGTCGACGAACGCCTTCGACCAGTGGACACGGGAGAAGACGGTCTGGATCCGCACCCGTTGACCGGGTCACTCGCGGTGCGCCGCCGCCCGGAGCAGTTGCTCCCGCAGCTGCGCCGGGGAGATGCCGTGCCAGCGGCGCACCGCGCGGCGCAGGGCCCGTTCGTCGGAGAACCCCGCCCGGCGGGCGATCTCACGCAGCGTCAACTCCGGGCGGAGCAGCAGCTGTTCGACGCGTTCCCGGCGTACTCCCTCGGCCAGCGCCTCGTACGTCGTACCGCAGTCGGCGAGCCGGCGGCGCAGTGTCCGCTCGCTCGTCGCGTGCCGTCGTGCCTGCTCGCCGAAGGACGGGATCACCGGGAGGCTCTGCGCCACGGACACCTCCAGGACTTCGAGGAGGTCCTGCTGGTCGGTGCGGGAGGCCAGTTGGGCGTCGAGTGTCTCCAGGGTCGAGGCGTACGTCACCGGGTCCCGGCCGGGCATCCGGGCGCCGGCCCAGGCGGGGTCGATGACGATGCGGTCGGCCGGGGCACGGAAGCGGACCGGACAGCCGAACAGGGCGCCGTACATGTCGTGTTGACGGGGTGGCGGGGCGGAGAACTCCACCGCTCGCGGGGCGAAGCCGGGGCCGACGGCCAGCCGGGACAGGGTGACGACGGAGGCGAACCCCTCCTCGATGAGGAAGGAGGCCACGCTCGGGTCGATGGCGGGGTCGGGCAGGTCGGCGTGGAGGACGAAGGCGCCGTCCTCGCCGACACCGGTCGACCACACGGTCATCGCGCCGGAGAGGTTCTGGTACCGCACGCCGGTCTCGATGGCGTGCCGCAGCGTGTCGGCGGACAGCAGCGCGAAGCCGAGCAGACCCCACGCGGTCAGGTGCTGTGTCGCGCCGACCTTCAGCCCCAGCCGTTCGTCCCCGGTGAGTTCCAGCGCGCGCCGGATCACCGCGCTGCCCTGCCGGTAGGACACCCGTAGCGCGGCGGAGCGCATGAGTGTGTCGTCGAGGCCGACCTGGCTCAGCAGGGGCCGTAGGTCGACGCCGCGTTCGTCGGCGACGATGACGAGATAGCGCAGGATGTTCGGCTGGATCGTCGCCGACGTGCTGCGGCTGGTCCCGTGCGGGTCTGCCGGGGCGGGGTCGGGGAACATCGCACTCACCTCCTCGTGGGCGTCCACCGTAAGCATCCGGGCATCACCGGTCGTGCCCAGTGGCCGCCGAAGTCCCCTCAACGGCCCCCGACGTCCTGCGTTCGTCCTGCGCCTGCTGACTACGGTCTGTGCATGTCAGTCAGTACTGCAGGCCGGGCCCGGGTCGGGCGCCCCGCCGACAAGGCCGGTGCCCGAAAGGCGGCGACCCTCGCGTTCGCCGCGCAGGGGATGTCCGTCGCCGCCGTGTACACGACCGTCCCCGCCGTCACCGAACACCTGAGACTGTCCCCGCTCCTCACCACCGCCACGCTGGTCGGGGTGGCCCTGACCGCGGGGGTCGGCAGCTTCCTGGGGCTGGCCGCGGTCCGCGTCGCCGGCCCCGTCGCCACGATGCGCGGGGCCCTGCTGACCGCCGCCACCGCGCTGACCCTGATCGGGTGGGCACCCGGCACGGCGACCGTCATCTGCGCGTACGTCCTCTTCGGCCTCGCGGTCGGCGGCCTCGACGTCGGCATCAACACCCGGGCCGCCGCGATCGAACGCGCCTACGGCCGTAGCGTCTTCGGGTCCTTCTACACGGCATGGAGCGTGGGTGGCGTGATCGCGGCCCTGCTCACCGCCGGGGCGGCCCGGCTGGACCGGCCCGTGGGCGAGGGCCTGGCCGTGCAGGCGGGCGTCCTGCTGGTCGTCGCCGTCTGTCTGCGCACGCACCCCCTCCCGGCCCCGGCGAAACCACCGGCCTCCTCGACGGAGGCGCCGCTGGGGCGTCACCTGTGGCTGCGGCTCCTGCCCTTCGGCCTGGTCCTCCTCGTCGTCTACGTTGTGGACTCGACCGTCTCCGCCTGGTCGGCGGTGTATCTGCGGCAGACTCTCGCCGCGTCCCTCACGGTGGCACCGATGGCGTACGCGGCATACCAGGCCGGGACGGTCGTCGGCCGCGCGACGGCGGACCGGCTCGTGCAGAAGGTCGGTACCGGCACCGTCGTCCGCACCGCCGCCGTGTTGGTCGCGGGTGCGCTGGCGGGCATGGCGGTGGCGCCGAACTGGACGTTCGCCGTGCTCGCGGCCGGGGTGGTGGGGCTGGGGGCGTCGGTGCTGGCACCGCTGTGTCTGGCATCCGCCGCGCGGCTCCGGCCCGCCGCCTCGGAGACGGTGCTGGCCCGGCTGAACCTCTTCAACTACGCGGGCGTCGTCACCGGTGGCGCGGTGAGCGGACTCCTCGGCTCCACCGGCGAGTTCCGGCTCGCGTACGCGGCACCGGCCGCGCTGGCGGTCCTCGTCCTGGCCGGCGCCCGCCACTTCACGCAGCCGCCGGGGACATCCGGGGCGTAGGAATCGAGCCAGGCGATGGGCGGGACATGGCCGGCCCATGGGCAGGCGGCAATCGGTCGTTCAACCTCCGATGCCAGCGTCGCGCCCATGAACACTCCTCGCATGGGCCTGCCCGACCGGCTCGCCGACACCCTGAGCATGCCCGAGCAACACGAATACCTCAGACGCGCCTTCTCCCGTCGCGGTCTGCTGCGCGGTGGCGCGGTCGCCGCGACCGGGGTCGCCCTCGCGAGTGGCACCGGTGTCGCGGCGGCGACGCCCACGCTCGTGCCGGGTTCCACCGCTTCCACCGTGCACGGTTCGCTGGTCGCGCCGTTCGGCCGGCACCTCGCCTACGGTGCCGATCCGCGGACGCAGATGCGCGTGTCGTGGCAGGTGCCGCTGCCGGTCCGCAAACCGTTCCTCCGCATCGGCCGCAGTCCCCTCGACCTGAGCCACCGCATACCGGCGGAGGTGCGCGACCTGTTCACGCCGGCCGGGATCGGCAAGAGCGCCGACATCGACCAGTACTACGTGCACGCGGCCCTGGACAACCTGAGCCCCGACACCACGTACTACTACGGCGTCGGCCACGACGGCTTCGACCCGGCCGACGCGGGCGCCGCGCACACGATCTACTCCTTCACCACCGCGCCGCGGACGCACAGCACCCGGCCGTTCACGTTCACCGCCTTCGGTGACCAGAACCCGAGTTACACCTCGATCGGCCTCAACGCCCTTGTCCAGGCGCAGAATCCGGCGTTTCACCTCCACGCGGGCGACATCTGCTACGCCGAGGAGACCGGCCACGGGCTGCCCGGGGACGCGAGCAACTACGATGCCCGCCAGTGGGATTCGTTCCTCGCGCAGATCGAGCCGCTGTCGAGCCGGGTGCCGTGGATGGTGGCGTTCGGCAACCACGACATGGAGTCCTGGTACTCCCCCAACGGATACGGCGGCAACGAAGCCCGATTCACCTTGCCCGGCAACGGTTTTGACGCCACGTCAGCTCCCGGCGTCTACTCCTTCGTCCACGGCAACGTAGGTGTGGTCTCGGTAGACGCGAACGACGTGTCGTACGAGATCCCCGCCAACAAGGGCTACACCGGCGGAAAGCAGACCGCCTGGCTCGACAAGCGGCTCACCGAACTCCGGGCCCGTACGGACGTCGACTTCGTCGTCGTCTTCCACCACCACTGCGCCTTCTCGACCACCAGCTCGCACGCCTCCGAGGGCGGGGTGCGCGAGCAGTGGGTGCCGCTGTACGAGAAGCACCAGGTGGACCTGGTGGTCAACGGCCACAACCACGTCTACGAGCGCACCGACCCGG
>Ga0307507_10012386_pt1 | contig 10539 bp, 7 predicted proteins | sample 7_EM_MG_FD_207223 | JGI IMG/M metagenome (GOLD analysis project Ga0307507, IMG submission 207223) | Populus trichocarpa ectomycorrhiza microbial communities from riparian zone in the Pacific Northwest, United States - 7_EM | ecosystem: Host-associated > Plants > Roots > Unclassified | place... | reverse complement strand
TGCTGGCTCTGAATGTTTCATGTGGTGGCTTGTTGGTTCTGGCTAAAGTCTTGGCCATCATATATTGGAAAGTCTATTCTGATTTCCATTAACCAAACATTCTTCCCATTGTTTATACACGATAATAATTATGTTTGGAGGTGTTCTTTTCATGGGTAGGAATTAAATCTTTTAAGCATTCAAACATCATGCGTGTCCTGAAAAGTTTAGTGTATATGATTAATTATATTTGTGTATAATTAAGCACTATAACCTATCTAAAAGTATTTGAAATTAAAGGTGATTATCCTCTTAATGACAAATAGAGACCTGGGGAATTAATTTTTTTGTTTTTTTTTAATTAAATGCATTAATTTGTATTAGAATATTAACACAACAAATACTAGAATTAATCTCTTTCTTAATTAATAAATGAACATAATTGCAAAACTCTTTCGAGGAAAGTTAATATCACAAATGCACTTTTGCGTTTAATTTTCCCATTCATTTCTTAATTTTTATAACTAATCGAGACAATCTAACTGGACAGATAATGGAACCAATTAAATCTCAATTTGCATTATATATAGAAACAATATATCCAAGTATATTTTCCTTCAAATCGTAAACACTACTATAGCCATTTTTCCATTTACAAGTTAATCGGCTGTTATGCGATTAAAATTACTTAAGCTAATGAGCCATGGCTGCTGGGCCATTTTAGCTTTAGCATGACTTCAATTTTTTATCCAAAAAAGCATGACTTCAATTTAATGCAATTCTAATTTCTAGCTACTCCCACCTCAAGTGCCGCAAGTACTTTCAGCGCAGCGAATTCTTACATCACCACTAATTGCGACACTCGCACCTTATGCTTGGTCCTAAATTTCCTCTTTATAATCTGTTGTCTTATATAATCTCGGCTCTTATCAGCCCAAACCCCACAGCACCAGGCATTGCTCTTAGCAACAATAGGCGTAGACCACGCATTCTCGACTATAACACTTGCCATTTCACTTGCCATTTCTTTCTTCTCGATCCAATCCCTGTAATAGTGTAATTATGCTAGCCACAACAGACCGTGCCCGAGCAGTGTGGCTCCGTTGCCTGGCCTCGGCGTTCAGGACTGCTCTGGCATGTACCATAGTTGGTTGCACCACCCTTTATGGTCCAGCTGCTGTCCAACACTATATAGCCTTCCCTGCATTCTCTTATGTGACTGTGATACTCATAGTCACTGATGCAACTTTAGGTGACACTCTTCATGGTTGCTGGCTAGCACTCTATGCCACGATCCAGAGCGTAGGGCCGGCTCTGCTGAGCCTTTGGCTGGTTGGTCCAGGTCGGTTTACAAATGGCACCATATCCTTAGCAGTGGCCCTGGCTGCATTTGTGGTGGCATTTCCTGAGGGGACTCATTTGATAGCAAAGCGAATTGCACTGGGTCAGATTGTTATCGTGTACGTTATAGCTTTTATCAATGGTGTGGATGCTGAGGCTATTATGCATCCTTTGAATGTAGCCGCTAGTACAGCTATTGGAGTCTTAGCTTGTGTTATTGCCCTGCTCTTACCATATCCAAGACTGGCTTGTTGGGAGGTGTTTAATCATTATATATGCATTATAACTAATTAATTAGCATGAATAGTTTGAAAATATTTTCGATAGTGGAAGATAAATATTAATCCTGTAAAAATTACATTGCAGCTGAAACAAGATTGTGGAAAGCTAGCTGAAAACGTTTCCGAGAGGCTGAACCTCTATGTGAAAGCTTTCTGTGCAGAAGACAATGCATTGGCATTGACATCTATCTCCCAAGCCAAGCCATTGACTATTGCTGGTGCCAAACTTCTCCAGAGTATCAAACGCTACCAAGTAAGAAATTTTGTAGCATTTTATAACACTATTTATTGATTCTATATGGCGCCGTCCACTACCAGTGCAAGACTAGATTTCAATTACAATTAGCTGAGTTGCTTATAATTAACTTGCATGCATGCACCATTTCTTTTCTGGATTGTGTACAGGAAAGCGTGAAATGGGAGAGGCTTCCATTGAAGTTTCTGAGAAACTTTTACTTGAATCCGGGAGAGAGATTGCAAGAGCTAGAGATACCATTGAGAGGGATGGAAATAGCTTTAACCAGTACCAGTTCATTTCCTATAAGAATGCTCGAGGCAGAGACCAAACAAGGTCTAGTTCAACTAGAGGAGCATGTTAGCCTGACCCTAAAACAGATCAAGAATTGTTTTCCTAGAGATTCTTTTACTGTTCCAGAATCAAATGCAGACAAAATAATCGAGTTCCTTCAAACACTTCAAGCAACGATCCCAACAAACCATGAAGATTTGCCCTCTTTTTTCTTCTTATTTTGCATGAAACTCCTCCAAAGAAAATCACTGGCGAAACCAATCACCTCCATACAACAAAAAGAATCAAGCACTCCATGTCAAAAGAATGGGTTCTTCAAGAGCATGTGGATGAGCAACTGGTCCACAAGTGTAAACTGCAAAAGGCTTATGCCAGCATTCAAATGCTCTCTCTCCTTGGGCCTTGCTGTCCTGTTTGGTTTGATATATAGCAAGAAATATAGTTATTGGTCAGGCCTCCCTGTAGCCATTAGCATGGCTGCCGCAAGGGAGGCGACGTTCAAAGTTGCTAATGTTAAAGCACAAGGGACAGTCTTGGGGACTGTATATGGAGTATTTGGCTGCTTTGTGTTTGAAAGGTACTTTCCAATAAGGTTTATCTCTCTCCTTCCTTGGTTCGTCGTTATCAGTTTTCTGAGGCACAGCCAGATGTATGGTCAGGCAGGTGGTATTTCTGCAGTGATTGGAGCTGTAATAATATTGGGCAGGAAAGATTTTGGACCACCAAGCGAATTTGCTATAGCAAGAATTGTGGAAACTTTTATTGGATTATCTTGTTCAATCATGGTAGACCTTCTCTTGCAACCCACTAGATCTTGTTCTCTAGCTAAAGTTCAACTTTCTAAATGTTTCGGGACATTGTCTGCTTGCGTTGGCTCAATGAGCCTTGCAGCCAACAGCAAAACCAACTTGCTAGAGAAACAAAGGAGACTAAAATTGGATGTTAGCGAACTAGGGAAGTTCATTGGAGAAGCTGAGGTGGAGCCCAACTTCTGGTTTTTGCCTTTTCATAGTGCTTGCTATTGTAAGCTCTTGGCGTCTTTGTCAAAGTTGGTGGATCTCTTCCTTTTTAGTGCTGATGCAGTGGGACTCCTTGAACAAGAATCACAAAAACTTGGAGCTTCCTGGAAGGAGTCTGTAAATAAACTACATGGTGACGTTGAAATTTTCAAGGAAATGGCTGGTTCCTTGGTTAAATGTTTTGAGGATGTCACATTGTTGAAATCGCTAACATTTCTTGAAAAGAAACTTGAAAACAAGAACATCTCTTATGATCTTGAACTGGGAAAATCTTCAAACTGGAACATTTTTAAAGCTTCCAGTTTAAAAGACGATAAGATAGATAGCATCATCAGCTCTTACCTCCAACATTCAAAAGAAATTGTAGACAAGTTTCACGCAGCTGATCATGAAGGGGAAAGGGAACTGAAGAGCCAGGTGGTCTTATGCTTGAGTGCTCTAGGTTTTTGCATGAGCAACTTAATAAAAGAGACAAGAGAGATTGAGAAGGGAATCATTGAACTTCTTCAATGGGAAAACCCTTCAAAACACATAAATTTGTACGAGATTTCATGTAAAATTCATGCTCTAAACAATTGAACAATATTGTTACCAATTGTATAAATTTAATGCAAGAAGTCAATGCTTCTTACGTCTGTAATATTTTTGAAAAACAGGTTTCAAGAATTGAACTTGCCAAGGGAAAGTTGTGCAGCTCACAACCAATGTTAATCTTATGTTTTTTTTTTTAAAAAAAAAGTTATTGAATTCGAACCTTTTATTTATACACACTGCCTAATAGATAAAGTATTAAAAAAGAGAACTATCTTTTGTTGTATCTGGTTGGTGCAGCGTTTCATTATTGTTATCGAGGAGCTATCATTGATCGATGTCTGGTAGCCCATTTAACTTTTCGTAAAGTTTAAGGCTTTGAAATATTTCTGTTCTTTTTATTGGCAGGTGGGAGGAAGGCGACGTGAATCTGAAGGTTCTAATTATTTTATTTATTTTCTATTCAATATTTGGTGGAAGAAGTTTCGACGTTATAGAATATTATTATTACTGTAATGGTATTATAAATATCAGCCTCTGATTTCTCAGCTTTCGTCAATCACACAGCTGAGAGAGAGAAAGAGAGTAAATTCGGGCTTCTGGGTTGGGTTATATTCCTCTCATCTTACCTCTGGTACTCCATTTGATTTGATTTGTTCTGTAATCATTATTTGATCACAATTTGATGTGTATGTATATTTGATTGATGCTTAAATTTGATAGGATTGCGTATAGGTATTGGAGTGAGATCTGATCAAATGGCATCAAACGGAGACCATCAAACAACTGTGAAGCCTGTGAAGCCACCTCCAAGTCCATCTCCATTGCGAAATTCCAAGTTTTCTAAGGTGATTTTCGATTTTCTCTTTCATTTTTCCTTTTTTTTTATGCCCATCTGGGTAGGCAGTCACAATTCTTTAAAAATTGCAATGCAGATATACTGCATTGCATGTATTACATTACATACCCTTAGTGGATTTTTTGACTGTATGATAACGACTTGCTTATAGAGAGAGAGAGGTGTGAGTGGTCCTACTTTTAAAAACATGTGGTGCAAGATCAAGAAAACTTAATCTTAATGGTGGTAATAGCTACTTGTTCTTTTCATAGATCTCTGTTTCTTTGAACTGCCTTCAATAATGGTGCAGCTAATTTCTTGAACTGATTCAACTTAAGTTAGATTCTTGGCGTATATAAATAATAAATCATGCTAAGTGCTGGAAACCAGTTTATGAAATTGGGTTTTTGAGATGATTTTCAATTTCCATTTCCACCGCCAAATAGGCGCATCGTAGTTGGAAAACAGTGATCAGTGATGTTGCTTAGAGGGCTACAAAGGCTATAAATTCTCTATACTAAATGAATTTGCAGCTGTTGATCTTTGAGGTCGTTGAGATCTTACAATACTATTGTTTCCTAGTTTTAGGTGGTGATTTAACTTCTTGTTCTCTAGCTTTGATAGAGCAGTCCTTTCCCGTTCTTAATATGGTTTTCAAATAGCGACTCTTTTTTTTCTGCTGCTTAGAAAAAAAAGCTTTATTTTGTTGCTTAACTAAATTTCGCACTTGCACCATAATGTCTGCCCTCATTGCTCCCAATTTTATCTTGTGATTATTAATATACTCTTGTGAATGAATTGCATTTGCAATTCAGTGTTCTCTATTTAGTCTTATTTCATTGCATTATTGATGGCAGTCCAATATGAGAATTTTGGTTACTGGAGGAGCTGGATTCATTGGATCTCACTTGGTCGACAAACTAATGGAAAATGAGAAAAATGAGGTCAGCATGTTCCCTTACCTAATTCAGCCTCAGTTTAAGGTTTTTGACAAATAATGATTTATTGTCCAATTTGATTAATGCGTCAAGTACATCATACTCAGGTTATTGTTGCTGATAACTACTTTACTGGATCTAAAGACAATCTTAGGAAATGGATTGGTCAGCCGAGGTTTGAGCTTATTCGTCATGGTATGCTCTTGTCTTCCAGTTTTTAGTTTTAAAAATTGACATCAAGTTTTTCCTTCCTTGTACAAGATACAATGCAGGTGTACTATTAGGTCCAGTTATTTATAGCTCTTGTGAATTAAGTTATGGTTTCACTTGGGTCCATAACTAGGTAAAGACCTTTATGAGATAGTGTCATGGTATCATCCTAGCTAGCAACTAAACATGAGAAGCTCCATGTAAAAGTTGACTTTCAAATTAGATTTGAATATTTTGTTATTCATCTTGTTTTTGATGGTAGGGCTTGATGCCAAGTGCATTTTAAACTAAAGGCCAGGAAGCAGGTTCCTGGGATCCGGACTCTTGAAATTGCCCTACCTTTATGTTTTTGCCTAAAGTGGTTGTTCTTATATGCCAAACTTAGTAGCTCTTTTTATAAGTGCATTACTTTCTACCACTGCAGTAGATAATGGCACTCACTGCACTCTGAAAGAATAAGTGGGACAAAAGAAAATAATGGTAATCTACAAGTTCGACAAAGAATCTTCCATATGTTGCATCAAGGCCATTGAGATTTTGCGATTCAGCATTGATAAGAGTTTCTGAGGAGTTTGGCATACTATTATCAATGTATTTTCTGTTGCCTTTTATTTTTATGATATCAGAATGTTAATGAAAATAACTTGTTTCTTTTTGTTCTTCCTAGATGTCACGGAGCCATTGTTGGTTGAGGTCGATCAGATTTATCATCTTGCATGCCCTGCTTCTCCCATTTTTTATAAATACAATCCTGTAAAGGTGTGTATATGTGCTATGTTGTTGCTAATTTACAATATTTTTTCAATTTATCTTTTATAAATACTCGTTCTTTGCTCTCTGCTAATTGCACATCAAGTCTCTTGTGCCTCAACATGATAACTTGATTTTCTACTCCAGTCCTTGTCCACCATTTCCTTTCTTCTCTTTTGTTTTTCTTTTTTTTAGAGGGTATCCATCATCCTTTCTCTGGCATTTGTAAATATTTTAATTTTGTGAAACCATGGTCCATCAATTAGTACTTATTTACACCCTCCTTAATTTTGCAACCAACAACCCCAGCTCCGTGATCAAGCAATGCTAAATAACCATCCATTAACAACCAGTTAGGTTGGAGTCATTTGACTATCATAAGTTTGGAATAATCTATTTTGAATCTTTGTGTTACCTATTTGTGCTGCCTGCCTGTGTCTTGTTTTAATCTTTCTGGGAAAATGAGTTTCTTAGTGAGCCTTGACACCTGATGTCACTAGATTGGTCCCATTTTCAGCCAGCCTCAGGAGGTAGAATAGGAAACAGTATGAGCCATGGTTGTTCTTCACATAAAACATGTCTCTCATACGTCACCAATTTAGTTTAATTGCTATAAATGCTCCTATAACTAGGAATATGTATTGAACCTTGGGACATTTTAACTTGGAAGCGTGTGATATCTTGCAGACAATAAAAACAAATGTGATTGGCACGCTGAACATGCTGGGTCTTGCCAAGCGAGTTGGAGCAAGGTTACGGGATCATATTTTGTATTATTATTTTTAAAACTATCAATGAATGTGTTGACTCATTTATGATATTGGGAGCAGAATCTTGCTTACATCTACTTCAGAGGTATATGGTGATCCACTTGTGCACCCTCAACCTGAGAGCTACTGGGGCAATGTTAATCCAATTGGTATGTTCAGTCATTGACCAAGCCAATTTTTCTTGCATTTTCACTGTTCAATTAAGATGGGAGTTTCTTTGAACTAGCTCCTTGTTGATGGGCTTGCTCTTGTAGCAAGCTTTGCGTTCATTTGATGCATGGATCGTGTATATATCTTCACCATCTGGTCCAATGCATTGTTTTTTAAGTTCTCTGCAACTCTGCATTATAAATTATGTAAGAATGATCATTGCATTGTAGCATTGTTTTAACATCAAGTTCATCCTCTTTTGTGCAATAGGGGTTCGGAGCTGCTATGATGAGGGGAAGCGTGTGGCTGAGACATTGATGTTTGACTATCATAGGCAACATGGGATAGGTAAATATGTAAACTTTCTCCATTCCTTGGTAATAATTTTGCTGACATAGTTTCTTTAATGTTGATAGAAATTCGCATTGCTAGAATTTTCAACACATATGGACCGCGTATGAATATTGATGATGGGCGTGTTGTGAGCAACTTCATTGCTCAAGCACTTCGGTAAGTCCTTGTTCTGTCATGGGTATCAGTGTGTTCGTAGCTTTATTTGCTGCAGCTTTAGTTGACAAGAAGTCTAGGTCCATGCTTTTGTTTCACCATCCTTGTGGTTTCTAATGAAAATTCCTGATGCTTTGTTTTATAAAAAGTTCTTTAGATATTGGGTAAAAAATTCTGCATATGTCCCATAGCTTTTAATTTACAGTAGTATCTTTTGAATTTGTGTAGTGGTGAACCATTGACAGTTCAAAAGCCTGGAACTCAAACTCGCAGTTTCTGCTACGTCTCTGACATGGTATGCAGAACACACACACACACATGTATATATGCATCTGTATCAACTTCAACCTCGCGTGATATCCAATGGGGCTAATAGAGTCTCAAATGCTTGCTTAAAATGTATCAGGTTGATGGCCTTATTCGCCTCATGGAAGGAGAGAACACTGGACCAATCAACATTGGAAACCCAGGTATGTTTGTGCTTGCATAGAAAAGCTTGGACTCGTCATTATATCCCAATATCATGTACATATTTCTCGCTATTTACCTCGTTGTTCTTTCTGTACATTTCCAGGGGAATTTACCATGACCGAGCTTGCTGAGACAGTGAAGGAGGTTAGTTTCCAATGTTGCCCCCCCTCCCTTTCTGAGCCAAAATATCCAGCGTGCACTTCACAGTTCGACAACATCTGTGTTGAAGCAGTATGGTCGTAGTTTTGTTATTGACAAACGTTAACCTCTTTTTTTCCAGCTTATTAATCCTGGTGTGGAGATAAACATGGTGGAGAATACTCCTGATGATCCAAGACAGAGGAAACCTGACATTACAAAGGCAAAGGCATTGTTGGGATGGGAACCAAAAGTTAAGTTGCGGGATGGCCTTCCCCTCATGGAGGAGGACTTCCGGCTGAGGCTTGGAGTCTCCAAAAAGAAGTGAAAAACTATCACTGATACTGAAGATGAGCAGTGCTACAATTTTCGTGTGCCGAACATTGATGTTTCTTTCTCCTTGAGTATACCATTGCATCTGCCCTAGTTCAGTGTCATGTTTTAGGAAATAAGCGGTGATCATGAGCGTGGCCTTTGCCCTGATCTTATAGTTAATACAATTACCACCAATATCATGTTTTCATAATCTTACTTTTCAGTTCGATTCATTCATTGTTGTTGCAACTTGTTGCCCTGAGTTTTGATGAAATTATGACTGGTAAATTTTAAACTTTTTTTTTTCTTGAAATAATGAGCAATATCATATGAACTATGTTGATATACTTGCTGCTTTACATCTGGACAACAATTCTCTTTACATGAGAGACCTTCGAGATGTCTTTATTGTCTAACGAAAGCACACTTGCGATTGTTATCCCCGAGGATTCATATGTGGGAGGTTACTACTCTCTATTTATCACTCATTTATTTAATAGGGTGGCTGAAGCTTAACCAAGTTTGTCTATATTTTATTAAAATGAGTTTTTACACCGAGTAGCTTAATTTAAGTCTAAATTGTATATACTGTAACCACAAAAACTCTCTGAAATATCATTAAGATAAAATATGATGACTAAAATAAATTGTTGGAGATGAATTCTTAAGGGTGTGTTTGGAATTGTGGTGATGGTTCAAAGTATTTTTCATTTAAAAATATATTAAAATAAAAAAAAATTATTTTTTAAAAATTATTTTTGACATCAACACATTAAAACGATCTAAAATCATAAAAAAAATTATTTAAACAAAAAAAAATTAAATTTAAAAAAACATGATTTACACCACATTTCCAAACACTATTGAAAACTTCATGCATCATCATTATGCAACAAACATGTTACGATACCATACGCATTGCATTGTTCTATCAATCCAAGATTTGATGTAAAAAAGAAATTAATTTATTATTAAATCATGGATTTAAATTAAAAAATATATTATTAAATCACGAATTTAGATTGAAAAATATCTCGATATTCATATATATTTAGATTTAATAAGAATAATTTAATGAGATTAATAAAACCTGACTTAATTAGGTTTTAAATCAATTAAAGCTTAAAAAGGAAGGGAAACGACCATCCCTTCCTGCATCATCATTATGCACTAAACAAATTACAATAATATATGAATAATATATGTTGCACATGTTTTTTTAATATGGTTTATTATAATTCAATATCATATATTATATATTCTTGTATCTATCAATTATCCAGGATTTAATTAAAAAAACTTAATTTATTAGAATTTCATATTTAAATTGGAAAATATTTTAATCTTTATTTATTTAAATTTGATAAAGATAATTTGATAGAAATAATAAAATCTAATGAAATTAGGAATTTAATAGTGATTTTATAATAAAACATGTTCAATTAAAACTTAAAAAAAAAAATAAAGTAACCGACAATCATCACCAGCAAAATATAGCCACATGCATCCATGTTCATGGTTCTGGCAGGGAATTTTTTATCTCTACACTCTAGTTCGAATTTTTGTGTGTATGTCTGTTATTAATGTGATGTATTACTTGTTTATTAGGCTTGTAAGGTGTTTAATGAATCTGAGAATTAATCGTAGTGTACGTAAGCTGACCCGAACAACGGAATTATATATATATATATATATATATATATTGTCCGACCAACAAATTCTAAAAATTAATCACTGTATAAATCTCTTCAATAACTTTAAAAAAATTCAAA
>Ga0307507_10012385_pt1 | contig 10539 bp, 3 predicted proteins | sample 7_EM_MG_FD_207223 | JGI IMG/M metagenome (GOLD analysis project Ga0307507, IMG submission 207223) | Populus trichocarpa ectomycorrhiza microbial communities from riparian zone in the Pacific Northwest, United States - 7_EM | ecosystem: Host-associated > Plants > Roots > Unclassified | place... | reverse complement strand
GATGTCGTGTGAGGATCTATGTAGGAGGTGAGGTGGTATATATACACGTCGCTCAGGGGTCAGGTCCGTGCTCGTGTCATGACAACACTGAATCATAACAACGTGTTAGGTCAGTGCCGTGACACTAATTAACCAGCTTATATGGTTCCCATTCGCGATTTACTGCCACTAGAGGGTCCCTAGAGGTTTCCTCTAGTATAGCAATTGTAAGGGCGGGGTTGATTAAGTATATAGTGCGTATAGCTACGTCCTTCTCTTTCTGCGTCTTTAGGTCCTCTTACTTTTATAATAGGGTATCAGCCACTATATTCGCCGTGCCTAGCCTATAGGTAATCCGTATATAGAAATTAGCTAGTAGGTCTGCTTAGCGGGCCTACCATAGATTTAGTAGCTTCTTGGTTATAAAGTATTTAAGGGCTTAATAGTCTGTAATTACTATAAAGGGTATACGCTAGAGGCCGACAAGGTAACCTCACCATTCCTATAGGCCTCTTATTATTGCTAGTATCTCTTTATTATGGATCTTATACCGTATCTCTTTAGGGGATATCGTCTTTAAGAAGAAGGCTACTAGCTTCCAGGTCCCATTATCTTACAGCTGGTTTAGTACCCTAGCTACTACTCCGTTACTTACATCAGTCTCCACGCGGGTGTCTCGGAATAGTAAGTAGTGCTTTATTATACCGCCTAATAGCATAAGAGCCTTAACTCGCTTAAAGGCTTTAAGCTCCTCCTCCCCTAGTAGGTGCCACGCTCCCTTTTTTATAAGCTTACTAAGCGGTTGTACAACTCAGCCGTAATCCTTTAAGAAGGCTTAGTAGAAGTTACAGAATTCTAGGAAGGATTACACCCCTTTTATAGAAGTAGGGGGCTCCTAATCCTTAATTATAGCTAGCTTATTGGTGTCTATAGCAATCCTATTAGTACTAATAATAAAACCTAGGAACTTCGTCTCCGTAACGTTAAACTCGCTCTTCTTAATATCCGCCTATAGGCCTGCCTCTTAAAGCCTTTATAGGATCTTTTTAACGTGGACTTTGTGCTCTAGCGGGTCGTCCGAGTAGATAAGGATGTCGTCTATATAGGCTGTACAGAAATCGTCCAGGTAGTCAAAAAGGACATTATTAATAAATCTCTAAAAGGACGCAGGGCCGTTACACAGTCTAAAGGGTATGACGCGGTACTTATACAATCCGTACCTTATACGGAAGGTAGTTAACTCCTCTACCTCTTCCTTCAGCCGTATATAGTAGAAAGCCTATTGAATATCTAGCTTGGTAAAGATTTTAGCTCTTAATAGCCTGGTCAACGTCTCCTCAATTAATGGCAGCGGGTAGCGGTCCTTCTTGGTAATTGCATTAAGCTTTTAAAAGTCAACGTAGAATTGCCACCCCCCTTCTAGTTTCTTAGCAAATAGAACCGGAGCTGCAAAGGGTGTGTTGCTTAGTATAATAAACCCCTTCTATAGGTGCTCCTGTAGGTAGACCTTAACAAGCTCTAGCTGCTCTAGCGATATATTATATAGCGGGCTAGGAGCTAGATCGCAGCTATTGCCTTTAAGAATAATATCATAGTCTACCCCCTCGCGATGCGGTAGTAGCGTATTAGATATAGCTTTCAAGAAACAGTTAGCGTATTCTTAGTAGGGCTGCAGCAGCTTTTTATAGATAAGCCGGCGAAGTTCTTTCTTATTGTTAGGTAGAGCGTCTTGTGCCTTCTTATCCTCTATTAGTTGGTCTATCTTATAGAGGCTGGTACATCCAATTACTATATCCCTACGCTTTGCTCCTTATAGGAAGTTCCTTACCTTAAGTAGCGCAATGTCTGCTGCTCTAAACTCCCTAGCAGATAAAGGCCTCCTTACTCTTAGCTTTAGCGGTGAAGCTAGCCTAGGGTAAAGCTGGTCTTCTATTTTCCTAATTGTATCTTGGGTATTGATCTTCTAAGTATGCCTATAGTCGTACGGGGCCCGCTTGGCTTGCTTTAGCTTAGCCTATCCCTCCAGCTTAATTTTAGTAGAGGACTTCTTCTCTTAAAGTTCACTAATCGCGACTATATGTTTAAGGATGCGTCGGGGGGTAGACTTAGACTTTTAATCTAGTAGTGCGTCTCTTTAATCTGTATCTCTCTAGTAATCCTCGTTGATTAGTAGGGGTAGGAGCTCCTTTTTTAGTATAATTATATCCTACCTGCTATGGTAGTTCTTTTTAGTTCGCCATACTAAGACCTAGTGTTTGTAATTAATAAGGGCCCTAGTCTTCTTAAACCACCTACAGCTAATAAGAAGATTGTGGCGGCCCGTATCACAGAATAGGAACTATATAGGGACTCATTAACCGTCCATAACTAGGTTCGCCTTAAAGAGCTGTTTAATTATATCTATCTACTAATTATTATAGCTAGATATAGCGACTCCTTGTCCTTTAATCTTATAGAGCTTTAGTTGCAGTTGTTGCTTAATAATTAGCAGTAGCTTATAGTGTATAAAGGCCTCTTCGCCCGCACTAGAGTTGAGCAGGCTTACTATATTAAGAGCCATACCGCCTAGCGCGATCCTGTATAGCGTTATAAGGGCTGCGCCTCCTAAGATCTCCTTTAGCTGTATGGGCGCTGTATTAATTACTCCAATCTGCTTTAAGTAGGAGACTTCTCCTAAAGCTGCTTGTTTTCCAACTCTGCCGAGTTAGTAACTATCTTATACTTTTTACTTTGGTTAATTACTTTAGCTTCTATCTTCTTCGGCGCTATATAGTTATTAGAGTAGTATCCTTGCTTGCTATAGTTAAAGTAGGTAACTGGCGCTTTTGCGGCTGGTACTAGAGTCAAAGGCTGCCGGGAAGAGGGGGGACCTTTAGTCTCTTTAGCGCCCCTAGTAGAAGCTCTCTTACTAGCCTAGGCTGCTCTGTGGTCACTTTATTCCTTGCCTGTCTACTTTAGACCTTAGGCGTACTGTTAGGCAGTCTTGTAATAGGCCTAGAAGCCATAGTCTTTATCTGCTACCTTAACTTCCATTTAGACGCGTAGGCTGTTATAAAGCTTATTGTAAAGCTCCTCTTTCTACTAATCTTGTAGCATCCTTGAGATATTTGCTAGCCATATAAAGTTAGATTAGAAATTGTTAAAGTCTCCTAGGTATAGTATCTTGAGGCTTTTAAGCTCCTGCTAGGCCTTAATACGGCGATCTGGGTCTTTAAAGACGTTCTCTAGGAACTTAAGTACTTCTTTACTAGTAGGGTTGCGTTCCGCATCGCGCTCTGCCTCTAGGTAGGGTAAGAGGTAGTTATAAGCTTTGCCTCCTACACGCGTTTTAATATACGCTACTTTTACATCCTCTTTTTAATCTAGGTTGTCTTGATAGAACCAGTCTGTATTAGATTAAAGCTTATTTTGTACATAGCCGCTCCAGGTATAATAGGTAGGCTCTTTCCTATTTATTAGCGTAGGTGGGTCTAGAAACTTTGCCGTGTGTCCTAAGCCCGTAACACTGCTCGTCTAAGAGAGTGGTATCCCTTCTCGTATTATCCATAATGGTGTGCTTCCTTACTCGCTGTCTTCCTAATCTAGGGCTTGTATAGTAACCTTACGGCCCATCCTTAATATCTTCTAATTGGCCTTGCGGAGCTTATCTGTCCTATTGTCCAAGTGCTCCTTAAGCTCCGCTATCTTTACCTTGGCCTCCTCTTTCCCATTAAGGGCCTTATGCGCGTGGTTGTTTGCGAGACGCCATAATATAGCAATCTGCTATTCTATCGCCTTTCTTTATATTCCCTAGAGCTTCAGCTCTTCTATAAGTTTGGTTATAGGGATCGCGGCTAGGCTTTAGGTAGTTACGGCTGTATACTCTCTCTTTGTCTCTATTTTAAAGTATATAGGGTTCTTATCGTCTTCTAATTGCGCCATAAGACAGTTCTATTTGCTTTTTATATCGTCCGCGAGCTCCGTCTCGCCATAGTACGGTTAGAGCTCTGGCGGCTCAAGTAACGCGTCTACGGGTTCCTTATATGCTGCTAGTATTGGGTCAGTAGCTATCTCTAGCGCGCTAGGCCTTAACGCGCTCCTTTTTACCATAGTATCTCTTTTACTTTCTTAGGCAACTCTTGCTACTAAGATTATAATTGGGGTGATCCTTTTAATCTAATTACTACAGTCTCTTCTTTTAACTGCTTAATCCGCTGTCACAATTGCCTACCTTAAGCAGGGCTTAGAGGGTTAATTGGTCTATAGTTATAGTAGTAGAACAGCTCTCTGTCTGGCTATACGTTTAACCGTTGGACCTAGTATTATGTCGCCTCTATAGGCCAGTTAAGGTTGACCTTAGTCTAATGTTACGGCTAGCTTTCCGTAGGAGCAATCCGATAGATTAAGCAACAATAAGGGGCTATATTATAAATAGACTAAGGTAAGGGCTCAAAGAAAGGGGCGCGGTAGACGACTATGTACATGTTCGGTTGTCGGGGCAACGTTGGGGCAACGTTGATCCGTGACCAACGACGCCTTGATGGTAGCTATGTAGACGAACCGTCACAGTCTTTCTTAGCTCCTGTTCTATCTTCCGCAAGTTATCCCTCTGGTCTATACATTTAGTATAGCGTCTAATACTCCTTATTATTCTTTGTGGCTATATAGGGCCTGAGTTCCCTATAGGGAGCTCTGCTAGCCTTTTACTAACTTTTTTAATCTCTAGTACGGGTGGCATGATATAGGTAGTCTGGGGGCGGTGTAGTATACGGATCTGTTGCGGGTTAAGCTATACGTCCTTTTTAAAAGCCTGGTCCTTATATATAGCATTAGCCTAGTAAACAGTGTTTATCTATAGCTGTATAAGGTTCTCTATTATAATACTAATCTCTTTTATAAAGGAAGGTATTAGGGGTATAGTTTTAGGCCAAATAAGCCGTCTGTTCTGTATATTAAGCTGTAAGCCTAAATAGGCTAGCCATTTTCTTCTTAAAATTATATTATGGCTTCTAAGGTCTATAATAAGGAAGGGGATATTATACTGCCTTTGTCTATTAACACGGAGATAGATCTGCAAGATGGTTATAATAGGTAGTCCTACCTGTCCGTTATACCCATAAATAGGAATTGGCTTAGGCAGTTCTTTTAGAGACATATTTAAAAAGTCAGCCAGTTTTATAGCGCACTTTATGTTAATTAAGGTAAAGGTATTTACTCCTAAGTCAGCTAAAGCAGAGGTTAAAACTTAATATCTATTATAGAATAAAGTATAAGGGATAGTACAGCTTCTTCCACTAACTAGCCAACCTAGATTAACATATGACATATTAACTCCTTTTAACCCTAGAAAGGAGTCTTCTTTTAAGGTTCCTCTTTTTCTAGCTCTATACCATCCTCCTAAATTAATAGAACCTTATTTATCTTTACCGCTATTAGGCAGTCCTTTATAAAGTGGTCTTTTTGGCTATATAAAAAGCAAGCTCCTTAATTACTAAAGGCTTATCTATAGGGGTTATTATATATAGGTCAAGTATTCGCCGGACCCGCTGTGGGGCTAGCTATATAGCTAGCTGCTAGGTTAACAGTAGGCGGTATAGTTGGTGCTATAGGGATTGCAGATCTTACTGGGGCGCTATAGCCTGTTCTTATAGTACTTATATTCTAGTTGGCAAAGCTTCTAGTCTTATACCACTTAGCACATACCTTAATTTAGTGGAGGCCATAGTTAATAGCTAGGCACTGGTCTATAAGTTCTTTTAGTGTCTATATAGTAGTATAAACCGGTAGCATGGCGCGCTGTAGGTCTAGGGTAAGCTTATTAAAGAGATCTGGCATTAAATCTTCCTAGGGGATTTAAGCCTATCTGGCTAGGTGTAGAAAGCAGGTCTAGAAAACCAAGAAGGTCTCTATTATTTTTATATTAAGGGCTTTATAGTTAAGGTGGGCGTTCTGTATCTTATAGAGGTCCTTATAAATGGAAAATAGGTAGTTAATTATCTCTTCTCTAGAGAGGAAGGGGTCTGCCAAGTCCTGGGCATATCGCGGATATAGATGCGTCTATATGTCCCTGCTAGTACGGCCGAAAACATAGGCCATTTTAGCTTAGGTAGTAGGGAAGTGGTCTATATTAACTTTAAACTTATCTTATAGTTAAAGCTTCTAATTATTAAATATAGGGTTAGTTCTGTTTGTAAGTAATAGGGGGTCCACAACCTTTATAGACCGCGATAATTCTAAGGCTGTATATTAGGCTAGGGCTTTAAGGACTGTAGTAAGTCTCTAGGTGTTTAATAACTCCTTACTAGGTGTAGGGGTGTTTCTAGTTTTAAGCAGCTTTTAAAGCTGTTTAATTTTGGCATTAGCTGCTATAAGCTCTTCCTAGGGGGTTAAGACGGCGACTGTTTTACTATTGGAGGTATTTACAGGTCCTGCAGCGGCTTTACTAGCTGCTATATTTCTTGGCATGGCGGTAGGGGTATTAGGTAATTTCCGGTGTTAATTTATTTCCTAGGGGTTCTAGTCCGTGCGTGTCCTATTCTTAGGTTTTGCGTTCTGTTTATATTCTTTTGGTTCTATCCTGTCCTTATGGTCCTGGTCCTGTCCTTAGGGTCCTGTTCTGTGTCCTTGTGGTCCTATTCTATGTCCTTGTAGATATATTTGAGTTCCTTCTTAGGAAGAAAGAGAGTAGAATGAGCTTTGGATAATGTTAGCGACTTAGTCAATTAAGGCACGAGCATAGCAAGAAGGACGCATGCAAGCCTATACAATTGGATTGTCTATAAACGAGGATCCAAAGCTAGAGAAAGGAAGGAGAAGAATAGCAGCGCCGCTCGATATTTTATGCGGCCCTTGAGTCACGTGACTCGCGTCTACTATAATCCACGTCTGCCAAGATCCACTGTTTTCCACCAGCGCCGTAACAGTAACGGCCATAAGAAGTTTAGGAGAGACCTCCGCAACGCCTTATTTAAGCGCTTGATTTAAGTTTAAAAGGTAGCTGTATAAAGCACACATCGTCGCTCTATAAATAATATTATATAGTATTTAATAGAGTTGTATATACTATAGAAGCTTTAGAAGAAGCTAAAGAACTATTCTGCCTGTATTGAGGCCTAAAAGACTTTATAGGAACTATATAAAGGCCTTAGAAAGACCCTATCGGAGCTTTTACTAAATACTGTTCGCAAGCCACGTAGTAGTAAGGATTGGAAAAGGCCTTAGCGAGCGCCAAGAATAAGTTTTGGCTATAGTATATGTTAAATACCCTTTTATAGGAAGGATGGGTGCTAGCTACCTTATATTAAGCGACTTAACTCTAAGGATTAAGTGTATATAGAACTTCTATGTAGCAATTGACGGATATTACCGACCTCGCATTTCTTATCACGGGTGGTTGATTCTTATCGATAACAGATAGACGCAAGTCAGCGTTGTAAGGGATAGCTTAAAGCGGACGCCTAGCTTTATCTATAAATATAGGTATAGGTACCAGAGTTGGGTAAAGCTGGAGCAAATTATCTTTATCTGTAAGTACTGCCACTAGCATAAAATTCTTAACTATGGAGGCCCTGGTTGTTATAATATATTAAATGCTAATACTGCTGCTTAAACGCATCTTGCTAAAAATACTCCTGGCTATAGATATAATAAAAATGGAGAGATTATATTTAAATTAAAGAAGCGCGGGTATACCGTTCTTTAGTAACTTTAGGCATTAGGCTAATATATCTCTTAAGAAGCTGCTAATGCGATTATTAATGGCTTTAATATATCTATATTTAAGCAAGCAGCCATTAATTAGCTTACTAAAAATAACTACCTACTATAAGAGTTTAAGACTGTCGGGAATGAGGCAAGTGGTCGTCACGTATTGTTACGTGCCGCCGCGGCACTAGCGCGGGGAGGAGCCTTACGCTCCTCGCCCTCCCTCATTCCAATAAATAAGCTTTATTAACCAACATCACTGTAACCTACTCAAGTAGTCGTTATTAGTAAGTCACCCTATGTGACCAACACTGATTAGTGGTTAAATACACAGTCAACTATAGACTAGCTAGGTTTTCGAACAGAAGAGACAGTCTTGTGCAGGGGTGCTATATACGCTCATATAGAATAGATCCCGGCGATACTATGCTACCTTAGACTTGCGGAAAACTAGTAATAGAAGTATTACTAAGTACTAGGAGATACTAAGTTACATCTATTACGCAGAACAACCACGTTTACAAAGATTTGGTCGAGTACTTTAGGTCAAAAGTGTTACTAAACCTAGGGTCCCAAGTTAACATCCAAAACGCGTTAAAACAACCATCTTAATACCTTTAGTGTACCTTTGCAGACCACAGGATCACGATTACTACCTAACTACACATCAAACAACCTTTATTTCCCTTAATTTTTATCAAAACGCGTTAAACAATCTTTAATAATAGCTATTATAGCGTTAACCTACCCAAAGAAGTATAAGGACGACATTAACCCAAAGATATAGAAAACCGCCATAATTAATCCTAAAGATGTTAATTAATAAGACTTAAACGGATTCTTATTACACTATATAGTACACTACAAAGACAGCGAATACAACGACACCATGCTATAGTACTATATAAAGGAGGACTTTGTTAGATGGATAAAGGAAATATAGGCTCCTGCGAATAAGGATATCATATGGGACTTCCGTAACTTCCTATAGGAAAATGGAGTGTTTGTACCTATGGATAGGGGTGCTATTAGAGATAATATTTAGGAGCAAGTTATTAACGCAAAAGAAGAGCACAAATGGACTCTACAAGAGATTAAGCACCAACTACGCACTATAAGAAAGCTCAATTCACGATAGAACCTAAGCAATATACCATTAGAGACGCTTCTACCTCCATCTTTAACTCCCCTGTATTAACCAATTTAACCCGCAACTTCGACTACTACCCTTTAGCAAGCACAAGATCCCCCTGCTTCGCGATCTAACAGCCTTTAGACCCCACCAACTAGACCTACATCCCTACTACAGCCTGTAATGCAACTTCTACCTCCTCCATTTTAATCTCAAATCGGAGGCAGTTTAAAATTGCTTATAGAGCTTGCGAAGCTCTATTTAGATTAGGAGAAGAAGTTTAGCGGGGAATTATATAATATTCTTAATTCGAAACTACGCATCTTCTACAACTATTACCAAAAGGTAGGAATAGAGTCTAATAAATACCACAACGCCTATTCTATTATGCTTAAGGGCCAAGCTAGTACCTTCTATTATAATCGTTTAGTAGGAAAAGGATACAATTTCGACCGCATAATATATAAGTCAAGATGCCACTTCGAAACAGAAGAAAACAAGCAGCAGTATATATTAGAATAGAGAGAGACTACCTTTCTAAGGATTATTGCTATAAACCCAGGTGTCCCTTAGCTTGATTATCTTTAAAAGCTCTTTAATTAACTTTAGATAATTTAGCGTGGTTTATCCAAATTATATTAAGAGGATTTTAGCCTACGTAATTAAGTTATTAGCGCATACCAAGGCATTAAAGAATATAATCTTACTCTCTTTAATCCTACAAATACTTATAAAGGAGTGTATGCTTAATTAAGATCTTCTATTAGCACCGCTCTACACTCTTAAAAAGTATAGCAATTTAACACCTAACTCTAACCTACTTCGATCAACCCGCCCAACTAATATAATTACAACTGGACTGATTAAACATATAGTAGCCATAGTAGGCAATACAGTAGAGGGTATAATCAACAACTATAAGGTAAAGGTAGAGGTCCTTATAGAGGTTTATTCCAAAGTAATTACTAGAAGAAGTACTACGTTTATAAGAAACCAAATTACTAGTTAACTAGGCATTCTCTTAATAAACAAAAGGAGGCATATAATAAGTTTTGCCAGAGTACAAGAAACGTCAGAAATTATAAGGTTACTATAGCTTACTTCTAAAGCTTCCTGGTTTAATATAAAGGCGTAAAAGATCTTAAGGGTAAGGTTAATAAGGCTAAACAGCTCCTTATAAATATAAAAATTGAGGACTACTCTCCTAACCAATACTTTACTAAGTATGGTAAGGTAAATGGTATATAAACTATTGCTATTCTAAATAACTAATCTACGCTCCACTCTATCACGAAGTCGGATATCTTTAACGAGCTAAAGGAGAGTTCCACATTCTCCTTTAATAACAGATACTCGGCAAACGTCTTCTATAGTATTATACCAGACACTAAAGCCGTAGGAGTATCTATAGCAAGAGAACCTCAAGTTTAAGCCCTTTAGTAGCTTAATAGCTCTATCCAGATTAACCATTTAACGGCAGGCCAATACACAATTCATTTTAGCAAGGGTACTATAATCTCTCTTAGCATAATTAGGGTCCAAACCCCCTTAGGGTATATCACTTTCTATATTATCCCCACAAATACCCCATTTCTATTTTGTATTAGAGATATAGACAAATTATTATTATTATTCATTGCTTAACGTCCGATTCGGATCCCTGTTGGGCCCACGCGGACTACTCCTTATATACATGTGGGGAGAAAACTCTATTTGAGAAAACCCCGTGATCCGTCTCCCCGCCT
>Ga0307507_10012383_pt1 | contig 10542 bp, 15 predicted proteins | sample 7_EM_MG_FD_207223 | JGI IMG/M metagenome (GOLD analysis project Ga0307507, IMG submission 207223) | Populus trichocarpa ectomycorrhiza microbial communities from riparian zone in the Pacific Northwest, United States - 7_EM | ecosystem: Host-associated > Plants > Roots > Unclassified | place... | reverse complement strand
ACCTCACCCTCCCGCTCCAGGAAGGTCTTACGTGCCTTCCTCTTATTTTACACACCCCCCCCCCACCCGGAATGAACATTCCCCCACCATATCTCATGAGGAAGACCTACCAGGCCCTGCGAATCCGTGCTAGGAACATGCTCATCCAAGACTGGGACACCGACGACCCTGCCCCCCCGTACTATGAATACCCCCCCCTCCCTTACCCGACACCCCTTTATGGGACTGGGTAAGTTTGTGGCGGAGAGAATCCATCAAATGCGGTCAGCAAAAGGCTATCTGGCCGCCCACCCCTCATGGTCCGACGAGAACCCAGACCCAACCTGCCCGCGGTGCGAGACCGGACCAGAGTCCTTCCAGCACGCCATCCTCGCCTGCCCTGCCCGCACACAGGTCAGAGACCTCCTGCTGAAAGATGATTCCTCCCTCGCGCGTGACGCGACAACATGGTCTGACCCCCTCCTCATACGAGCCTTAGGCGCGTACATTACAGACACCAAAGCGGCTTTCCCCCGGACATGCTCCCCAACCGCCACACCCCCTTCACCACCCCTTCCCCTTACTAGAATCATGGTTTCCCCCCGCGGTGGTTTGGTTTTGGCCTTTTGCTTTGTGGTTGATTGAGTGTTTTATTTTTCCTTCGTATAGCTTCCCTTGCAATAAGCGTGGCGAAATGAGAAGTAGTTTTAACGCTGTAACTTCCCTATATTTTGTTTCCGCAGGGGACGACAGGCAAATGGTTTTGGCCTAAGTACTTTCAGAATACGCGCTGGAAAAGAGTAAATGGTTTCTTTTGTTAGTTGTTTTGATTTATAGGTTTTGTTCTTTCGATAGCTAGCGGTGCACGAAGCTTCTTGGACCTAAAAACCATGAACTGAAGAAAAAAAAAGAAATGAAAAAAAGACTTGGCATTTGGGTTCTTCACGCAACCATCACACTTCTTTCATACTATATACTTTCAATACAAAGATATTTATCTAAGACTGTTTCAGGAATCAAGACACGACGGTCTTATATGAGCCTAGCGATCGAGGTTGCTAGATAGGAGTCAACGGACTTAGCTATCGCAACAGCTATCGGGCTAAGGACATAGTGATCATTAGGAAACTATCGGTTACCTGCTCCAAGTATCAACCCGATAGGAGAGGATTGTAACATTTGGTTGCGTCAACCAGCAGCACCTAACAAACAGACAAAACGGAGACCAACGACGAAAACGACATCGACCCCCTAGTGGAAAATCTTGACCTTTCATCACTAGAAGAAGGACTTGAAAGGGCCTTAACGGAGCAGAGGGCAGCAAGCCCTACAACACCAGAGCCACCATCACCATGCTGATCGGAAGAAACCCAAGAACAAGGAAGGACACGAAGAAACACAATGGCGGCGACAGCAGAACAAGGGGGAATGAGAGCCGCGGAGACAACCCCAATCCTGAGCCCGGAACAGCGAAGACAAATCATCACATCCCTAAGCGGAGGGACCAGGAAGCCCAAGGCCCAGGAACCTGAGGTCTACCGAGGAGAAAGACACAAACTACGAGGATGGTCAGCCCAACTCATAGTGTACTACAGGACAGTAGAATGGCAAAACGGGCATGATGAGGAGAAAATCCTCTATGCAACCAGCCTCCAAAGGAATGATGCTGGGACCTGGATCACATCTTAGGCAGAACAGAGAATCAGCCGAACATGGGACAACTGGGCAGGATTCAAAGCAGAGTCACAAAGACAATTCGGAGTCATCGACGCCAAGGGAGAAGCAAGGATCAGACTGAAAAACATGAAACAAGGCAAACGATCTGTGACGGAATACTGGAATGTATTCCACCTAGTGGCTAGTGAAGCCGAATTGGACCACTCGACTGGGGGAGAATTACCCCTCGGAGGGATGATCACCGAGTTACAGAATGCTTGGGGGTCAGTATTGAGGAATACGAGGGCCTCTAGGCCATGGCACAATGGGCAATCAGGAAGGAGACCAAATTGGCCACGGTCAGGCACTTCCCAGGATCGCCATCAACAAAAAGCGACGAAAGAGAAACGCTCACACCACGAAACCCAGACGGAACATATCGAACCGCAAACAATAGCAATCAAACCCAGGGCGACCCTATGGAACTAGACACGACTCGAAAACGACCAAGATTCAATATCTCACAGGAAGAATTCCAAAGGAGCATCCAAAAACAACTATACCTCAAATGCGCAAAGCAGGGACACTTAGCCAGAGCCTGCTCAAGAAGGGACCAACACAAACCGTTCAACCCACAAGCCAAAGGCTGGCAACATGCAAAGAAAAACGCCCCGTGGTAAACCAGACCCAAGATCAGGGAAACCCAAGTCGAACACGAACCTGAATACTCGGCAAACGACAAATGTCCCCGGTAAGAGATGGTCTGAGGGACAGGCCCGAACGAAAACCCATCATCATGGGAAACTACTACGTGGCACTCAACTACACGGATACACTCGAAAACGAAAATGACCATATTATGGTCAAGATAGAACTACACGGCGAAAAGGAGTCAGTCACTATCAATGCCATGATCGACTCGGAGGAACAGAAGACTTCATAGACAGGGAAGTCTGCAACAAACATGGGATCAAGATCATCAAAGCAAAAAACTCAAGGGTGATTTACCTTGCGGACGGAAAACCAAGCGCTATGGGACCCGTTACCCATATGACGAAGGTACCTATGGCCATTAGTTGCCATAAGGAATTGGCAACCTTCGAAGTGGCAAATCTCCAAAACCTGAAGTTCATCCTCGGGATGCCATGGTTAAGAGGACATAATCCAACTATCGATTGGAACCACAAAAGGATCTCATTCAACAGCGAACGATGTACGACTTGGTGTCTCAACAGTTCGCCCATTGCATATGCGATTCCCGAAGAAAAAGCCCTGGAAGAGAATCTCATTACCAGATTCTCCAAGGTCCAGGCCAAGAGTGGCCCGATGGCCAATAACCAGAGCTTCAGAGTTAAGAAGCTCTCCGATGAGGCCAGAGTGCCTACGAAGGGAACAGCAAGAGCAGCGGGACACGACTTGTACGCAAACCAAGGAACCGACGTTCCCGCCAGAGGGCAAGCAGTGGTTGGGACGTGTATAGCTATCGGATTACCTCACAACACCTATGGAGGAATTGCACCACCAAGCAGTCTAGCGGTCAAACACCGACTCACGACAAATGCAGGTGTGATAGACTCCGACTACAGAGGAGAAGTGAAGGTTGTCCTAGCCAATCTAGGAGACCACTCATACCAAGTGGAAAAAGGGGACCGGATCGCAAACTGATCGTTGAAAAAATCGAGAAAAGATAACTACAAGAAGTAACTCAGTTGGACGATACCGAGAGAGAGGATCAAGGATGCGGGAGCTCCAACACCACCATGGACCAAAGGGTCAAGGGCCAGAAGGCCAAACCAATAATGCAAATCAACGAGATATGGGCAAGAGCTTTTGGACAGTTCTACCGAAGAGGAGAAACAACAGGTATCCTAAGATGGGATGAAGTCGACAATGAAATTCAGCTGGAAGCTATCAGCATTAGCACAGAGCTGGCGATAAAAAACAAAAAAAACAACGAGGACCAAGACTTCAGGGACACGGTTCCACGAGAATATCATGACCTGTTGGATGTATTCGAAAAAGGAGAAACAATGACAGTACCACCCCACCGACCAGGTATTGACCTGGGAATCAACCTGCAAGAAGGAAAAATGGTACCCATCAAGAAGATATACGCCCTCAGTTACGACCAACTGGAAGACCTCCATCGATACATCAAACAAAACGAGGATTGAGGATGGATTCGAAGGGTGAAGTCAGGAAGACCTTCACCAATCATGTTCGTCAAGAAGAAGGCTGGAAAGCTCAGAAAATGTGCCGATTACCGAGCACTCAACGAAGTCACCAAGAAGGAGCGACACCCTCTACCACTCATTAGCGAAGCCCTAGCCAGACTAGGGGGACTCAAATACTTCACCCAGCTGGACATCCAGGATGCCTACCACAACATTCGAATCAGAGAAGGAGACGAATGGAAGACAACCTTTTCAACCAAGCTTGGGACCTAAGAATACCTAGTCATGCCATTGGGGCTATGCAAGGCACCAGCGGCGTTCCAATGATGGATCAATAAGGTCCTTATGGAACATATCGACATGTGTTCTATGGTCTATCTGGATGCTGTACTCATCTATTCAAACACCCTACAACAACACCGAAAGGACGTCAGCAATATCCTCGAAGGAATACGGACATCGGGGATGAAGGTCAAACCATCCAAATGCGAATTCCACCAAAGCGAGACAGAATACCTAGGATTCATCATTGGACAAGAAGGGGTCAAGACCGACCCAGATAAGCCACTAGCCATATGGGACTGGACAACACCCAAGATAATCAAGGAAATCCAATGCTTCCTGGGATTCGGCAATTTCTACCGACTGTTTATAAAAGGATTCAGCAGAACAGGCAGACCATTATATGCTAAAACAAAGAAGGAATGCATCGGCCAATGGGAATGGGGAGACAAAGAACAGCAAGCATTCGACGAAGTAAGGACAAGGCGCACCACAGCACCAGTACTGGTCTACTTCGACCCCCTCGCACCGACCAAAATCGAACCGGACGCCTCAAAATACGTCTGCTCTGGAATACTGTCACAAGAATGCCAGGACGGAAAATGGAGACCAGTAGTGTACCGATCCAAGACAATGTCACATGCCGAATGCAACTACGACATACATGATATGGAACTACTGGCGATAGTTCAAGCATTCCAGGAGTGGAAAAGATACGTGAGAGGGAACCCTAAACCAATAGGGGTCCTCACAGACCACAAAAACTTGGTCACCTTCATGACGACGAAGGAACTCCCCGAACGACAAGCACGATGGATGTAAGAATTAAGTCAAGACCAGTTCAAAATCGAACATCGACCAGGAAAGGAGGGAGGAAAGCCGGACGCCCCCACGAGCAGAGAAGGGGATCTACCCCCGGCAGGGGACAAGAGACTCACTAGAAATGTGGGAATCTTACTGCCCAATGAACGATATTGGGATATCCCAGAAACCGAAGATATCAACCTCGAGATGATGGAACCAAGCGAATTTCGAGACAAGGACGAAAGGGAAATACAAAGAGGGGGCAAGAACGACAACGAAATCCAAACTATCAAAAAAAATTTGGATGAAGAAAGAAAAGAAAGGAAAGGAGTAGAACTGGGGCTATGCCAATGGAAGGACGGCCTCTCATGGTACCAAGGAAAGATTTGGATACCAAACGACGAAAGATTACGAACCTCTCTTATCACCAAACACCACTAAGCCCCACAAGCAGGACACGGAGGCACGGCAGAAACTACCGAACTCATAAACCGACGATACTATTGGCCAAAGATAAGGGAAGACATCAAACGATTCCTAAAAAACTGTGACACATGTCAGAGGCCTAAGCTGGTCCGACATGCACCCTACGGCTAACTACAGTCAAATGAGGCCCCCGACCAACCATGGAAATCAATAGCCATGGATATCTTTACGGACCAGCCGAAAGCGGAAGAACATGACACCATACTGGTGGTCATCGATCGGCTGGCAAAAATGAGCCATTTGATTCCATGCTCGAAGGAGCTAGACGCACGGCAGTTCGCCAATCTCTTCATGAAAGAGACAGTCAGGCTACATGGACTACCACACGATAGCATCACCGACCGAGGGACAATATTCAGCTCAGACCTATGGAAGGAAACTACGGGGAAATTAGGAATCGAACGAAGACTCAGTACGGCTTTCCATCCACAAACAGACGGACAGACCGAACGGACCAATGCCATATTAGAACAATATCTACGAGCCTACATCAAGTATCAACAAGATGATTGGTGTGGTTACCTACCACTGGCCGAATGTGCATACAACAACGGCTATCAGGAGACCATAAGGAACACACCCTTCTTGCGAATTACGGGACCCACCCCGAATACCAGATGATCAGTCATCTGATCAAATAAAAGCAAACGAACCCAGAAGAAATGACTCAGTTACATGAGTCATTAAGAAGCGAGATGGTGGCGGCACAATTGCGACAAAAAGAATACTACGATTCACGCAGAAAAACCCGATTTTAATCTAGAGTCAGGAGACATGGTGTGGTTGCTGCCACGCAAGATCAAGACCACGAGGCCGTCGAACAAACTGGACTACGGGGAAATCGGACCTTTCAAAATCTTGGCAAAGATTGGAACGAATGCATATAAGCTGGCCTTACCACCCTCAATGGCCATACACAACACATTGCACATCACCCTTCTGGAACCTTACCAAGAAAACCCATTTCCCTCACAGATCAAAGAAGCCCCTCCTCGTATTCAAATAGAAGGAGAAGACGAATACGAACTCGATGAGAGCATCGACTGGCGACTCCACTATAACAACCTCCAATATTGGGCTAAGTGGAAAGCCTACTCACCGAACACGATAAAGTCTGGTACCCTGCAGAAAACTTCCACCATGCAGAACACTCAGTCCAACGAGTCCACCAGCGCTACCCAGGAAAGCCCGGAGTGGATACACGTGACGATCACCAGATCGTCGTCCGCGCCTCACCCCGTCGTCCAGCAGAGACGCTTGCACACACCAGAAAGCGACGCCCAGCGCATCGCCCGGAACGCTACCCCCACTAGCCCAGAATACTCTGGCTAAACAAAAAGAGAGGTGGCGTATGCCTCAATGAACTGGACGGGCTGCACGGATGATGGATGTCAAATCCATCTCGGCGAAAAACAAGGGTCAGGCTGGTACCCACAATGCACCAGATGATTACGAAAACCAAGTGTCGCCCATGACGACCACTGGCGACAAGATATGGAAGCGAACCCAGGAGAGGACTGGGCCTCACAACAACCTCGCTGAAAAAGAGCCAGAAGGCCTCATCACGAAATCACGAGCTGGGAGCATTGTTTCAATGACAATTGCAACGAACACCGATGGGGAAAGGTGGACGCCGGCTATTACCCCCGACAGATAGGAAAAAGAGGTGAACTGTCAAAGGATGACAGAAGGGAGCAAAGGAAAAGGAGAGCCGTGAGGACATTGCTAGGGGGAGAGGAGGGCGAAAAAAGAGAGGAAACCTGGGAAGGACAAATCTCGAACCTCCGAAGCCAGCTCGATCGCGCGGCCCAAATCATTGTGGCAAAAGACAAGGATCTCGAACGGCTCGACAAGCAGAAAGAGAAACTCCAACAAGCCTTCAACCGATGGAATCAGGGGATGCGCCAAATGGGGGGTACACTGTGGAAGGAAGGAGGTTAGCATCGTGGGACCGATGCAAGAGTGGGAAGGGAGCTAATGTCACAAACGGTGACTAAGCAAAGCAGACTCTCACATGACTAGTAGTTATTAGTCATCGGTTTGTTATCTTTTACGCTATGAGATCAGTTGACTCATAGGATTTCACATGATGACGCAATAGCGTGTCATTGGTTTATTGTTATGGGTTGATATTTGACATGACGCACGATTGTGGTTGTGTGGTTTTGACATGACGAACCATTGTGGTCATGTGGTTTATGTATTGCGCACATGACTCATAGTTAGGAGTCATAGGTTTCACGCATGTGACCCCGTGGGGGCACATGATTGGTTTTATGAGTTTTGATTGGCGGAAAGGTATGGCGCAGCTGACGCGGACGGGTCAGCTGAGGGATTTCAGAATATCATTGACTATGAGTTATGAGTCGCGTGACGCGAGAGGATGAATCAGCCAGGGTGAGGGTTGAGGGAAGAACCCCAATAAAAGGGCACCCTCGGGACATGAGATTTGGGTCACGAACCATCACCTCTACACACCCGGCGATTGAAATCTCAACACCATCAGAATTCATCGTCAATTTCCACTACCCCCGCACTCTCAGTGAGCTGCACCCGCAGTCTGCGTGAGCTGCACCCCCCCCTCCCGCCTTACTTCTCTCATCCTGTCCTTGGGCCCTGGCGTCCTTGTTTCTAGGGGTCGTTTGGGTCTACTCCCCCCTCTCTCCGCTCGCGTTTCCCTGCCTCACTTAGCACTTGCACGGTCGGCAACAGCCTCTCGCCCATGTTACAGACCGCGGGGACTACAGTTCGCAGGAGGAGAAAACTTTCAACAAGCTACGGTCGATTTCTCCATTCTCTTCACCTACGTTAGAGGCTGCCTGGTCCGACACGCACACGGTTACGGATAGTTTCCACAGTTATTGGGTTTACCCCTCCTCCCCCCATACAGGCCTCGTCCCGTTGCTCGGTTACAGCTACAATCCACTCACTCGGCTGACACCCTACTGCCCTTTGACCTTCCGCCGCCCTCGCGATTTCTCCACGGTCGCACCCCTTGGCTACACTCAGTCGTCGTATTGCACTGCCTCGGTGGCTGATGTCGACGCCTTGGGTTCTTGCGTAATGTGTGCAACGCCGCAACGGTTTATAGTGGCCCCCGCTCCCCCATTGTTCTTCCTTCATTGTCGGTTACTTTGGGTTTCCTTAGTGGTTATAACAATTATTTATTTTGTTGGTCTCTACGGCAAGGGTTTTCCTGTTGATTCCTCCCCATCTATTTAATTGTATGTTTCTTTTCGACCACCTAGTCGGAGGGGGATTTCTTATTTTGTGTGGCTGGTGTGCGGTTGGTCTCGTACCAGAGGGACTTGGGTTGATGGCTTTTTCCCTGGTGCCGGGTTGGAGTAAAAAATAGGGGATGGGGTTCTTTCTTTACCATAGCTAGCGCTGCACGTAGTCTTTGTTCCCAGTAGTTGAATAATTACAAGCACATGATAAAAAAAGAAAAGAAAAAAAAGAGAAAAAAAAGAGACCTGAGATTTGGGTTCTTCACGCAACCCTCTATGTTGTTTCATATACTATACTTTCAATACAACAATCTTTATCAATCAAGCTTTCGGGAATCACCACAGGACTGTCGTATATGAGCCTACCCATCGAAGTGCCTAGATAGGAGTCAATGGACTTAGATATCGCAACGCTTATCAGGCTAAGGAGAAGTGATCATTAGGAAACTATCAGTTAACTTGTGCAAGTATCACGCGGAGAGAGAGGATTGTAACAATACCTAGGATTCATCATTGGACAAGAAGGGGTCAGGACCGACCCAGTTAAGACACAAGCAATATAGGACTGGACAACACTCAAGACAATCCAAGAAATCCAATGCTTCCTAGGATTCTGCAATTTCTACCGACGGTTTATAGAAGGATTCAGCAGGACGGCAAGACAATTAAATGCCAAAACGAAAAAGGAATGGATCGGCAAATGGGAATGGGGAGACAGAGAACAACAAGCATTTGACGAATGAAGGACAAAGCTCACCACAGCAGCAGTACTCGTCTACTTCGACCCCTTCGCACCAACCAAGAACAAAAGAGACGCCTCAAGATACGTCTGCTCCGGAATACTGTCACAACATTGCCAAGACGGTAAATCGAGACCAGTGGCATATCGATCCAAGACAATGTCGGACGCCGAATGCCACTACAACATACACAATAAGGAACTACTGGCGATAGTTCAAGCATTCCACGAGTGGAAAAGATACACGAGAGGAAGCCCTAAACCGATAAGGGTCCTTACACACCACAAGAATTTAGTCACCTTCATGACAACGAAGGAACTAAAGGAACGACAGGCACAATTGATACAAGAATTGGGCCAATACAACTTCAAAATCCAATACCGACCAGGAAAAGAAGGAGGAAAGCCAGCCCCCCTCACAAGGAGAGAAGGAGACTTACCCACAGCAGGGGATAAGAGACGCACTAGCAATGTGGGAATCTTACTGCCCAGGGAACGATAGTGGGATATCCCATAAAAAGAAGATATCGATCTCGACATAGTTGAACAAACCGAATTTCGAGACAAGAACGAAGGAGAAATACAAAAAGCTAGCAAAAACGACAACGAGATCCAAACGATGAAAAGAAATTGGGATGAAGGAAGAAAGGAAATGCAAGGAGTAGCGCTGGGGCTATGCCAATGGAATGACAGCCTCTTATGGTACCGGGGAAGCATTTGGATACCAAACGACGAAGGGATACGAACAACTCTTATTGCCAAACACTATGACCCCCCACAAGCAGGCCACGGGGGAACGGCAAAAACTACCGAACTTATCAACCGACGATACTATTGGCCCAAGATAAGGGAAGACATCAAAAGATTCATAAAAACCTCTGACACATGTCAGAGGACTAAGGTGGTCCGACATGCACCCTACGGATTACTACAGTGACATGAGGCACCCGATCGACCATGGAAATCAATAGCCATGGATTTCATTATGGACCTCCCAAAATCGGAAGAACATGACACCATACTGGTGGTCATCGATCGGCTGACCAAAATGGGCAATTTCATTCGATGCTCGAAGGACCTAGACGCACCGCAGTTCGCCAATCTCTTCATGAAAGAGATAGTCAAGCTACACTGACTACCACACGATATCATCACCGACCGGGGGACACTATTCACCTCAGACCTATGGAAGGCA
>Ga0307507_10012380_pt1 | contig 10544 bp, 5 predicted proteins | sample 7_EM_MG_FD_207223 | JGI IMG/M metagenome (GOLD analysis project Ga0307507, IMG submission 207223) | Populus trichocarpa ectomycorrhiza microbial communities from riparian zone in the Pacific Northwest, United States - 7_EM | ecosystem: Host-associated > Plants > Roots > Unclassified | place... | reverse complement strand
CAATTGTAGAAAAAAGAACAGAGAAGAATATACCCCAATACACCGTCGTCCTCATTCCTATTCTTTCATATATACTATTGGTTTTTCGTCTCCGTAAAATAAGTGTGCTATGCAGCGCAACCATTGGAGGCGGTAGTGTGTGGGACGGCGCCTCGGCAGGTATGTTTGTGATATTATGCAACCCCACCCACAGTTTAGAATCAACAGTTGTGAATCCAAATAAAATTACAAAAGTAAATCAAACTTTCCACCCCACTCTAGAATGCACTAGGGGGGAGACCACACATTTCAAAGGGAATTATTTTAAATGCCCACGGTGGTGAAATCTATGTCACTACCGAGGCGGATGAACTATTGTATGGTATATTTTGTAGGCATCTCTCCTTATTTTATGACGTAATGTGTACTCGAGTAGGCAGAGAGGCTCGTTGATATCGCTGCTCTGTGTGGAATCTAGTTCTGTTGTGCACCCTGGGGGAGCTTTTTTTTATCAATGTGACAACCGAAATAGATAACACCGCAACTCAAGATCCCAGACCGGAACTCTCCTGCAAAAACAAAAAAACCTACCCTACTCGCAGGAAGAACAAACTCTTACCCACCTTCTTTTCTTCAAGAGTGTGAAATCTACCCCTCTATTGATACACTTGGGGTCCTCCTGCAGGGCTGAAGCGAGGACAGCACAGCAACGACAATACACTGGACTTGTGCGCGATTCTACACTTATCACACTGTGGTCATGCGACCGCCTAAATTTCTCACTTTGCACATTGAGGAAACTCGTTCAATTCACCCCTAATGCACCCGATCGGCTAAGAGCACCTACAACATGCATGACTGTCACTGCATTATCTCCCTATCATACACCTGGCCTGTCTGCATGACACCGGAGGCCGACAGAGGCCAGGCAGACCCCCGCGAACTGCACTGCACGATTAGTTGCATTAAGCACGTCAGTGATCTAATCTTGGCACTATTCCCCAATGGTAGTATTTGTTTAAGTTAGTGATGGCACCGGCGATTCAACCGCAGGCAAAAACTCTGTACTCGTAGGATACCATCAAATCTCGATTTTTTTTTATTGTAATGAACTAGCCTGGACTAGCACAGTTTATAATCGGCTATATTTCTAAATTAATGAAATCTTAACAATCTCGTCTTTTCTAAAATTGCGAAAAGCTTACATTTCTTAGTGCTAGAGATTTTGAAAAATTCTAGTCTAGCCTGTCCATTCAAAGAGAGGTTTTTACGGTAATTCTCCAGGAAAGACAATTAGTTCGATTTAGTGGTAGAGATTTCCCGTGCATCTAGGCATGATGTATGTCAGGGGTGGCACAGCCAAGAAGCTGGAGTCGAATGGCGAAATAAGCGGATAGCTTCGAGAAGAGAACGACTGCGAGTTGCTATCTTATATTTTTAGATCTAAGGCCGAGTGAGGATGAGTAATTGCCTCGGTACCACGCTACTCCCAGGGCTCTTACTCGAGTAACTTAGTATCGAAGCATTTCTGAACGGGACTGCCCCCGCCAAAATTTGGCCCTTTTTCTTGAATCTAGGTATGCAACAGCAGTGTTTTTTGGAAATGCCTCAACACAATTCCGGAGAAGCCAAGAGTAAGGCGGACTATCCCTTGGGCGGTGTGAAACAGTCAAATTCGCGCCCAGGCACACTCGGAATTGTGATTCGCTGCACATTAATCTTTGCCATTATGCTGAGTCACTTGGATGTTAAAAATCAGATTTCTATTACCTGAAATAGCTAAGTTAGGTCTCGACTGATTTGAACATATTAGTGACTCAGCATCATAGCAACAATTAATTTGCAGCAAATCACAGCCTAAGCGCAAATTTGACTGTTTCACACTGCCCAAGGGCTATCGTAGTGACCACAACCGCCACCACATCCAAATCTTGAATCTTAAATATCTTAAGGGCCCGTTTACCTAACCGTCTATTTCTCTTCGATTTGGGTGATAAAGCTAGATGGTGCCGTCTCAACCAGGATTGAGTTCCGATAGACGGTCGCAAAGTGTTTCCCTGATTTTCTTGGGTTCTAGGTTCTTAGTGGTAGACGGTCAAAACATGACGTTGCTGAATAGGTCATATTGCAACTACCGTCTCTCAACACCACCACAATGCCCCTCAGGCTGTCAATCACAAAAATACCTACCGATCTGCTCTATCTTTCTTGTGCACTCAGCGATTACCTGGCCCATAATCTGGGCTTAGTGCAAAGACAAAATTCCCATCTTGGGTTTGTAAGGAGGCATGGTTGGTAGGTTGGACATCTCAGTTGCGGAGCGCTGTTCCGAGCTGAGTTCCTCTGGTTGCCAATCTCCTGTTTGTTTATCAAACTTTGCACCCTAAACCATTGTAGACAGTATATTAGGTAAACACACAGCCCCCCGCTTTTATTCCCTTTCCTTTCCACTCAATTGCTTGATACCCCATGATGCAAAATTTGGTGATAATAATTACAAATAAGTTTATTACTTATGGAACTTTGATGGTTGCGGGACTTTTTAAGTTTTAAGATTTTTAAGATTCCAGATTTGGATGTGGTGGCGGTTGTGGTCACTATCCCCTGCAGTGTTGATAGTCCCAAATTTTCCTACATTACGCTAAAATGTAAACCAGAAAACTAGCTTGGCACTTTTCCGGAAATGTCAATCAAGTGATATCAAAAATAATTCAGGTCAATTGTTTGTACAGATCTTTTTTCGTTAACCGGAGCACTAAACCTAGTATGAGAATGATGTTACTGGTAATGAACCTGTTGATATTTCCTAACAAACATCCGGGATTATGTGGCAACATTGTCCTCTACGAGGTCGAATCTGCCAATCAAAGAGATACACACATTTAGCTAGTGGGTCTTGAGCACGGTGTAGGGAAATTCGACACTATCAACACTGCAGGGGATAGTCCGCCGTAGTACTTGCCATATCCATGAAACCACACCGGTCCTCTTGCCATACCGGCCCTCTTGTTCATACCTTATCACCTTAACTGTCGTATTCTCCGGAATTTAAAAACACATATAATTTGCCATAGTGAGTGTTAGGGTTTATATCACTGAGTAGGGATCCCTTCCGAGTGACCCTGTATGAGGGGAAGTAAATTATGGTATCAGGGATAGACGATAGAAGGAACGGTGGAATTGGGAGAAATTTACTGGAAGTAGATAAACCTGCTGCTTGCGAAATTTACAGGCCTTGCCAGAAGCGGTGTAGACTTCTATTATTTATATTCTCCCGCCATTGGCTGGACTGTACTGTACTGTACTGTACACTACTACTCGCAGACAAATACAGTATTGACTTAACGAATAGAAAGAATGAAGACCGAGAAATATGATCAGATAATATGGACAGGATCGAACAGGAAATCCAAGGAAGGGGAAAAAATGAGAACGAACAAAACTAGGGGGGGAGTGGGGGAAGTGAATAGTAATTAGGCGGATAAAAGAAAAATTGGAAAGAACGCCTTGAATCAAAGTCTAGTTACACCCAAATCGATAGCGTCTTTGTCAACTAATCATACACTTGCTAGTTATTTAGGGGATGAGGGTATGTGTGGTAACGACGGGAAAAAAAGCTTGAACGAGAAAAGCTAAGGGATAAACGAAAGAAGCGATGAGGAAATACAAGTGGGGGGAAAACGAGAGTGTTGATAGAGTGTTGTTTAGATAAAGTCAGTTCTGGTAAGAAGGTATAAGAAGTTTGGTGGCGACCTTGGAATTGGGTTGAGGCAGCACGGATGGTTCGGTTGCGGTCGCTATCTGCGGGAGGGAGGTCTACGAATCAGGATGTGCCGTGAAATTTTCCCGTAAGATCCACACAACCGCGTCATGTCGTCTGGGGGGGACCAACAATTGTGAGGCTTAGTTCTTGTTATCTAGGGATGTGGTGCGGGCCTCTTGCCGTTCTGAAAGTAGCTTTACAATCCCCTCATGCCCGTGCTCGGCGGCCCACGAGAGTGGCGTCCGGCCATATTCGGTGTCTGGCTAGTCAGAATTGACGTCGTCTCGTCCAAAAAGAGTCTTTACAACCCTCTCACGCCCTTTTTCAGCCGCCCATGAGAGTGGCGTCCGGCCATATTTGGTGTCTGGCTGGTCGGGATTGACATCCTCTCGGTCTAAAAGCATCTTTACAACCCCTTCACGCCCTTTTTCTGCCGCCCGCGAGAGTGGCGTCCGGCCAGATTTGGTGTCTGGCTGGTCAGGAATGACGTCCATTCGTTCCAAAAGCATCTTTACTACTCCCCCATGCCCCCTCTCAGCTGCAAACGAGAGTGGTGCCTGGCCATATTTGGTGTCTGGTTGGTTGGGATTGACGTCCTCTCGTTCCAAAAGCATCTTTACAATCCCCTCATGCCGATTCCTAGTCGCCCACCAGAGTGGCGTCTGGCCATATTTGGTATCTGGCTGGTCGGGATTGACGTCGTCTCGTTCTAGAAGAGTTTTTACTATCCCCTCATAGCCTCTCACAGCCGCCCACACAAGTACCGTTTGGGAATCTGGGGTCAAAATATGGTTGGGATTAACGTCCTTACGTTCCGAAAGCATCTTTACTACCCCCTTATGCCCATACGACTTCGCCTGCAGGATTGGCGTCCGACCAGATCTGTCTGCCTGATCGGGATTGATCTCCTCTCGTTCTAAAAGTATCCTTACTATCTCTTCATACCCGCCCTTAGCCGCCCAATGGAGTACCGTATCCTCACCCATGCCCAAAACCGTTTGGTTGGGATTGACGTCCTCACGTTCCAAAAGCATCTTGACTACTACCAGATGCCCCTTCCCAGCTGCCCACGAGAGTGGCGTCCGGCCATATCTGTCTGACTGGTCGGGATTGACGTCATATCGTTCCAAAAGCATCATTATTACTCTCTCATACCCCTCCCCAGCCGCTAAAAAGAGTGGCGTTCGGCCATATTCGGTCTCTATCTGGTTGGGGTTGACGTTGTCTCGCTCCAAAAGCATCTTTACTACCCCCTCACGCCCCTTCCCAGCCGCCCACGAGAGTGGCGTCCGGCCTGATCTATTTGCCTGGTCTGGATTGACTTCCTCTCGTTCCAAAAGAATCTTTACTACCCTCTCATGCCCCTCCTCAGCCGCCCACGAGAGTGGCGTCCGGCCATGATAGGTGTCTGCCTGGTCGGGATTGACGTCGTTTCGTTCCAAAAGCATCTTTACTACCCCCTCATGCCCCATCTCAGCCGCCCACGAGAGTGGCTTCCGGCCATGATAGGTGTCTGCCTGGTCGGGATTGACGTCGTCTCGTTCCAAAAGGATCTGCACTACCCCTTCACGCCCCTTCCCAGCCGCCAACGAGAGTGGTGTCCGGTCATATCTGTCTGCCTGTTCGGGATTGACCTCCTCTCGTTCTAAAAGAGTCTTTACTACCCTCTCATGTCCCTCCTCTGCCGCTAAAAAGAGTGGCGTTCGGCCATATTCGGTCTCTATCTGGTTGGGATTGACGTCGTTTCGTTCCAAAAGAATCTTTACTACCCCCTCATGCCCCATCTCAGCCGCCCACGAGAGTGGCGTCCGGCCATGATAGGTGTCTGCCTGGTCGGGATTGACGTCGTCTCGTTCCAAAAACATTTTTACTACCCCCTCGTGCCCGTTCTTAGCCGCCCATGAGAGTGGCCTCCGGCAGTAATAGGTGTCTGCCTGGTCTGGAATGATTTTGTCTCGTTCCAAAAGCATCTTTACTACCCCCTCATGCCCCTTTTCAGCAGCCCACGTAAGAGCCGTACTCCCCATGCAATCGACCCCATTAATATCCCATTCCTTCATCTCTAATACACCAGAAATTATCTCTACTTCCCCGAGAAATGATGCCCCTTGAAGCCCGGTGAATCCCGTAGGTCCTGCCTCCTGCTCAAAATATCGGCCCAAGCTTCCATCTCTCGTATGGTGCAATAACAGTAACTGGGCAGATATGTGCTCATCGAAACTATCGAGAAGCTTCAGCGCAAGCATTTTGACATTTTCCGTTAACTCCATTCTCGTGTGCTTCCCCCAGTAGCAAGAAGCATACTCTAGAAAGCGCATTGTGTAGGGAACCGGGTGAATAGTTGGCGAAAGATCCCGGATAGATCCAAAATTGAGGTATGTCAAGCAAACCTCGGCAATTGCTGCATGTGGACTATGGAATAGCATCGGATTGCTTAAGAGATGCTCCTGCAGAGTGAAGTGTACTAGCCGGACGATGGACGAAGATCCCTCGACGGTGACAAGACCAAGACAAGATGCTAAGAGTGTCCGTAACGCAGGTACGTTGTTCTGATCCAGATCCGCAGACCCTATCTCTACTCCTACGGCGTGACGGAGCTCCCCAATCTCTAATGGCCGTTCCGAATACAACACCCACATCAGTACCTTCAATCCAAGTACCGATTTATTTCCTTTCTGCCCCTTCAGTCGGGTTAAGGTTGTCGTATAGGCGTCGCTTAATCCATTGCCTCGCGCCATCTCTTCAAGTTTTTTCCTTCTCTGACCAATTGTCACCTCTCCAAGAATAGCCTCAATTTTTAGTGACACGAGGAGGAATCTACACGGAAATTTCGGTAAGTATACATCATCAAAAGGCAGGGAAGGCTAAATGATCCTACTCACATATCCGACACCTTGTCTAAAATAGTTTTCACGATATCCGCCCGTAAGCCATCATCCATCGCCTCTGGCTCCTCATCCCTGTCTAACTTCATCTGCAGGTAGTTCCTCACATCATCTTTGTTAGGGCTGATGGGTATCTCAACTACCCCCGGGAAATTTCTCTGAATCACTTCCCTAACATGGGGCCTCCCGGTGAGGAAGATTCTAGTCGTTGGGGACTCCCGAAGAATATCTCTTAGCGACTCGAGTAGCTGTGGAAGATTCTTCGGTAGGCATTCGTCGAGCGCATCGATACAAATGAAAACTGGTGGTAGTGAGGCGATGGCTTTCTTTAATATTCCAATCAGCTCGGCAAGTAGCAGCCTTCTTCCTTGGTGAAATGCCTTCTCTATCTCCTTCGGGATTTCCCTCCCGCCTACCAGCCGCTTCAAAATCGCCCCCACAATGTTCGTGACTGTCTGTTCTTCCTGAGCAAGGTAGTCAATGTACAACCATGAAACCGCTAGACCCTCCTCATCACATATCCTGTCAATCACTAGCGAACTAGTATTTCCGGCAGTTAGTGATATTCACTTCTTTGAAATGATCCAGCTACTTACCTCAGATGTGTCTTTCCCACCCCCGGATTCCCGAAGCAAAACAACACAGCCTTATCGGGTCCGCTCTCATTTCTCCTCCACTCCCGAAACTCGCTTATTCCCAAAAGCCAATCCCCGACACCTTCATGTCGATTAGTCCGCACGGTATGATGTCTATTATCTGGTTCTAGTGGAGAGAGCCAGCTCATTATCTTTGAAACCTTGTCGGATTTATAAACCGTCGTGTTGTAGCTCCCTGATATGTTTCCGCAGTTAGTATTGTTGTCGCCGAATCTCATCGGTTCTGTGTGTGTAGCTTGGGCCATGATGCTCTGTCAAAAAAATAGATTATGTGTAGAAATAGTAGAGAAATATGAAGCATTAGCAGGGGAGTACACAAAAGCTTTTTGTGCACAAAGGTGAAGAATAGCGGGGTGATTTGGCACCTTTTGTGGCAACTACTGTGCAGCTATCTTCACGCTAAGGAAATCGCACTAAATTGGAGAGTATGATGAATTGCCGGGACCTAATTTCGCCTCACAGATTACTGTAACACACGGTGCTATGCAGCGCAACCATTATAAACAGGAGTGGATAATACAGCGACCGGGGGGATGTGTTTGTAATATTATGCCACCCCCTCCCCCCAGTTCCGAGTCAACAAGTTCGAATCTGAATAAAACTACGAAAACAAGTCAAACTCTCTGCCCCCCTCTAGAGAACGATAGGAGCGAGCCTAGACTTTTCAAAGGAGATTATTTTACGTGCCCACGCTGGTGAGCTCCATGCCACTCCACTACCCTGGCTGATTAGCTACTGTTTGGTAACTTTATATTTTATACCCATCTCTCCTTGTTTTGGGAGGTAATTTGTAGGTAGAGAGGCTCGTTGATATCGCTGACCCAGGGAGACTCTACTTAATTGCGTTACGCACTTGGCAGATCACATTTATTTTAGGGGATTATTTTTGTCATCATTCACAACCAAAATAACACCACAATTCAAAATCCCAGGCCGGACTTTCCCGCGAAATTAAAAACACCCGTCCTACTCGCAGGAGGAACAAACTTTTACACAACTTCTATGGTCTTCTTCTAGAGGAAACTACCGCACGGTTGATACGCTTGCGGGCCTTCTGCAAGGCCGAAGCGAGGATAACACAGCAACCAGAACACTCTGGGCTCAGGCACGATTCTACTCGAGTAGAGTTATCACACTGTGGTCATGCGACCGGCTAAATTTCTCCGTTTACACACTGAGGCAACTCGTTCAAGACACGCCTAATGCACCCGATGGTCCCGAAACACTAGGAACATGCATGGCTGTCACTGCGTTATCTGGGAATCGTAGTTCGATCAGCTCCTGTCATACACCTGGCTTGTCTGCACGACACGGGAGGTCGGCAGAGGCCAGGTAACCCCCCGCGAACTGCACTGCAGTATTGGTTGCATTGAGCACGTCAGTTATCCAATCGTGGCACTCTTCCCCAATGGTTGTATTTGTATTTGTTTTTGTTAAGTTACGGATGGCATCGGCGATTCAACCCCAGGCAAAAACTCTGTACTCGTAGGATACAGTCAAATCTCGATTGTTTTTAATGAACTGGCCTGGACTAGGACAGTTTACAATCGGCCAGATTTCCGAATAAATGAAATGTTAAAAATCTCGTCCTTTTCAAAATTCTCAAAAGCTTACTTCTCTTAGGCCCCGTTTACCCATAGACGGCCGTCTAGCAACCGGAGACAGTGCCGACCGTCAAAAAAAGTCAGTTAGATAAACGGGCTTTAAGCTATATACTAGACGGTATATTAGCTAAAGATGCAATTATTGTATTTTATTTACACACCTTCAGCTGTCTGTCTATTTCCAAAAATTAAATTTAAAATAGGTGCTTGACTAGACGGTGGTGGCTCAACCATTATCTGATTAACGGCGCGAAAGTGTTTGATCAATTTTCCACAGTCCTAGATTCTTGTCGCTAGACGGTCCAAACGTTTAATTGCCTACTCTAGATAAACGCCATCTACTTTGCCATACTCTCCCACACTGTCAAGCCCCCCTTAACGGTCGGCATCATTTCAGGCTGTTAGACGGACGTCTATAGGTAAACGGGCCCTTAGTACCAAAGATTTTGAACAGTCCTAGCCCAAGCCAGTTCATTGAAAGCAAGACTTTACCGTGACTCTCCTTGTAAGACACGTAATTCGATTTGGCGATAGGGATCTCCGGTGCATCTAGGGATGATGTATGTCGGAGGTGGCTAGCTAAGAAGCTGGAGTCGAAATGCAAAAATAAGCGGATACCTTCCAGCAGGGAATGACAGAGAGTTGCGATCTTATTTTTTTTAGACCGAAGGCCAAGTAGGAATGTGTAACTGCCTCGGCACCCCGCCGTTCCTGGCTCTCGTAGTGTCGAAGCACTTTCAAACAGGACTGTATACCGCCGAAACCGCCCCGCTTCTTAAATCTAGGTATGCAATAACAGCTCTTTTTAGAGGTGCTCCAAAATAATTGCGGAGAAGCCAATAGCGATCCGGCCCACCCAGGACCTTGTTCCCCTTCCCTCTCATTTATTCTTACTAAACCCTTGGATTTGTTCATAAAGTACCGGAAAACCCCGTTAGGAACCCTAATATATGGCCTAGAAGGCTTGATTGAACGGAAGAAACTTCAAACAGCCCTCTACGAAATCAAAAAACAAGAGTAGAAACTATCAAATTACCATCCGTAATTAATTTTGGCTATGATAACCTTCCAATAACTAATTATATTTTTACAACTACCGTATGCTCGAGAGATACGAACTTCTGCTAGCTATTTCCAATAAAAAGTAAATAATTTCCTCCATTTTGAATAGTAATCTTGCCCACTTCGGGTCGATGGCCGATGATGTTGGTGCCAATATTGAGTCAACCGTGGTGGCGCTAGAGTCCCTGTACCGGGGGAGAAATATTCCCACCCTAGGAAATCACTCAGTGACTAAGAAGCTCTCGTAGCCGCTTCGGCAGGCATTTGTCAAAGGCATCGATACAGATGAAAAATTTGGGCAATAAAGCAATAGCGATCCTTAATCTCTACCTAAAATCTGCGAGGAGCCTACCGCGAATCTCTTTTTCCCCTTCCAGAAATTCCTCCCGCTGATCAATCGTGATATCCCCCCTGTTAACAACCTAAAATAACCTCAAAATAGCTCAAATTACGCTGATGATTGTCCGCCCCTGCCGGATAAGGTATAGGTTCATCAAGGGAAGAACGTGAACCATGTGGCACAGTCAAATGCAACAGTGGCTGTGCCACAAGAGTGCCAAGAATATGAGTGATTGACTGTGATGTAGTATAAATA
>Ga0307507_10012379_pt1 | contig 10544 bp, 16 predicted proteins | sample 7_EM_MG_FD_207223 | JGI IMG/M metagenome (GOLD analysis project Ga0307507, IMG submission 207223) | Populus trichocarpa ectomycorrhiza microbial communities from riparian zone in the Pacific Northwest, United States - 7_EM | ecosystem: Host-associated > Plants > Roots > Unclassified | place... | reverse complement strand
GGCTAGTAAAAATTCTATAAATCACACCCGATTTAACAAACCCAAATCCAAGCCTTAGGGCTACCACTTGCGATTTTATACACAAAAATTCGTAAACAAGTCAATAAAGTTAATTCTGCTAAATAAAACATTTGGGTATTTCTTAATACCTTGAGAACCCCGAACTCGAAGCACCGCACATGTATAGTGGGTGAAAGTGTGTTAAGGTTTTTAAAGTGTGTGTGTGTGTTGTTTAGGTGTGGTTCACGCACCTGTTCAGTCCACGCGTCGCACGCTTCCCCCCCTTTCCACGTGCACCGGTCTTCTCAACAATGATTTGGGGCACATTCTCAACAGCTTGCCTCATGGCTGTCAAATCCTATCTATCAGACTGCGTATCGACACTGCTTAATTGAGAGGCAGGTCACTGCAATCTTCCAGTCACTCAGCATTCTTTTCGAAGGTGGCCGCATCACCCCAGCTACCATTCTGCATGATGGGTGCATGGTTACTGTTCATCCGGATCAAGTTGTGACCTGGTTAGGACTTGTTCTGGCCACCGTCAACAGCATTTGAACCCAGTTTAAGAAGATGTGGGATGCCCATCATCTTCTTCAACAACAGAAATTCCATGAGCGTGAAGGACATCCGGGTCCGAATCCTCTTCAACCTTCGCACCTCAACCTTTTGAGCACTCTCAATGTCATGCTGGCATCTAGGGTCATTGCTGTTGGTGATGACAAGTATCTTCAAGGTGGACAGGAAGAAGGAGTCTATAATGCCTTGACCAAGAAAATTGGCCCGTTCATGAAGGAGATTCAGGAGGTTTTGGAGACATGATCTTTGTAACACATGAGTACAAGCTTACATTGTATACAACTACAGTATGCAGTATGCAATGTTATATGGCATGAATAATTGATAAATTGAGTACATGGTCTTGACAAAATCCTACCAAGTTCACAACAAGTTTGAAGAGTGGCAGATAAGCCTTGGACTAGTACGATACACAAAGGGGGGTACTACACTCCCGGCATACAACAATCATAAAGGGCACAAGTTTGATATATATGTAAATGAGAGTGGACTCAGAGGAGGAGGGGGATTCATGCACAATGGAAGGTGGGTGGTAAATGGATACATAAGTCATCAGGGAAACACAAGAAGAGCTCAACGAAACATGGGAAAAGCTCAAATAGGTGCAAGACAAGCTCAAGGAAACACAAGACAAACTTGAAGCATCACAAAAGAAGATGAACTCAGACTCAGACTGACCAATGATGCCTGTGATCCCACCACCCTTCCTGTATGCGCAGAGAACGATGACAGAGGTGGATGTGCAGCAAATGACAATGGAGGCAAAGACCCATGTCCTTCTTCACCCTAGCCGCCAATGCAGAGGGTGGGATGATCAACAGAGACGTGCCAGCACTTGCACAAGGAGCAGATGAAGGGTCCCTCAACACATATCCTGATGAAGAAGAAGAGCTGTTCAAAGGCGGTGAGACATATGCCAGATAAAGAATTAGAAGATAGCCAAACTCACCAACAAGCCACCAATGCTTTTCAATATGACGTGACCTTCTCACCAACTTTGGTACATGACCAGCGACGCCAGTTGGATTTTTGCTAGATGTTAAGAGGATTGTCAGATAGGGATTGAGATTTGATCGAGCGAATTGCAAAGACTTGTGATGTCCACAATGAGTAAACACCAGGAGTTATCATCCAAGATGACGACTTACTAAACTTACCCTTGACCTTGATCAGAATAGGAAGGTCGGTGGGTGTCTTTCCATCCCAAGCTTCAAAAGGCTGGAGGAGTTGGAGACGGTCGCTCTTGGGATCAACATTCCCCAGACAGTGTGAGCAGTTGGGTGTGGTATTTCATTAGGGAAGGTCTGTACAAGGAGTTAGGTTCAAAACAAGTCAGAAGTTGGGGGAAAACATACCAGAGAGAAATAGTAATAAGTGTTATCCCCAACGCTTTCGCAGCCTCATACATCTGTCCTTCCACATCACTCAACACCGCACTTGTACACTCTGCAAACCTCTATCAGCAACCCTTCACAAAAAAACAAAACAACACAAAAAAGAAACAACACACCATCCAAAATCACAAACTTGGGCCGATGTCAGAAAACCCTAGCAAGCCCCATACACTGCTTCTCACCACCACTCAACACATCCCTCCACTCCTTCTGCATCTTCCACCTCCCCCTTGCACTCAGGTAGGTATTTGAGAAAGACACTCTCCAAATGGACTCGCGGAGGAGGAGGGAGAGGATGCAACACCGTCCACTGGCCTTACGACCTCCGCATCATCACCCAAAGCAGGCCACAGACCTGCCAACACACATGCAATGGCCGTCTTGCCCTCCGTGTTGCTCCCCGTTATCATCAGATGCTTGCCACACTTGATGACGAGGTTTAAGTCCCTCACAAGTGGTGGTTCCCCATGCCCATCCACATCTGAAGAAGGCCCAGCACCAGCACCAGGAATCCTCACATCTACCTTCCTCAACTCAATCACACCATCTGCATCAGCGATGGTGGGCACAGGCAACGGTGGGAGATTGTGCAATGTCAACATGAGCATGTATATCTGCATCATGAGGCCCGTTAACTCCAGGAGGTCTTTGTATGTGTACATGAGGTGACCACTGGCCTCTGCTAGTGAGAGGAGCAGACGTCTGTTGGATATGTATGCTGTTGTTTGAAGACATCGGTTAGTACATGGTAAAAGACAGAGGGAAGAGATGCAAGGACTGAGATGCGAAGACAGACACGACAACCCCTAGAAGAGAGCCTTCAAGACACATCCAACCACCAAGCTCTGCGGCATACTCCACACCAAAAACAAAAACAAAAGCAAAACATACTTTCCATCCTCCCAGCAACAGCATCATTAACCCTATCCTCCCTCCTTTCCCTCCCCATCTGTATGCCCAACGACTACTTAGTCCATGTGAACAGAATGGGAATAGCAATGGACCTAATCAAAGGTAAGCAAACAATGTCCATAAGAAAACACCGTTGACATATGTAGTTGCTGTCTAGCCTTGCATAAGAAGATCCTAAAATGTCGATGAGCAGGGTCGACGATGGATGACTTACAGACGTCCCAGCAGCAAATGATGACAAGAGGGCAATCATTGGCTACCATGATGCTTGATCAGCAAATCGACAAAAAAAGGAAATATGCGTACGTACCCCTGAACAACCGCTGCCAAATCATATGTCTCATCCGCCATCCTAATACGCGTTGCAAGGGCTGAAATCAGGGACTTGATGTGGGTGCAATGGGCGCTGAATGGCCGACAACAATGGTTGCTTGGCTGTCGATGTGGTGGTCAGAGGTGAGTTCATTATGCATTACACTGGATTGTTCTCACCATTTCCCATGGCCACAATGTCCATCAACAACAGGAACAACAGGTCAGTTCCTTTGTTTCAAGATTTGTATACCATCGCTTAGGTTCTATCATCAACAAACTGGTAAGTCAGTGGTTCAAACCTGGAAAAAATCGATGCCACGATCGTGCAAGACATCATGTATGATTGTCAGTGAGAGGCACAGCAGGAGATGGTTGGGCTTCATTTGGATCTTGTAAGGATGGGGAGGGGGTGGAAGAAGGAGTTGTGGACTTTGATGGATGAGTATGTTGGTGATTTGAGGGAGTTGAGGGAGGAGAATAGATTGTTGAGGGATGAGAATGAGAGGTTGAGGAGGGGGTATTATTGATCGTGACTTGTGTCATCCAAGATCGCATCTGGCTCTGCCACAGTCTGATCTGTCTCATACCCAGACAGCACTATAATAGAAATGGTGGTCAGTTACAAAGTAGGAAAAGATGGAAAGGGATGTACGCAGCCGTTCTTTGACGCAAAGCAGTCAATTTCTTGTCAAGGTCGGTGGGCTGGAGTTGCATGTCCCAAGGTTCCTGGATGCTGTAGTTAGATTCCTACTTGTAATTTGCTGTAATTGATCACCCACCCAAGTTGAGGTGGTGGAGAGAAAGGGACTGGCAGAGACTCAGAGTCACTGGACCCGCCGTTGCGTCGCTGGCCCTGCATTGGGTGCTTCGACCTTGCACTGGCTCGTTTCGTTCATGCTTCTGGAGGAGACCATAATGTGGCCTGCACCAAGCGAACTCTGTTGGTGTTTGTTGGTGTGTCTATTTGTTGGCAGGCATCACAGGGCGCACCCGTCATAGCTCACTGGAAGGAAGGTGGTGCTTATATCCAGGAAGGAAACGATGGTGAATTGGTGATAGGGTATTTTCCCACCCCTGAGGACCAAAATCCAGTCCATTCGGACACCAAATGGACCGGATTTTGGTCCTCAAAGGTGGGAAACATGACATCATCTCTTCTGCAATGCAGTTTCAACATTCCTGGCATCAAGACAGAGCTCTCTTGTTTACACTTACACTAAACTTCAGATCCCAAATGAATGGTACATAAATCTTGTTGATATTGGACTATCACCAGAATATATTGACAACTTTTAATTGTTTCTTGCAGATTCAACAATGTCAGATGTTTTTAACCTGCATGAAGTCGGCCTGTTTTTCCAAGAGAATCTTGGAAAAGTTGAGCTTGAAAAAATCCCCGTTCCCCGTCAAGTTGGTGAGTGGCTTTCCTCTGGCCAAGCAGCACACACTTTTATGATTTAATTTTCAATGCCAGCACAAGAAGTATCAGAGCAGAAATTTTTTGGGAAGGTGCCCATTAACATCCTTCTTATCAAACCATCAGATGATGAGTGCACTTATGAAATTGATAAATCATTTACTAAGCCTATCTTGGATGTTCTTCAGCCACCTGATGCAGCTACCCCAGCTGAGAGAGGGACATATTTTCCACAGTCACCCATTTGGACGTTGCGTGAAGATCCGCGCTGGAGCTGTGGATGGACCTACTGCACTAATTACATGTTGGATGATCTCCAAATGGATGAAAACCAGATGGCTGCAATTGTAACGCCACCCAATGCGGAGTACACTAGATGTCTTGATGGCCGATATGTCTCCTCCCCTATTCCAGGAATGGTCAAAATGGTACCAGGAGTGCCATTCATATACTTTCTCAATGGTGATACCTCTCGCCCCTACACTCTCTCCCATGTACACACTCTGGCATCGCTTTGCACATATACAGACTATGCTGAGATTCTCGATGCATCTGTTCGTCTAGCAAAGCTCACGTGGGGTTGTGACTCTAATGTCCTTCCAATTCACCCTCTTGGACATTTAGAAGGCTTGAAATGCAATGATCACTCTAAATATATTGCATCTGATCTTCCACCTGGTTCGCATGATGGCTCTTACTCTTTGGCAACAACGGTCTTGAAGGGCACTGGCCAAGGTACCGTAATCCCTGCTATGCAAGCAAATATGGAGGAAGGAGGTCCACAGATCACCGCAGTTCTTAAAATGCTCAATGAACTTCACAAATGTATAATGCCTAAGTGCATTTCGAGATTCAAATACGAGGTGGCCAAGTTCCACTCTGAGGATATGAATGTTGTAGGCTTCGGTGGACTCAAGCCAAATGGGACTGGATGTCAATTCAACCTATCATCTCTTTGTGCTCATCTGTCTAAAAGACTGGGTCGAACGGGGTCTTGGCATCCTGATAGCAAGGATGACCATACACAGTACATGCTCTTCATTTTATTACTAAAAATTGGTCCCAGTAAGCTCTGTTTCTATCAGTTATTTTGAGCTCACTGATCTCACACTGACAATTATTCAGAGGGTGATCCTGGCGCTTTTTGCCTTTCCCAAGGTGGTGTTTATGTCTGTGAGCAGGATGCTTGGATTGTCTTTATTGTCTTTAAAGGCAACGACCTACACTCTGGTTTTGCACCCAGGGAAGATCCTGTTGCACATCAGGAATGGGTTGACAGTGTCAAGGAACCTGCCTTCAACCTCAAAGGAGATGAAGTGCATGGGGGTTTTGTCCAGTACTTTTCACTCCTCCACCTATTCCTACTGGACTCCAGGATTCCTACTGGAGTCCTATTGGATTTGTTAGGAGTCCAATGGGAATGACAAAATCCAATAGGAGTCCAGTAAGAATCCCAGAATCCACTAGTACTCCAGTAGGATTCCTACTGGAGTCCAACAATTTTTGCAAGTAATTGGATTCTACCTAAATTTGAAGGGAATACAAGTGATTGTATACATACTAACTAACATAAATTACATTGAACTGTGCTGGGCTGTCATCGCTGTTTGTTGGGGGTGGTGATGGGCCGTCGTCACCATTGGCGTGTGGTGCTGGGCCATCCTCGCAGTTGGTGGGTGCTGGAGGTGGGCCATCGTCAAAGATGGTGGGAGGTGGTGGGCAGTGTTCGCCATTCGTGGGGTGGGGTGCGCCATGTGGGTGCTGGTGTTGGGCCGTCATCACCGTTGGTAGGGGGAGGTAGTGGGTCATGTTCGCCATTGGTATGGGGTCGTGGTGGGCCGTGTTCGCCGTTGGTAGGGGGTCATGGTGGGCCGTGTTCGTCATTGGTAGGGGGTTGGTAGGTGCTGATAGTGGGCTGTTGTCGTCGTTCGTGGGTGCTGGTTCATGGGGTGGTGCTGGGCCATGTTTGCTGTTGGTGGGGTGGTGCTGGTAGTGGGCTGTTGTCATTGCCACTGGTGGGGTGGTGCTGGGCCATTGTCATTGTTCGTGGGGTGGTGCTGGGCCGTTCATTGTCGTCGCCGTTGGTGGGGTGGTGCTGGGCCATTGTTGGTGTTCGTGGGGTGGTGATGGGCCATCATCTTGGTGGGTGGTGGTGGGCCCTCATAGCTGTTCGTGTCGACACCTTGCCGTTGCATAGCATCATGGTCATGGTCGCCTGTCGTCGCCATCCGTCCATCGTTGTTGTGTTGTGTTGGGTCCAAATCGGATGATGAACGATGATTGTTCGCTGTCCGGTTGCCACGTCACTGACATGGCACCTGGCTCTGGGGTTAGCAAACAGTAAGGGGGAGGGGGGACTGACCTCGTCGTTGTCCATCGTCTGGCGGCCACATCGCTGACTGTGATGTGGCAACTTGGGTTCCCATTGTTGTTGCCTTGCGTCAGAACTAGGCATTGTGGATGATGGTGGTGGTTGAGGAACAAGAGAAAGATGGATCAATGATGGGCAGAATTCCCACTCACGGAATTTGCCGCAATCCTTTTTAGGAAGGTCGGTAAATGGTTGGTATGTAGTGCATAAATTATATATATATATAATAATGCCCTTGTGGTACAGCTGGTTGAGCACTCATTTGTAGTGTGGCTGTGCTAAGCTCCTTAGGTTGAGTGTTCAATTCTGTCTGTCCGCATTTTTTTAAATATTATATAATAACAACAATAGTGACAAACTACTGGTGTCCGAAATTCCTACTGGACTCCTATTGGACTCATACTGGACTCCTTGTACTGGACTCCACTATACCCATTCCTTAGGAATCTGCAATTCCTTGTGATTTGGGATCATTCCAGTAGGAATTTACTAGGACTCCACTAGGACTGGGAGACAAAATTTGTATGGTGATCAGCCAACATGAAATTTGTCCCAGTCCTAGTCCAGTCTGGTAGGATTCCAGGAGTCCAGTAGGAGTCCAGTAGGAATAGGTGGAGGAGTGTAAAGAGCTCATTTTGTCATTTACTACAGTGCCGCTGCTACCCAGCGTACTGCGGCCATGAACATGATGCCTTCCCAAACTTTTGGAAACTTTGGCACAGCACAACCTCAGAAATTGAAGCAACTGGATTTTGCCACTCACAGCGAGGCGACGCTTGGTGGCAAGGATGCAGCTGCCAACCAACTTGGTAGAGAGGCTGTCATGCTCTTTTTCAATTCACTTAGTCTTGCCAACCTCACCTTGGACCTTGATATTGATGATATCTTGCAGAAAATTCAATATAAAGGAGAAGACGACAAGAAGGTTTCCCTTGGCAAGCTCCCTTACAACCCCATTAAGGATGCTGCAAAGGTGGAGCGCTGGCGTGGGCTATATGAGTGGCACAGACAGCTCTGCACCATGATGCTTATTTGGTTGGAGAAGAGCAATTACAAGGGCAGACACAAGAAGATGGTTGAGGATGATGTTGAGTGCTCTTGCCATGAAGCCTTTTGGATTTCAGAGAAGCAACCTCTGCTTTCCACAAATCTACTCAACTCTGACAACAACTTGGATTGCTGTGAGAATGTGAATGTTGAAATAATGGAAGTCATTAAGCAGCAACAGGACATGAAGTTGACCAAGGTGAGATCTGTCCTAGATTCACAGAGTTTATGATTGCTGAGTGACCATTATCAGGCAATCTTTGAGGTTCAGCTGAAGGATGATAATCGAACTGTAGAGATGGAGGAAGATCTGTGAGTACCCTCATTGTTGTGCAAGCTTTTTTCTCAAACTTCAGGTTAGCATGAAAGGCAACCCTTTGGTACTTGCATACCTCAGGCAAAATGCACCGTTGAAACTAAAACAACATATTTCTGTGATCGCCAACCCAACAATTGCTGTGGCTTCTGTCCAAATGGCAGAGTCTGCCAATATTGACACACCTTCCAGCCCTCCCCTAACCGCTACTAGTAGGCTTCCAGACGACGCTCACATCAGGGCACTGCAGCCAAATTCTGTGGAAGAACAGCGTAATGTGGATGAACCTGGTGATTTGGCTGATGTGATTTCAGGGGTCCAGCCTGAGGATTCTCAGAAACAAAACAGCCCTTCCCAATCTTCCAGAAGTCATGTTGTTGTGTTTGATAGTGCTCCAGATTCCCTAGGCGATACTCAAGCTGCTCAGAAAACAGTTCATTCCGACGATCCACACAGCTCTTCCCCTATGCCAGCTTCTTGTGCCCAACAAAAACGTTCAAGCAAGTCCAGGAATAGTGATGGTCCAGATACATCTCAGAAAAATGCCAATAGCCTTGCAGCAACTCGAGGAAGGAGGAAATGACCACATCAAGAAGTAGAGGAGGGCGACATTTATGAAGTGGAAGCAATAGTGGGATTTGCTTACAGTGATGATGTGAGTGCCATTACTTGTTAGACATTTAAGAGGGATTGTAATTTGACTGGATCACAGAGTATTCCACAATGGGAAATTCACTGGAAGGGATATGATGACACAACTTGGGAAACCTTTGACAATCTACAGTGAGTATCTTATGTGTTATAGCCAAAAATCAAATTTTGACCAGAGAACTTGAAAGGGGATGCGTCAACATCTTCTCCCAGTACAATGAAAAACAAAGAATTCTCCCAATGGACTATGAACACACTCTGCCATCTTTCCAAGTGGTGGTACCAAACAAACCTTATCCCAAAAGGTGCAAGATTGAGCTGGGTCTTCTCTCTAGGAATATTGCTAAGCTTGAGGGCATTCTAGATGGGAAAATTCTTGCTGATGAGCTTGAGTGTCTGGTCAATGAGAATGGTAAAATGATGAATCACCTTGCATTCACATCCTCAGAAACTGGGAATATGGTCTTGCTCTTGATCAAGCAAAATGATGTCCAAAACTTCTTTGAAACCTATCTGCATGTCGCTCCAGATGGAGATTCACTTTCCTGTCTCTCTGGCGGTATTTTATTTCAACGCTTGATTCACTCGACAAAAGCTCTTCCTCTGCTTGTTGCCGAAATGCAAAAAGTCAAAATTCTTCACCGTGTGCTGCAATGGGAGATGTGCCAATCCCTAATTGTTGTATTTGATTGGTACACCTCTACTGGCCCAGAGCTTTCTCAGTGGCTTCTACAAATTCATCAACATGGTGGCTATGAGGATTTAAAAATGCAATCACCACCATTTGCAGATCTTGTTGACCATGTAATCCAGTACATCCAGGAAGGGCAGGACAAAGCGAAAGAGGGGAAGTGAACATCCAGGCAGAAAGCAAAAAGCTCTAAACGTACAGACACCGCAGGTAAACCTGCAAGAAAGCCACCTACAATGCTCGAGACACAGAGGGCAAAAATAGGGCCAGTACAGGAACAGCTTTTTCTGGTTCCTTACGATCTTTATGGATTATGGAATGGGCAAAGAAAAATGATCCATCTTCCAAAGCTGGAACCATACCAAGTAAAGCCTGGGTCCAACACACTTTATGCTTCTAGCAGCTATATTCTTCAGGAGCTCTGGTCACGGGAGCTTCTGGTGCCACACCTGGCTTGTATTGACAAAAAAATTCAGCACCTCCCACCGCTCTGTTGATGAAGCTAAAATCATTGACCAAAGCATTGTGAGAGGTGCAATCCTCCAATGCATAGCAGAGGCATATGGAACCGATGCTGTTTTTGCATCGTTATCCCTTGAGGCATTTCTGGCAACCCCTACCCTTGTCTTTGCAGATCATCTTCAAAAGGATGATAAGTTCTCAAAGCAAGTGTTGAAAGCAACTCAGAAGACTCTAACACCTCTCTTCGATTGGATCAAGACCCATGTTAAAGGAAATACACAACTAACTATCAACACATGCCAGCTTGGGCAAGAGGTTCAACATCGCCTCTTGGAATTGCACCATGGGCATCCATTATCTTCAGATGAACTTTTGAACTTAAACAAGGTCAA
>Ga0307507_10012378_pt1 | contig 10545 bp, 9 predicted proteins | sample 7_EM_MG_FD_207223 | JGI IMG/M metagenome (GOLD analysis project Ga0307507, IMG submission 207223) | Populus trichocarpa ectomycorrhiza microbial communities from riparian zone in the Pacific Northwest, United States - 7_EM | ecosystem: Host-associated > Plants > Roots > Unclassified | place... | reverse complement strand
GACCTGATGATAACCCGATCGCAGGTCCAGCTTGGAGAAGATCCTGGAACTATGCAGTTCATCCAGAAGATCGTCTATAAGAGGAATGAGAAATTTGTTTTTGATGGTCTGCTCATTAAGTTGCCTATAATCGATGCAGAACCTCCACATGTTGTCCTTCTTTTTTACAAGCAGAACTGGAGATGCAAAGAGACTAACATTATGATGTATCATTCCATTGGAGAGCATTTCTTTTACCAGCTTCTCTATCTCCCCCTTCTGAATGAACGAGCTTTTGTAGGGTCTGATGTTAACAGGTTGTGACCCTGGTTTCAATAGTATTTTATGATCAAACTTCCTTATTGGTGGCAAGGTTCGTGGTTCCTCAAAAAGTCCAGCAAATTCCCTTAACAAGGCCTTAATCTCCATAGCAACTTCGGTTGGATGTCTTTCCTCTTCGATATCCATAGTAAAGAACTGACCAACTAATCCTACAATCACATCCTTGAAACTTCTCTGCTCTTTAATTGTTGTCATCATTTGCAAGTCAGAAACCTGAGATATTCCCTTCAGCTCAATCATTCTGCCTTCTTTTTTAAATGATAACCGTAACTTGATGAAGTCAAAGAGCACTAGAGAATACTTCTTCAACCAATTCACTCCCAACACTATATCATATCTGCTTAATTTCAACACTCTCAAGTTGGCCTTGAATTCATAGCTCTGCATAAACCAAGTAAATCCAGGACTATGCATCTCACATAACATGACGTTTCCATTAGCCACAATCACTGCAAACAACGTGGTTTTACTTGTGGCAACATTCAACTCCATAATCGTGCTCTCACCAATGAAGTTGTAGGTACTTTCACTATCTATTAGAATTGTAAGGTCTCTTCCTCGACAATTTCCATTAATCTTTTTTTTTTTTTTTGATCAAATGTAAGTATTGTATAGATCAAAAAGGAGCTGGAGACCAGCAATACAAGGAAAAGGATCAAAGACCCTTGACTAAGACAAAAGCAAGACAGGGATGCTGGGAACAGAAAGCAACGGGAACAGACTCCCTTGAACTGCCCATACGCATGCCAAGCTTGAAGAAAAGAAAACCAAAGGAACAGACTCCCTTGGACAAAATTTCCATTAATCTTGATAGTATTGTAGGTATCATTTTCTGTTAAGGCATTTAGTGATAGCCCAAATTCATCTATTTCGCTCGTCTCCTTGCGTTCATCCTGCACTGTGCCTTCTAGTTCCTTGATTCCTTCATGCTTCTCTTCCTCCACCCCTTCTATCATGTGTAAGCCCTTAGCACTGCATCTGTGCCCAGGTATGTATTTGTCACCACACTTAAAGCATTGCTCCAGTCTCTTCCTCTGTTCGAATAAGCTATTTAGATGAGGCTTCACTCCTTCAGTCCGATTTGGACTAAAAACTATGGATGCAACATTACTTATTACTCTTCCACTATTGAATGTAGTGTTACTGCGTTGCATTGATCTGGTCCTCTTAGTTAATGCATTGTTACACTCTTCCTGCCATCTAGCTTGTTCAAATGCCATTAACACCTTTGAAGGTTTCAAGATCTTTAGCATCGGTTTGATATCATCCTTCAGCCCACTAATGAAGCTAGAGACATAATAGGATTCTGCCAATGATGGATTAAAAACGCTCATCAATGATCTCAGTTCTTCAAATCGTTCTATATAGTCATCCACACTTTTATCTTGGATCAGTTTGTTGAATTCTTCTACGATGTCTTCTCTATTGCCAAACCATCTGCAAAGAGTTTGGGAAAATTCCTCTCAGTCAATCCATGAATCATTCTCTGGTACTAGTCCTTCGAACCACACATCAACCTTGCCCTCCAAGTAATATGAGACCACTTCAACCCACTGATGCGCAGGTATCAAGTTGATCTTGAAATATTTCCTGCAGTTTTGCAACCACCCTCGAGGATTCTCTCCCTTGAATGGTGGCAACTCTACCCTTGGCAATGGTATGTTGTATCCAATCTTATGAGGTTCTTGCCCCATCATTTGATCACTTCTGAACTGATTCTTATGTCCCGATGCTATTCTTTCAGTTGAGGCAGGCATTCCTATATCCTTATCAGATTCTGGAGTAGCCAGAATACCTCTTAAACCGGTTCCAATTTCCTTTCTTGCTGGTTGGGAAGCAATGAAGTGTTGGAACTGTGAGGATATTGATTCCATCTGTAGGACTAGCTGATCAATTTTGGTGCCTTGCTCCAGCCAACATTCTTTACTTTCAGCTATAGATTCTTGCCATTTTAGGTGATGGCTTTGTAGCTGATTCTCTAACTTTTGCAGTTTTCATTCACTGCTTTGAGTTTATTACCGTCCGCCATAGCTCTGATACCAATTGTTAAGCTTAGCTTAACAAGAAATGAAGAAATAGGAAGAAACAGAGAGAAGAACAAAGATTTAAAGGAGAAATGATTATGTTATTACTTTTCGTAACCCATACGTAAACTCTCTATCCTTATATACCCTTCAACATGCATTATAGGCTTATTCTAACTACTAACTGACTCCAACTGATTCCTAACGATTTCCCCATGTGCCTTGCGCCTGCCCACCATTAACTATCTAAGGTTAACCGTCTCAGTTACACACTATTTCTTAGTTGTAACAATGTTGTTCTTCATTTTATGACCAATAAAAAAAGGCTACGACAATCTGCTAAAATGATATGAACCTAATTAAAGTTCAAGATACAAAACGCCTAAACTTCCAAACTTGTACCATCAAGAAAGAGAACCCTTCATATAGGTTGAGACAAAAAAGGGTAAGAATACATATTAGAAGAAAGAGTTAACATGACAAATAACGCATTACGATTAAACTAACTTCGATGAAAAAGAATTTACTATCAATGCATGAAATTTTGCAGTGACATCCATACATGTACCTTTTTCATATCCAAATAGAGAACCATTAACTGTAAAGTTAGATTAACTAGCTATTCTCCAGCCACTACTTTGATTAGATCTTGTTTATGCAACTGGTTATTTTATTCAAATTAAGAAAAATGTCATGGACAATTTCCTAGATTGAGGCCATGGGCACAAACATGTTTAGCACCACAGAGAAGAGAAATTAGATTTTTTGTAGAAACATAAACACACTAAAGCATATTTCAACTGCAATTCCATCTAAGCAAACTAAATGAAAATCAACTGATATGATTGTACAAAAAAGCTTCTATACAAAAACATATAAAAAACATGAGTACAAATGAGTACAAATGGCATGACTAACAACAGTTTGAAATGATTGTATTTCAGGCATAAATTACACGGGGTTAAAGACACCACAGCACTAACCAGAAAAGTTTCGCAAGCAGCAGAGTCAGATCTGCAACAGTGAGAGCTTCCAAAATATGTTATTTGATTCAACCCCAAATCATTTGACACCACAGCACAGAGACTGCTAAAATCAGAAACATGATCTTCGCACCAAGCTACCAAACAGAATTCAGTTCTGAAAAGACAATAACATTTCAACTCCAGACCATGGAATGCATACCTCTAATTGCTGGCATTTAAGCTAACACATGCAACCAAATACACAGGATGCAAGTGTAACATTATCCACCCTATTCAACATCGTATGGTCCATCAGCAACTCACCTCTTAAGAAAATTTGATACCACATAAACTGCTTAGCAATTCCCATAGATTCCCCAAGAAATAACAAGAGGCAATATGAAAAAAACACACATACATCAACATACAGAATTCTTCAAAACTCTCTTTTAATCACTCTGTGTGATTACAAGAGAACTGGTTTACAATTATAGACATATTATAGACATTCGAAGTTTCTACTTCTACCCCCAACCCAAAACTTAAAAGAAAAGAAAGATTCACTCTTTCTTGTTCATGACAAGCAAAACCTCTCCACCATTACTTAGAACATAATCCAAATATCCCCTAACCTCTCGAGTACCTTCAAAGGGCATAGGCTTAGGAAGATCACTATCCAAGTTATACCAAACCCCACCAATCTTTCTCATGGTAATCCAATGCCTACCCTTCCAAAGCAATGCATACCGTCTAGCTGGAACATTGAGGACAATACCAAACAAACTATCATCAGCCCCATCAAGATCAATAGTGGAAGCTGCATTCCGCCGGTCATGCCAGACAACAGTCTTGTCTTTCTCTTCAAGAGCGGCAATTAAAACATTAATGTCGTAATTTCCAGTAAAAGCATTATGGTGGGGCTTGAAGACTATAGACAATGGTGTCCAAGTCTTTTTGCTGGGATCATCAAGAACAAGTTTCCCAGAAATTTCATTCAATCTCGCTCGAGTAAATGCCTCCTGTTGCTGAAAAATAAAAGAAAAGAAAAAAAGAAATCTCGATATCTTCAATTTGTAAGGCTTTATCACTAACCAAATAGCACTACTTCTAGAGTAAATGGATGAACAGAAAAACGTTGTAGTTTTTTATTTTATTTTAAATTCTAAGCAATAAATTGTCGAAACATTGCTGTTTTATATTAAAAAAAAAAACCAACGAAATTGAATCGTCTAAACTAAGGAGAAATTTTTTAGCATCATGTTTGGGAATCTTTTAGTAATTGGTGAGAGAGAACAGGGGTGGGTGATTTGTATTTTTGAGTACCTGGAAGAGATTGTTGAGGGCATGTAAGAGGCAAAATTGCAATTTCTGCTTCTCGTGATAGATTTCGGTCTTCTCGCTATCCATATCTCTTCTTCTACAGACTGAATTGCAAGATGATCAATTTCGATTTGGTGGTCTTGATCTCCTAGGGGTTTTAGTTACAGTCTCTTTATTTGGCTCTATTTGGGGGGAAAATGCCAAGCAAAGCAAAGCAGACAGGTTAAAGGTAGCGTCACGGCAGGCTCGGAATGGAGTTCCGTGATCGTTGAAACAACCTGGCGCGTTTCCGTTCCTGCTACGACGACGTTTTTAAAATAAGAATTAAAAATAAAAATACTTCTTTTACTATATATGTTAGGAGATTCATCCACGCTCCGCTGCAAGTTATACTATTTTTTTTCTACATTTTTTTACAGTATTATTAAATCCAATCAAGCTGTTTAATTTTAAAACCTGTCAATCCAGCTCTTTACATAACTTGAATTTTAAATTAAATCACGTGAGAGCTGATTCAAAGTGAATTATTCAATTTAATGGGTCCAAAGATAACTTGAATGACCGGTAAAAACATGACATAACTTTTAAAAAAACTTTAAGAAGACAATTTTCTTATAAATATTAGGATGATGTCAGATTGGATCAATTTCGGTTACCCTACGACCTAGGTTATAGACTTTAATGAGTTTAATAACTTTATTTTTAAAAAAATTATTTTTTATTTAATTTTATGATAACATTAGATGCTTTTAAAATCGAACATCAACTCTAAAAAAATATTTATTTAAGATCATGATAATCCTATAAAAAATAAAAATAAATAAATCATGAATTCCATTTATCAACCAATCCATTATTGAAGAAGAGTAAGATAAAAAAAACAATTAAAAAAATTAAAGGACCGAAAAATATAAAAAAATATCAAGTTTGATGGGTAAACCTGCTTGACCCGTAAATTGGGTAACTCAGGTCAACACATCAAACTCGTAAATCAAGTAATGGACTTCATTGAAATTAATAACTTGTTTTTTTTTTCTAAACTATTGTTTATTTAACTATATGATAACAAAAATAGACAATCGTAAAATCGAGCATCAAACCAATACTGAGATTTTTTTTAAGACTATGATAATCTCATAGACAACAAAACAAAACAAATTATGAAACTTAATTTTTAATTAGTCCAATATCAAATAATAAAATTAAAAAAATTAAAAAAAAAAAGTTAAACTCACATTGTAGATTATTATTGTAAACAGGCCCATGAACTTTCTTAAAAAACTAACATTATAGATTATTATTATAATTCACAGACCTAATGAGTAATCCACAATAGTAATGAGTATGAGAAAACAATGTTTTTCACACATCTTTTAATTTTATACTTAATATATTATTTTCTTTCTATTCTCACCAAAATTTTCCTTATTCTTTTTAATATTCACCCATTCACTTTTTAATTTAAATTTAAATTTTATCACTTTCTATGAAAAAATTATTGTACTCAAACTATAACCATAGTTTTAAAACATAATCTTAATATTAACCTAGACAAACTCAGAATCCCAACCCAAAAAAAAACCTTTTACAAGCCTAATAAATTCAATGAAAAAATACAAGCCCAAATATAAATACAATCTTCTTATAACTTATAGTCCACTCATATCTATTATAGGCTTTTTATAGGCCTAGTAAATTCAGAGAAAAACTGCAGTCCATTCATATTAATGCCCACTGATATCTATTTATGTATAAAGAGTATTTACTTCATTGGCAGGGCTAGGGATTTATTTTTGCAGCAGCTCTTCTTCTACTTAACTTTCAAAATCCTTTTCCCTGTCTGGGACACTCTTCTTTTTATTCTCACTCTTCTTCCACCAATTCTTAATCTTCTTACATAATACTTCTGTGACGTTAGGGTTTGTTTTGAATCTTTTTTCTAGCATTTTAATGTTTTTTTTTTATAACAATGACTGTGTTTGGTACCTCTGAGAAAGTTGTTGATAAGAAATTTCGAAAAAATTCTTCTCTTCAACTTGGAGCCCAAAATCTGGTGTATCCAAAAATATTTTAGAAACAAAATTCAAGGATTGAATATCGTGTCACCAGTTTTTTCGAGTTAGGCAATACCTTCTCTTGTTTTCGCAATACCTTCTCTTGTTTTCTATTCAACCTGGCTCAACTTAGGTATAGATCATCCGAGTCTAATGCTGAAACGCGGTTGAAACCACGTTTTTTTAAATTTTATTTTTTTTGTTAAAAATTATTTTTTTTTGTTTTTAGATAGTTTTGATGTGCTGGTCTCAAAAATAATTTTTAAAAAATAAAAAAAATATTATTTTAATACATTTCTAAAAAAAAAATATTTTGAATCATAATTGCTGTAACAATCCCAAAAAGGCAGTTGAATTGTAATGAGCTTTAGAACCATGGCTGTAACTGGTGAGAGAATTCCTCTTTCCTTTTGCTGTTTAATTTCAAATAAAAATGCTTTAGAATATATATATATATATTTTTACCAATGAAATGAACCCGTGTTACAACATTTAAATATTCTGGCAAAGAAAAAGAAGATGTCTCAGTTGGAAAATGATTGGATAAAAAAAACCTATTCCAAATAATTAAGCTAATGAACTATCAGTTTGACTAAAGCATAAACAAAGAGGGTGTTGCTGGTGGCATATTGTTATCAAGGATACTCAGATTATTTAAATTCGGAACCGAAGAAAGGAGAATAAGACCTTCACCTCCTGCAATGTACTTGGATTCGTTGCAAGTACTCTTTGCGCGATGTGAGTTTGGTGTCAACATTTCCCTTAAGAGTAGAAGGCCCCTAGAAATACTGAATCGATTGGGAAATGCTCTATCTTTACAGCAAAATCCTTTCCTTCTAACATTTTAATCCACTAAAAATCATTTCAATTAATTGCCTCTCGACAGTTCCTCCACTGGGAAATCGACAATCAATCACGGCCCCTTTAACAGGCAACGGGGGCAGACTACTTTCTACATGGTTTTTGGCCCGCCCCCTTCCGTTAGCAGAAGTAAAATCACGCATCACAGCATCGCCAGGGATTTTTTTGGATGATAAAAACAGGAATATGAAGGAAGCTACAAGATAGAGTTTTCGATATTCCACAGAAAATATAAAACCACCAAAACGTGGAGCCTTGTTCTAATCTAAAAGGAGAGAAACAGGAGTTGAAGAAAGAAGGGAAAGTTTTGCCATTTGTGCATACCAGTTTAGCCTTCATGACTTGACTGGATTTCACTCGTAGGCTTTTACCAAGCTCTTCTGAAAGTATCCATCCCATGCTTGAGATTAATACTCCGTATCCTGAATTTCTTAAATGCAGTCTCCTACTGAAACAGCATTTAGCAGTCCATTGGCAGCTATATTTCGGTAATTTAAGAGGCAAAAAATATATATAGCTAAAATCTCCTCATGCCATTGATTCTAAGCTGCTCTGCTGACCCTTTCCTGATCAATGAAAAACACCATGACTCGCAAGTTAAAACCAACATTTCCTACACCTATTACCAGTAGGCAACCAAAATCATGATTTCGCATTCCAATTTGATTAAAGCCAAAATTTTGCTTCAATATTACTTCTAATATCCTTTCATCGACATTATTCCTGAAATTCACCCAGTCTTGGCCCCAACACCTTCAATTCCCTAAGTCACATTTACCCATGACCACTCGCAATTCTTCAACGCCTCACAGATAATCTCTTACATACCTCAAATTCAGAAGCAAGAAAATTCACTAAATCACCTTGGAAAACACTCTCTCACAAAATCTACCTGACAACTCCATAAAATAAAAGATTTAAAGCAATAGGAGTAAAACGATGGGTGCAAGCCTGCAGACCACAGAGCGTCACTCATTGCCAATTCACAAGAAACCGTCTTTTTCTTATAGCAGACATGGATGAACTTGTCAATTTCCTTAAGAACAAACTGTTGATCCCAGATCACAAAGCCATGTTATTTTCTACACACATGTAGTGCAACATTTGTAGTTCCACACCAAAGACTCCACACCTACAAGTTTCTGATAGTGGCATACTATAAGCAAAACAAACTTGACCCATGGAAGCACAAGCACATCTACCCATTTTCATTCAATGTAATCTACATTCCCACCAAGCTCAACACCCCAGCAGCCATCTCACAAGAAAACGTCTTAAAACCAAGATACCACAAAGGAAGAAATCATGAGCAAAACACTGACAATAGAATACTTAATGAGCAAATATTATCTTAGATTCCCCCGCCATACTTTAATCATTCACTACCCATACTCAAGTTGTTTTACACCATAATTAACAACCAATGGAGCACCCAAGTACAGGCTCTTTATGCAAATTAAACAAAACAAGAGCGGCCCTAAAACTTAATTTGGCGCCGAACATCATAACAGAAATAAAAGAAACAGGCACACAACAAAAGAAATAATCAAAGCACAACAGGAAACTGAGGGCAGCATCCAGTGGTTATCGTCATTAGTCGCATATATACAAAAGTACATTCATCAATCAAGGCCACAATGCGAGCATAAATAACTTAAATATACCTTCACTCTCTCAATCATCTCAATTCTTTTAATACTCACGACGGTAGCTGCTGTGACTCTCTTTATCAGCAGCAACTTTCTCTTTCTCATAGTTACTCCCTTCCTCCAAATTTAACCCTCCGATTGCCCCACTGATCTCGGGCTCACTACCTTTCCCATATGAATAATCGACGGGAGCCGATGGTCCACTTGGCACTCCGTAATTGGATGTCTTTTGCAACAACACCGGCTGTGGTGGCTTGTGATCGTAGGGCGATGGTGATGGTTGGCAAGATAGATCAACGGGAGCAGAAGGCCCACCCGGGAAACTGTTATTGGATGCTCGATTGTACAGAGGTCGAGATGGTACGGGAGGTTGTGAAGGATAGCAAGCAGGGTAGTAACCGTACTGATCGGTGTAGCCGTATGGAGAGGGAGAGTATTCCCTGTAGTCACGTGCGGGAGGTTGAACAGGGGCAGGGTTGTAATAATGGCTATAATTAGGGGCAGTATGGTAATCCTGCACCGGAGGAGGCAAAGGCCGATCTTTCACCTCCAGTTTCACCAGGACTTTACCCTGTGGACGGCCAGAGGGACGTGAAAGCTCGAGCGTGCGGAGCGAGTAGGACGTTGTCTCGTCCGAGTCGAGGAGCTGACTCAGTGGAAATTTCCCGGTGCCTACAAGAGGTTTGGGGGTTTCGGATGGCTTGGAGTGGAAGACGTCGAGGGTGAGGACTGAATCGTGGCGAATCATGGGGATAGTAAATCGTTCGTTCCAGACGGGGCGAGTTGATAGTGAGTCGTCGGCATGAGTTGCGAGTCGGTGGTCCGAGTTGTCGAGATAGAAGGTGGCGTAGGGTTTCAGATCGCCGTTTCGCCAATTGACGTTTTTGAGGTGTTTAGCAGAGATTATTGTGATCTCGAGATGGAGAGGCTTTGGGGAAGCCATGAGATTTTTCTTTCCTGGTGGTGGTTTGCTAACGTGCGCTCAAGGTTTAGGATGAGAGCGCGACGAGAAGCATAAGGAAAAAGAAGAATTTGATGGCGCGAAAAAATAAAAAGAAAGAACAACTGGACATCGTGTATTTGTATGCAGGTCCCCTCAACTAAATCGAATCCTAAAGTATCCAACATTATGCAATTTCACCCTCCTATCGTTAGCTTAAAATGCCATTAAAAAAGGATTATTTAAGATTTATCTTTTGACGCGGGTTTTTTCCCTTTAAATATTATTAAGTAGATATTTATTTTAAATTAAATCTTATAAGAGAAATAATATTATATTATAAATCTTCATTATAGGGTTTTTTTTATATAAAATCTAATTAAGCTTAATTTGTTAATAATTTGTTAAAGA
>Ga0307507_10012377_pt1 | contig 10545 bp, 1 predicted proteins | sample 7_EM_MG_FD_207223 | JGI IMG/M metagenome (GOLD analysis project Ga0307507, IMG submission 207223) | Populus trichocarpa ectomycorrhiza microbial communities from riparian zone in the Pacific Northwest, United States - 7_EM | ecosystem: Host-associated > Plants > Roots > Unclassified | place... | reverse complement strand
GCACTATTTATAGCAATAATATAAATAAAGGGCCTTTCTATAAAAGGAAGAAAAATATATCTATATTTTATCTAGACGCCTAAATATAAGAAGGCGTTCTAAGACCTTAAAGATGCTTTTACTAAAGTACCTATTCTAGCTTATTTTATATTAGGACGACAGCTCTATCTTAAGACTAACTCCTTAGACTATATTAACGCAGGTATTCTCTCCTAGATAGGCAATAACAGTCTCCTCTACCTAGTTGCATTTTGTTTGTCTAAGCTTATTGTCAGGAATGAGGCAAGCGGTCGTCACGTGTCGTCGCGGCACTAGCGTGGCGAGGAGCTTTAAGCTTTTCGCCCTTCCTTACTTCTATACAATTAAGCATTATTAACAACATCACTATATCTACTCGAGTAGTACTGGTAAGGGAGTTACCCTGTGTTACCAACACTAATTAGTGGTTAAATATATAGTTAACTATAGAACAGTAAGGTTATTAACAGAAGAGACAGTCTCGTATAGGGGTGCCATATACGCTTATATGGAATGGATCCCGGCAATACTGTGCTACCTTAAACTTACGGAAAACTAGTAATAGAAGTGTTACTAAGTACTAGGAGATACTAAGTTGCGTCTATTATATAGAATAACTACGTTTACAAAGATTTAGTTAAGTACTTTAGGTTAGAAGTGTTACTAAACCTAAGGTCTTAAGTTAACGTCTAAAACGCGTTAAACAACATCTTAAATTGCCTACCTCTTGATAGTAAACCTATAAGATTCTATAAAACCAAAAACCCTACCTACCTTTAACCTATTATAGCGTTAACCTACCTAAAGAAGTACGAGGAAGATATTAACCCAAAGATATGGAATAAAGATATTAACCCTATAAACGCTAAGCAAAAGGACCTAAATGGATTCTTATTATACTATATAGTATACTATACAGATAGTAAATATAATAATACTATACTATAGTATTATATAAAGGAGGACTTTATTAGATAGATAAAGGAAATATAGGCTCTTGTAAATAAGCTTATTATATAAGACTTCCGTAACTTCCTTTAGGAGAATAGAGTATTTATCCCTATAGATGGAAGCGCTATTAGAGATAATATTTAGGAGTAAGTTATTAATATAAAAGAAGAGCATAAATGGACTCTATAAGAAATTAAGCACTAATTATATACTATAAAGAAGCTTAACTTATAATAAAATTTAAATAATATACTAATAGAGATATATTTAAATTCTATTGCTCCAGGCATAAGTTCTTACGTTCTATATCCATTACTTCTATTGTCTTTAGCTCTCTAGAATCTACTAATTTAACCTATAACTTTAACTACTAAATAAGAGCAAGCGCAAGATCCCCTTGCTTCGCGATTTAATAACCTTTAAACTCTATTATAGCAAAATTAGGTACCACGCCGTGTTCTACTAAGATTTATATCTTTACTATAGCCTATAAAGCAATCCCCACCTTAATCTCTAATGTAATTTTAATATAGCCTAATACTGCTTAGAGGTACCTTAAAAATGCTTATAGAGCTTATAAAGCTCTACTTAGACTAGGAGAAGAGGTTTAGTGGGGAACTATATAATATCCTTAATTTAAAGCTGCGTATCTTCTATAACTATTGCTAGAAGGTTAGACTAGAACCTAACTAATATTATAACGCCTATTCCATTATGCTTAAGGGCCGCGCTAGTACTTTCTATTATAATTATTTAGTAGAAAAAGGATATAATTTTAACTAAATAATATATAAGATAAGATGCCATTTTAAAATAGAGGAGAATAAGTAGTAGTATATATTGGAGTGGAGAGAGACTACTTTTCTAAGGATTATTATAACAAACCTAGATATCTCTTAACTTAATTATCTCCAAAAGCTCTTTAATTAACTTTAAATAATTTAGCGTGGTTTATCTAAATTATATTAAGAGGACTTTAGCCTATATAATTAAATTATTAGCGTATGCTAAGGTGTTAGAGAATATAACCTTGCTCTCTTTAATCCTACAAATACTTATAAAGGAGTGTGTGCTTAATTAAGATCCTTTATTAGCACCGCTCTGCGCCCCTAAGAAGTATAGTAATTTAACACCTAATTCTAACCTACTCTAATTAACCTGGCTGACTAATATAATTATAACTAGACTAACTAAATATATAGTGGCCGCGGTAGGGGATATAATAGAGAATATAATTAACATTAACCACAAGGTAATTGTGGAGGTTTATTTTAGAGCGATTATTAGAAGAAATGCTATATTTATAAGAAGCTAAATTACTAGTTAACTAGGCACCCCCTTAATAGACAAAAGGAGGTATATAATAAGTTTCGCTAGAGCGCATGAAATGTTAAAAACTAAGAGGTTACTATAGCCTACTTCTAAAGCTTCTTGGTTTAATATAAAGGCAAAGAAAATCTTAAGGGTAAAGTTAATAAGGCCAAATAGCTCCTTATAGATATAAAAATTAAGGACTACTCTCCTAACTAATACTTTACTAAGTATAGTAAGGTAAATAGCATATAAACTGTTGCTATCCTTAATAACTAATCTACGCTTTATTTTGTTATAAAGTTAGATATCTTTAATAAGCTAAAGAAGAGTTCCGTGTTCTCCTTTAACGATAGATACTTAGCAAACGTCTTCTATAATATTATACTAGATACTAGAGCCACAGAAGTATCTATAGTAGGAGAACCTTAAGTTTAAGCTCTTTAGCAGCTTAATAGCTCTATTTAGATTAACTAATTAACAGCAGGCTAATATACAATTCGTTTTAGTAAGGGTACTATAATCTCTCTCGGCACAATTAGGGTCCAAGCCCCCTTAGGGTATATCACTTTCTATATTATTCCCGCGAATACCCCGTTTCTATTTTGCATTAAAGATATAGATAAATTAGGCGTTAAGCTTAATAACCTTAAGAACGTGCTTGTTTAGGGAGATAATTAGGTACCCGTTATACGCAAGTAGGGTTACCCCTAGTTACTCCTTTATTAACTAGAAAAAAGCGTTGCTTAAAGCTACTTAACCGAATTAGAACTACGCCAACTATACCGTTGTTTTGGCCACCTATCCATTCACTAATTACTTAGGGTTCTTTAGTAAGTAGGTTATAAAGTTAAGGTTAAGGCGATTAAGTATCTTATAAAGTACTACTATTACTACTAAATGAATTAGAAGTCCCCTGGCCAATTTAAGTTTACCCTTAAAGATAACTACAACTTTAACTTCTATATTATTATCGACGTTATGTATCTTAGCGGCAAGCTAGTACTCTAAGTTATTAACTTTTTAATCTCCTTTTAAGCCGCACGTTTCTTAAAGAATATATTAGCCAGAAACGTATAGGATACTCTTTAATTATACTAGATTGATATCTACCTAGGACCCCCTAATTAAATCGTTTATAATATAGGAAAGAACTTCTTATCTACAGAGTTTTAATAATAGGCAAAGGCAATAAAGGTTAAGGTTAAGGAAGTCCCTATTAAGGCATATAATAGTATTAGAAAAGTAGAATAATATTATACGCTATTACGCTAAGCATATAAGATTATTTCTTTAGAACTAGAGGGCGCTAGTAAAAAGCTTATCTTATAAATAGCTGTTAAGGCTATTAACAATTCCGCTGGCCTAGATAGGCTTATACCTATATTGCTAGTCTTTAGCGCCTACCCTTAAATAACTAATAATTCTCTACTATCTCTATCTGTTACGTAATAAGCTAAGGCTATCTATAAGGCAATAAAGGAGGTACGCCGCATCTACGCTACGCGCTAGGTTAATAATGTATTAAGAATAAGAAATGGTCTAAACACCTTAATAATAATAGATCTACCACTCCAATCTGAAGTATAGGTATAGCGTAAGAAAGGGGGCTGGTTAGGCCTATATACACTTATTGCTATTAAGGGTTAAACTTATACTCTCTAGATGCCCTATAGACCTACTTAATTCCACTTAACTGTTATTAAGCCCTACTATAGAGATAATAGTTTTAAGCCTTTATAGGATGCCCTAGAGGATACCCTAGAGGAGAACCACAATTAATGTGCTCTAGAAGGCGACTATAATTCTAATATAATTGTAGTAAATACGCTGCAACTATGACGCGGTAGAGGTCGCCTAAAAGGATTATAAAATTGCCAATATCTTATTAATTTTAAAGAGTAATTTATTGCCGCTATTAAGAGTAGAGTTAAGTTATTAATGGCCTTTATAATAGCTAAAGAGAAGGTGGACTTTAAGCTTGCAAAATAACTCTAAAAGGAAGGCTGTATTATAACTCTAGGAGCCTCTTTCTAAGTATCTAATAAGTAGGAGATTAATGGTCTCATTATAAGAGGAGTCTTTAAATTCGAGAAGTATAACTCTACTAAGTTTAATGGAGTTCGTATCTTTAAGTTAAGAATAGTTAATGAGATTAAAGGCAAAGCTACTAATACCCTATTTAAGAAGTTAAGACTAGTTATTTAAGGTTATAATAATAATAGTAAGGAAGTAATTTTTATGTAATCCCCTATAATTTAATAAGCTAGTTAGCAAGTTATTATTATACTAGCTCCCTCTTTAATAAAGAATGGAATAGCGGTTTATTTATAAGATATTACTTAGGTATATACCTAATTAGAGACGCACCTTTATCGCTTAATACTAGTATACCTTCTAGAGTAAATTCGCCACTAATATCCTAAAGATATAATTATGGTTATACTTAAGCTATTATATAGAATTGCAGAGGTGGGAACTTATTAGTAGGCTATCTATAGTAAGCACTATAAGGAGAAGCTCTTAATAACTACTTCTATATTTAATCCCTACTTCATTATTATAACTACAGGAACTCTATTTAGAATTATTGGTATATAAACTAATAATATAATTATTTTAAGAGACGGTTAATTCTTAGCTCTTAAAGAAGATAAGCTAGTAAAGGTAAATCTTATAGTAAAGCTAAAGGAAAGACTTAACTTAATAATACTACTACTCTTTAATAAATATATCCTCTCCCTAAATAAGGATTCTATTACTTTATGCTAAAAAGGTTAAGGCAAAAAAATTAATATTATTAATATTAATTCTCTAAAGTAAGGATATATAAAGTAACGCGCTTATAGAGCTTATATTACTTTTATCTATTAACCTAAGGCTTCCTTTAATCTCTCTATTACCGCTTAATACTAGGAACTAACTAAGGAGGATATTCTTGCCCTAAATAAGCGCCTTTTCTAGTAAATAAACCATCTTAATTAAGGACTACTCTATATGCCTATTAACCTTCTTACCGCTAAGCTCTTTGTATTTATTAATAGATCGTTTATAAATAATAAAGATTTTAGCTCCTAGCTAGGATATAAAATTATTATTACAAACAAATCTATTAGAGAGAATAACTTTATAATCTACAGCAATCTTATCTATTAGAGCTTAACTAAGAGTAAGCGCATTACTTAAAGCGTTTTAGTATTAGAGATATATAAAAAGGTTAGTAGAGCTAATATAGTAATTATAATTGGAACCACCCTTAAGATAATTATAGATCGGCTTAAACTTCCTACTATCCCTATAATTATATACACCGACTTATATTCCCTTTATAAGAATTTAGTTAAGCTTAGTACTATAAAGAAGAAGTGTCTTATAATTAATATTATGGTACTTTAGCAATTCTACAAGCGTTAAGAAATCTTTAAGATTTAATGGATTAATGGCCAAGATAACCTAGTAGACGTAATAATAAAGGTAAACCTAAACAAGGCACTAGAGATGTTTATTAATATAAATACTCTATATATATAAGTTAAAGGTTAGGTTAAGAGGGAGTAGGAGATATAGCAATTTAAGAGCAGCTAATTAGGATTTTCTATCCCTGGGATAGAAAATTGCTATTGGCTTGCTTACTACTAGCGCCTTAGCGGCCCCCTTTGTCTTCGCATTAACCCCTAACGTTCTTCTTTATCTTCTTTACTTAGTATCTTTATATAGTAGTAATCTATAAGTGTATATAGATAGCAACTATAAAAGAAAAGTTGCTAGTGTTGGGAATGAGGCAAGCGGTCGTCACGTGTTGTCACGGCACTAGTGTAGCGAGGAGCCTTAAGCTCTTCGCCCTTCCTTACTTCTATATAATTAAGTATTATTAACAACATTACTGTATCTATTCGAGTAGTACTGGTGAGGGAGTTACCCTGTGTTACCAATACTTATACTATAAGAATATAACTATAAGATCTATAATAAGGAACTCCTTATAATTATATAAGCGTTTAAGGAATTTTAACTAGAACTTTCCTTAGTAGAACCTAACTAGCCAACTAAAGTCCTTATAGACTATTATAACCTTAAATACTTTATAACTATAAAATAGCTAAACTAACGCTAAGCACACTTGAATAAGTTTTTCTCTAGTTTTAACTTTAAAATTATATATAGGCTAGGAGTATAAGATACTAAACCTAATAGCCTAACACGCCGCTTATAAGACCTTCCTTAGTCTAAAAATAACCCCTATAATTATTTCTAATAATAGACAATTCTAAAAGCATAGAATATAGCCCTAGGTATACTACCTACAATAGAGCCAACTATACCTTAGCTTTATACTATAGAACTAAAGTTACCTCCTAAAATTAATAAACTTATCACTATAGTATATAACACCTCTATTAACCTATTACTGCATTAACTTATTACCATAAAGACCGCCAGCGCCTATATGCTATCTACTAACCTCTAAAGCTTAGGCTAGATTAATATAGGAGTCTTAGAAGTAAAAGAGAACAGGCTCTATTATAGAGGCCGCCTATTTATCCCTAACTTAGAAAATCTATAACAGCAACTAATCTAAATAGCCTATAACCTCTAATTAAGCGGCTACCTAGGCAGAGGAGGAACCTATAAGCTTTTTAGCTAATACTAATTCTAGCCCAAAATAATAGACTTAGTTAAACACTTTATAGGCGCCTCCTATAGCTATAAGTGCGCCAAGGCCTTTAATATAAAGTACTAAGGACTACTGCACTCTCTACTAGTACCTATATAATAATAGGCAGATATTACTATAGATTTTATTATTAACCTACTACCCTATAAATAACACGGCCGTACCTATAAGAACATTCTTATAATAATATACCGACTTATAAAAGAGCGCCACTACGTCCCAACTAAAGGCGTAGCTATTAGCAATGTTACTAATACCTTTCTCTATAAAGTCTACTAATTATATAGATTACCTAACTTAATTACGTCTAACTAAGGTATATAGTTTAACTCCAATATATAGAGACAAATTTACTAACGCCTTATCATCTCTATTAAGATGTCTATATCCTTCCACTATAAAACTGCTGGGCAACTAGAAAACACTAATACTAGCATAAAAGCGTACTTATAATAGGTAGTCGCCTATAGTTAAGATAACTAGGTAGATTACTTTCTATTAGGTAAATTTACAGTAAATAACTATGTCTTAACCACTATAAGACTTACCCTACTCTTTATAAATAAGGGTTACTACCCCTAATCCGGTATAGAGCTACTAGAACCTATTAATAAGAAACTGCTATATAGAAAATGCCTTAGGATACTACTTACTAACTAGTATATAGACCGTATAAAAAATCTACTTAACTACTATAAGGGAGAAATGGCCTAGGCTTAAGCAAAGAAGGCCTATTTTACCAACTATTATAGAACGCCACTACTAGAGATATATGTTGGCGACTAAGTATAGCTAGATATACGCAATATCTCTATATAGAGACCTATAAAGTTACTCAATTATAAGAATCTTAGCCCCTATTTAATTAAATAAGTTATTAATAGGGGAGCTATATATAAGTTAGAGCTCCTACCTGCCCTAGCTACCTATAGGATATAGCCCATATTTTATCTATAGCTACTACACCTTTATTAGCCTAACCCCTTACTAGGGCAGATATAGCCTAAACCCCTGTTAGTACTAATCTAAGACAAGAACAAAGATAAGAACTATAAAGAGTAGACTATTAAACAAATTATTAACTCTAAATATTTTAGCAAAGGCAGAGAACGGTGGCTTTACTATAGAGCTATCTATATAGGGTTTAATATAGATTAGCTAGAATGGCAACTATAGAAAGACTTTAAAAATGCAAAGGATCTAATTAGCGATTTTTACTATACAAACCTACAGAAACTAGGCCTAAGCAGAGATTTTATGCCTAATCCCCTATAGGAACCCTTATAGAGTTAAACCGTTATATATTGCTATATAAGGGCAAATTGCTATTAGATTGCCGTTAAGATTGCCGCAGATTGCTATTATATAATGGTAAAATGCGATTATATAATTAAAAATCGTTAAAATATCTGAAAACTTTAACCAGCAGTTAAAGTTATTTAATTAGTTAGATCCTTAGGTGCCAAGCCTTATTATATAACATTATTATAAGCCTTTAGCAATACCCCCTTTTCTTCTCTATACCTTAAATATCCCTTCTATATATATATAGTAACTATAGCGTTGCCAGAGCTCCGCTTCTATAAGAGGGGGGATAGTATTATAGAACCCTACTATAGGGGCCTCTATAGGAGAGCCCTATGCTCTTGCGTATACCTTATATATAGCTTATATTAGCTATATATAGGTATATTACCTCCTTATGCCCTTAACCCTTATAATTAATTATATAACGTCTTATAGACTCCTTAAATATATATATTTTATAGCCACTGCCCCCGTCCTATAACACTAGTATTTATAGTTATACTAGAGTCTCTACTATTCTTAGGTATCTTATAGGCTCTGCTTTATATACTTTTATTACTCCTCCTATTCCTAAAGGTATCCTTATACTCTCTAGTAGATATCCTTAAACTTCCCAATAGGGTTCTATAATTAATTATATAACCTTACTAGCTAGTAATTACTAGGTATACTGTTAAACCTAAATAGTTAGACACTATAGGTAATCTAAATTAGTATATACTTATGCAATATGTATTGCTTTAAATTATAAGCGTACTCTATATATAGAAATAGCTTATACTAGTTATCTTACTAGTAGTTTAAATATATTTATAGGTAAGACTCTAGTTCCTAGTTTTGGCGTTTTATTTACTTATTTACTTATAGATAAAAAGTTATACTATAATAGTGGTCTATTTTTAAATAAAAGTATAGATCCAACTAGTACTAGCTTATAAAGACGCTGCCCCTATTAGTAATAATAGAGTATAGCTAATTTACTTTAAGAAAGCATTTCTTCTTAATTAGGCTAGTAAGCGCTTATATATTAATTATCTTATTAATAGAAAGGTATTAGATGTACTTTAAAACCCTATTAATAAGTACTAAGACTAAATTATATATTTATCCTTACTTATCCTTTAATAGTGGTAAATCCGTAATAAAATCTATAGCGTAATATTACTATAGTTTACTAGTAGGAGTGTAACGGGATTAGCTTAGTTATAGTAGGAATGTTTTAGTAAAACACTTAACAGATAACTATCTATAATTATCTGCTATAATCTACTATTTTTTTACTAGCGCTATAACACTAAATCCTGTTAGAGACTATATATATATATATATTAACCACTAAGACCCCTAACTGTTTAATTATATAATTCTCTTACTATTCCTTTTTCTTTTCTATATAATATCTTATACTTTACAAAAGCTATATACCCTTAGATTTAGATGGAATTTATATTATTTCTTTAAATCTTCCCTAAAGCCTCTTTACGCCCTTATATTATATTATATTAAAACAACTATTATTAAAATAGTAAATAAACCCAAATCCCTTTTAATAACTATAAGTATTATATCCCTAGTTAGGGAACAGTTAACTATAATACAATAGTTCTTTATAGATACCTTAGCTTAGCAGTGGGCTGCACTAAAAGCCTAGTATTAGCAATTAATGGAAGCACTTTATAAAAAACTCTATAACGTCAAGGCATTTATAATAGAGACCCTAATAGTAATACCTTTAAATAAAATTAAAATAACTATATCTAAACCTGACCCATTAAATGCAAACACTAAACTAGTAATACAGTACTACGTCAAAAGTTTGGGTCGCCTGGCCTATGCGCACCAAAAACCACCAAAACTTATAACTTTTAAGATAGTAAACTAGAACAATAAATATATTAAAAAATAAAAAAAGGCTAAAAATATAATAAAATAGTATTTAAAGATATTATTTATTATATTTTAATTATTTATTAAAAGAATTAACGCTATTAATAAAATATTTAAAGTTGGAATTTTTAAATTTTCATTAAAATTCGGCTAATTTCTATATAAATTTCCAAGAATATGCCACCTCTATGTAACGGAACCTTGTAGCAGGAACTACGGTGGGTTCTGTCAATGGGCTGGGTATGTAGGTACGACAAAAACGATAACGTAATAACAACTGGTGGAGTGGTTGCCCAACAGATTAACTCCAATTATATTCTGAGATTCACTACAAGGAGAGAACTATCTACGGTAGGGACTGAGGTCCTTTAAATACACAACCGTACTCCTAAGAA
>Ga0307507_10012376_pt1 | contig 10546 bp, 14 predicted proteins | sample 7_EM_MG_FD_207223 | JGI IMG/M metagenome (GOLD analysis project Ga0307507, IMG submission 207223) | Populus trichocarpa ectomycorrhiza microbial communities from riparian zone in the Pacific Northwest, United States - 7_EM | ecosystem: Host-associated > Plants > Roots > Unclassified | place... | reverse complement strand
CTGATCCACACTTTTGGAAATTTTACCGAAAATGTGGATCAGGGTGGATCAGGGTGGACCAGGAGGACCAGGGGGACCATAACCCCCCTTGGTGGACCAGGAGTGGTTTTTACATTTTGCTGATGTATTACAGTCTTATAATATGCCTATATGATCATAGAATACTGATAGGTGCATTCCCCTCCTCTAGGTGAGTTTCTTCAAGCGGTAATGGCAGGTCCGCATATTCTCACAACAGAGCTACATCATCTAATACCCTTAGATTCGCCCTTTGATCGTATTACGGTGCACGCCAACCATGTCCTCTCCTTGCATCTCCAAGGCTGCCAGTAGCCTCTGATCCATCCACCTCCAGATCGATTCCAACCTCCCGCCTCAATCTCTCATCATTATTGGAATATCCCGCTGTTCTGTCCACACACTTGCCCACTCGTTTTCGATTCCAGCCTTTAATGTTGTCCTGATCCGCTCGATTATTTCTCCGCGCCACACCTCTCCCATAGCATCCCATGTCTGTTTATGGCGTTCTAGCAGGCCTAACATCTCGTTAGGGGGCTTATCACCCCTTTAAGTACTTGCAGTTTTCAAGAGTATTCGGCTGCCTGGGCCCCTGGGTACCAAGGGATCCTGACCCTTGTGAAAACCGCAAGTCAGCGTTATTTGTCTTACTTTTGGAACTCGCACGTGTGAAAGCTACAATATTGATAAAGTTTCCAGTCCGCCAGCATCGGGGTCAATGGCAGAATATGGCTACTGTCAGACAGATAAACAAACCATCAATCTTGGCTAGGAACCGCTCATCTATCATGCCTTTCCCTCCAGGGCTAGAGTAATATTGTGCGTATATTGCGTCCGGGATCTGTGATGCTACGAATCCAAGAGCAATTAACTGTCCACTGAATTCAATCGATTTAGTCTTACTACTGTTCGAAATAATCAGTGGAAATGTTTAAAAGCTATCCTATAGTTCCTTGGTGGGCAAGTGAACCTATCCTCTACCAGCTGGTATTGCCCCCTTCGTCTGCAGGCCACACGATCATCAATATCGACCTTATAGAGTTCTGTTATACTCTCCTCCACCGCATACAAATACCGAGACCTTCAAGAATAGTGCTTCGACCGGATCTGCAAACGAGTGGCCGTCGGCGGCTCCATTTAGTTTGGGGATGAGATGTAGGTTTTCAATTAAGGGTAACCTGCGTGGTCATTGGAGTGTGGGGTAGCGTCGGCAAAGTAGGGGAAGCCCAATTCCCTTCAGGCATCATTCGAGCATCTTAGGACTTCTTCGGTCAGGGTAATTCGGTCCCGAAACGGATTCACGAAGATCATCCAGTCCCACATCATCAGCAAAATGTAAAAACCACCCCTGGTCCACCAAGGGGGGTCATGGTCCCCCTGGTCCTCCTGGTCCACCTTGATCCACCCTGGTCCACACTTTTCAGTAAAATTTGAAAAAGTGTGGATCAGAAGGTATCAGTGTGGACCAGGAGGACCACGGGGACCACAACCCCCCTTGGTGGACCAGGAGCGTTCAGGACCACCGTGGACCACGCTCCGACATTTTCCTGATGCCTCCGGGAATAGCCTTTGGCCAGGATGCTACCCTCAAGCCTTATGGCCATAATCCGTCTGCCCCTCGGCCGCTCTCAACCTCCACTGTCCAATTCCGGCGTTGTTCGCTCTGAGTGGCTTTCAGTTATGGCCAGTGTTGCAAGCGAATTGAAGACTGGAGGCGAACCAGAGACAACCACAGATGGAAAACGATTTTGGCTAATATGTACGGGGGCAGGTGTTCTCTGTCCGGGGTAACCAATCCTGCTAGAACTCTGGGTATTCCCAGGGGTGATTGTTAGTATTGAAGCTTGCGAGTTACGGTCCTCATGCCTGATCGGCCTTTGTGCCCCCCCCCCAATCTGCAAATAGATCTTGATCATCCCCATGCTGTTCTAACTCGTTCTCCGCCTGGCTCTCCCGACTGACCTGGCTCTCCTGGCTCTCCAGGCCCCCCTCGCTGTGGCCTTCATATTCTCCATGATCGGAGTGTATACAGTCATCCGCTGGCTCCAGGTCTTGCTCCCAGTTGTCTAGAACAGGCTCTAGTATCTCGAGTCGGGATGAGGCTGGCCCCAGCAGGGCATTCCCCCTCCTACTCACAGTAGACCCAGCTGTAACCCACTCACGAGTTGATGGTATTCTAGTTTACCTGACCCTGGATTGAGATCTCTGGGCACACTCACGGTAGATCTCCCCTCATCCTTACCTCTGCTGCCTCGACAGACACGTTCTGTCCGAAGTACCTCGTCCCTGTTTGTATGACTTAGAATCCAGGCAAATTCTCATAGAATAAGATCGTGGTGAATAGAGTTGCTAGATAGATGGTGTTAGGAAAGATGAATTGGTAGGTAGCCAAAAGGGCAATATAGAGTTTGAACCTAGGAAATAGCAATTGTCCGGGCCCCTTTAAGTGCGGGGAACGTTTATGGCTTGTCACTCAGTTTCATACTCGAGGTCTTTGGCCCATAGTGGCCCAGCCGAATTCCGGCTGCAGACCTGATCTAGGAATTGTACCTGAGGCGTCCAGCTTCAAAACAGCCACGCACCTGTTTTGCTGAATCATAATACTAGCGTCAAGGATTTAGAGTTAATAAAGCAGATGAAGAGGTTTATTGAATCTCCAGACTAATCTAGCTCAAGTAGGTCTCGCAAGTGGAATATAACAAATACTGGGACGGCTGGGGTTCGGAGCACAGGACACTTATCTCAGAAAGTACAAGCTGCCGGTAAGGCTCAACAAATGAGGTATAAGGTGAATGCTAGAATAGGAAAAGCCATGTAGCGGGCCATCCCGAAAGAAAAACAGCTTGAAGAATGATCCGCACAAACCCAAACAGCAAGCTCTAAATCTAGAAGAAACATATCCCTGACGAAAAAGGCAAGAAAAAACAAGAATCAACGAAAAGAATTCCCGGAGCAAACCTAAAAGGCCCAAGAAGACCCCCCCAGACGAAAAACAGCCGGTCCCGAACACTACAAGAATGGTCTCCAAAACACCCAAAGAAAATGTCCAAGCTGCTCTCTTGCCCCGGTAGGATCCGTGAACGATGGCAAGTCTAAATTTCCCATACTGGGTCAAGGCAAACCGGCCCAGCCGTGCCGGGCTAATCTAAAATGGAAATAGTCAGGAACGATCGAGAAGAACTCGGAGAAGTCTAAGAGCGAAAATGAAAAACACCGAAACGAAAAGTCCAGGATATGCAGTGGCCTAGTATCTACACTCATGAACGGAATTATCCTTTGTGCAGCTTCACATTAGCCATATTGGGTCGAGACAGGCTACCTTTGTTGACAGAAGCATGTGCCCAGAAACGAACCAGAGTGGACTCCCAAGGTCTGTTTCTGCTAAAAAAGCCATAGGACCTGCTGCCAACATAGCAGATGGAAGACCTGGTAGTTGTAACCGCAACTTACCACCTGTAAAGTATGCACTTAAGATGGCTTGGGATGTGGCGGCTGGGCCTAATTTTCCGCCGGCATCCGCTGCAGCCATATCTACAAGCAGATCGTCGGCGAAGGGATTAGATGGGGAATAGCTTCGCTGTGCGTGCCAATTTGCGTTGCCGATGTGTCGGCAGGCTGCTGGGCACTGGAGGCTAGCATCAAAAGATGCTCAGCTGAGGTTCTCAGCCGTAGCTGCTCAGAGGCCGCAGAGACTACACCGTGCCTCGGATTGGGAGTCAACGGACCAGGACTGTTTGGCGGCCTAGAGGTGGCGGTAGGTTGCCGACTCCAATTAACCTCCCCATGGACTCTATCGGGTTCACCCTCAATACTACCGTCGATTATTGGCACGCCGTGAGCAACCTTGCTCAGAGGTTCTGCATGGTCAGCTGAACCGTTCGGTTTGTCAGCCTCAGCCATGGCTGCTAGGTCAAGTTTGCCACTACTATGGACTGCCGTCTGGGTAGATAGCTGGAATACGTTCTTTAGGTCAGTCTCGCTTCCTATCTGTCGGCCAAACCTCAAGGCACGAATGCCCAAGTCAGCCGGAGGGGCAAAAGGTTACTTACTAGGAGATGGTGTGAATCCAGCATCCAAGGCTCGCATGACATTGGTGGCCGAAGTGTGGTTTGTGTCTTGCTCGACCTCATCGACGTCCTCTGAACCACTGCACACCCTTTGTCCCGTCTTTCGCATACTGCCCCGGGCTTTTGGGGTACTCACCCTGATGATTCTCTTTGCGGCTTCACCGGATGACTCGGGCTGGTGGCCCTCTGTGTCTGACTCATCACTAGGACAGGGCCGATTTGGGGGATTGGCCCCTATTATCACCAGGGCCAAAATTCACGGTGCCAGGGGGAGGAGTCCCATGTTCCCCACGGGTGTGATGGCCACAGAGGAGCAGATCCATTGGTTCGCACGGGAAATTAATTGACCACCACATGCGGACATGCTTACAATTTGCGATTGAGATTATTACGGCAACCGGCAGCAGCTTCTAAGGATCATCAAGCAGCATGCGTGTCGCATGTCTGGTCGCGCCAATGAGCAGCCAATATCTGTATCCCCGTACAGGAACTCTGTCTATGCAAATAAATAGGTTCCCCATGGTGGGTTTGGTCATCTCCATCCAGTAAACATGTCCATGGGTTTGCCATTGGATCTGTCCCAGGCCAGCAGGTAGGGGGCTGTCTGGGTGGACAATGGACGGTTAATCTATCCAGAGACCGACACAGTGTGGGCTGACGAGACATGCAGGAGTCATATTATCCTATACTGTGCACATTTAATCCGGATGGTTTGAGGTAACTTAGGATGATTTCCCACGGCAACAGGGGCCACAACAGGGGCTGCAATAGGGGCAAAGGAGGGAACTGGTTCCGTTGCCAATAATCGTCTCAAGCTGGGCTTATGTTTTCTTGCTTTGTACTTTGGCAAAAAATCAAGGCATTCAGTAAAACGTTCACCGCAGACTGTATCAGTCTGCCAGAGTGCCGCCCTAATTGTGACAGGCAGGGTGGTAGGGGCCTATACGTGAATGGCAGCCCATTGGGCCGCAGTACTCCCCTTCCAGCCCGGGATCTTGTCTGACTGCATTTTACATTTCATAGAGTTCCGCCACTCTTTACACCCCTCACTATAAATTCTCGGTTGGGGAAATCCGCAGACATACCTACACCAAGTAACCTCACCATCATCTTTGAAAGTATCGGACTTTTGGTATTGAAGTTCAACTTTTGAGACTGGTATTGTAATAGCAGTAGGGGTGGGGGGGGGTTGTTGATGGATGTGGAATTGTATTTCTTGTTCCACAATGGTGTTCCAGCCAATGAAAGATGTCCGCTAGCAGATGCTGGTAGGCTGAAGGATAATGAGAGAATAGTTTGTGCTATGAAAATAGAAATAGAGCAGGCCTGGGGGACGATAAAGGGAGATAAAGGAAGTTCGGCGGATGATAAATAGCTGTGAGAAGGTTATTAGCTAGGAATATACAGATGGATAGTACTGAATTGGTCTGGGGATAGACTAGTAATACCGGGCAAGAGGGGGAGGCTTTGTAGAGGTTCGTGGGTTCTATTGGGATAGATGCGTTGATCGATGAAGAATGTGATTGTGATTCCGGAAAGGACCATGAAGAGAGGATGGAAGGGGGTGAGGGAGAGCTTATATAGGCCGCTGGGGTTCGCATGATTGTACCCTCTCCAAACTTGAATAATGATATCTTGAATGTTGCAAGGTTACCTGATTCACACACTAAGGCGAGAAGCTTCAGATAAGTTGTTAAACCACAACAGAGCTCAGGAGGAGCCGCAGCCTCAGAGCCAAGACCTTGCTAAACCAGTCTAGACTCCCCGTGAAAACTTAATTAATGACAGCTTTACTGTCCGGACCAGTCCGTCATCCTACTAAACATACTTGAAGTTTCCTCTGATCGCACCCTTGAAAGGAATCTACCTTTGGTGTTGAAAGACTAAATCAGCTGCTGTCCGCCTCCACCGATTAGCTCGGCCAGACCACTTGAAAGAGAAACACCACACGAGGACGATGACCTCAAACACAACAAAGTGTCCTTATTGCAGGCAACGCTATCAACAGGCCGCTGCATACGAAAAGCCCCTTCATACAATGCATCTTGATATTGCCCTTTCCCTCCGTACAAATGCAGATCTAACCTCGGCAGGGCCAACTGCTTTTGTTGGCCATGAACACATCAATCAGAGCCACTCAGACTACCAATGCGATCACGGGCTGGAGATAGCAGATTGCCATGCAGCAAGTAGTGAGACAGATCATAATATGCAGAACGATTGGGATCCGGGAGACGTTTCCCACCCATCAGTCTCCAGGCGCCCATCGAGTCAAGAACCTTTTGCTGGTGCTGGCAGAGGACTCGGGGATGTTACTGGCTATACGGAGCTGAATAGGACCATGACAGATGACCCCTGGAACCCTTCCTCGTCCGAAGCTGACTTTAATTTGGCATGCTGGCTAGTCCAGAGCAAGGTAGCCAAGTTGGAGATCAACGCATAGTTTGCAGAAGGTTTGAGTGGCACAGATAGCAGATTATTCCGGTCCGCCTATACCATGCAACAACACCTTGACGTTCTGGACCCATTTGGTGAGTACCTGGTGTGGACGGAAGCCATTATCGATGAGGGTCGACATCCAGCAACTTTCTATTATCGAAATATTATCAACTGTGTCCACTTCTTGATCCGCCCGGTCCTGTATATATCAGATATGGTGTACCCACCTATTCGGGAATATGATTCGAGTGGGGAGCGATTCTGCTCTGAGATGCATATCGTGGACTGGTGGAGGGATACTCAGGTATGAAATAGGTCCTGACAAGTTTCAAGTGGTGGGTGTTTCAAGTGCTAATAGCCCATTATGTTCCTTGGTATAAAACGCTACCCCCCGGGTCAACAGTGGTACCTATTATGGGATTGTCAGATCAGACTCAACTTACCAACTTTTCGGGAGATAACAAAGCCTGGCCGGTATACGTGACGATTGGGAATATCCTTTCGCGGACAAGAAACAGCCCTGTCAAGATGCCAATGATCCTGCATCTGACATTGCTTCCAGTGCCCGCAAAGTTGAATGGTAAATCAGGCTGCGCCGACGAAGCCCAGCAGCAGATGAATGCGGATGTCCTGCAAACTGTCTTCAATCTTATCCTTGTGCCATTACAACAGGTCGTCCAAGAAGGAATGGTAATGGATTGTGTAGATGGCAAAATACGCCTTTGTTTTTCCATCTTGTCAGCCTGGAGTGCGGATCATGCTGAACATTCGGCCTTGCACGGAAAAAAGAGTAAGTCTTGACCAAAGTATAAGGTTCCGTGCAAGGAGCTTGGTGGGAATCCGCTAAAGATGTATGAGACCCGCAACTACATCCGAGATACAGAGAAAGCCTTGAGGCATAAGCGGGCAGAAGTGGCTGGTATTACAGAATACTTTCAGCAGGTGGGCGTTAAAATGGGAAATAATGTATTCACCAGACTTGACCAAGTAAACCCCGCCGACCTACATAAGCCCGACCTCTGACAAAATATGTACCTCGGCCTATTCAAACATATTATGGAATCGGTGGAGGGGTTCCTGAAAAGGTATAAACGGCAGCAGGCATTGGATGATGGGAGAAAAGAAATTCTGCCTTATCCCGGACTCAGCATACCAAAAAAGGCCAATCGTGAAGTTACACAAAGGCAGGGAAAGGAAATACACAAGCTGAGCCGCTGTATTTCGGCCGTATTGCCCTCCGTATTGCGAAATCCGAACAGTTCTCAGTATCAAGATTTCAAGAGCACTTTGAAGTCTCTTAGCCGATGGTTGGACTCTCTCTCATGGCCCAATACCGCAGCCATACACCAGATACACTTGTCCACATGGAAAGGTATCTGCAAACATTTCACCAAACCAAGGACATTTTTCCTTAGTTTCAGTACCTCGAAGGCTACGGGTGCAGAAGCAAATCGTCAGGATTGGGATCTAAGGGAACTAATGTCGACTCAACATGCTAATGAGGCTTGCCACAACACTGCCGCCAAGCGCTGTTGGCAGGGGGATCAGGAGAGGCGTGAAAGACCCAATATGCGGGCGGATTTGATACGGTGTAAGAATCACTTCAACTTTATCAAGAGGTGCTATCTCGGTCATTTTGCTTCCCAGGTACAGCGTTTTGGGTCCATATCAGTGTATTTTACAGTGATCCGCTAACTAGCACATTAGGAGCAGATTAAGGACAGTTACCAGAGGACAAACTAGAATAAAACCGCTGGACACATCTTGTCGGAATATCGCTGCCAGCACACTCTAGCAATCTTGTTGCAGACTATTGAAGCACCTTTGAAAATAGGAGTGATCGTGGTAGGAAATAGCGGGATGGAAATGCTCACTTCTTCAAGCCACAGTGCAACTCGGCGAAGACTCAAAAGCCGCAGGAACCTTGGCACACTCTCTGAGCTATGCTAAACTCATGAGATCGAGTATTGCGACATGATAGAGGAGATGCTCCGTTTTATCACACAGACTACACCGGATGACCCACGGCTGCCTGCTACACCCACCGAACTGGGATTTCTTCCCGGAGAGGGATTTACCAAGCTTCTAATTCCGGTTTCTGACTTACCGGAGGCTGACATTTCCCAGATCCACCGGGCCCGCTGCCCTGGAACAAAGGCTTTCCACAATGGTGGTGCTAGGAACGATTGGGGGTGGGTCGAGACTGGCGGGAAGCAGAGTTATGGAGATTTGCGAGAACAGGCAGTGCCGCGATTATTAGTACTTTTCAAGATAAGAAATGTTGTAACCGAAGACAGAGGCGTCCATCGGCTGGCATTGGTTTCTGTACTCGAACCGATCAATGGTGGTAGATTTTTCCTGGCAAGGGGACATATACGTGTCGGCAAGCGGTCTACTGATTGAGATATGTGAATAGTTGGTATAGGGGTAGTAATTGGACAGTTGCATGAAATTCCTAGTAGGGAGAGGCCATGGATAGTGGATCATAGGATTGATCTGCAGACATTTAATAATATATATTAAATATATTAAATTATTCTACAGGATTATGTACAGTATTTATGCGGCCTCAACTAGGCTGGGTGAGTACAACAGGATAAATGTGCCAACGTCTAAGGAAATATAGATGCGGCCTAGCTGAGGTCCTACACTTAAGGTGGCAATCCCCCCCGAAAGTGTGAGGCTTCAACTCGACCACTGGAGTACAAGAGGATTTATCTGCAGACATTTAATGAGAATATCATGCTACCGCACTGTATGGACCCCATGGGTGAGGAGCATGTTTTATAAGAACAAATCTAGATGACATAGGTTTAGCTTTAGCGGATCGTAATAAGAGGCTATTCACCATATACAGTACGGATGCCCGTACAATGGCGGTGGGGGGCAGACTAGGAATGAAACATTCTGGGATGTCAGGGGACAGATCTAGGCCGCTGGAAGTGGGGGAGTGGCGAGTGCAGCACCCAATGCGAACAATTTTGTAGGGGGATGCCGGATGCCGGAGACGAAAAGGTAAGATGGCGGACGGCAGTGGGACAGAATGGGCCGCGAGAAGCACGCAGGCCGCTTGGGGAAGGAGAAAAGGCCGTCGGGATGCACCAGATGTGTTACAATCCTCTCTTCTTGGGGTGATACTTGCAGCAGGTAACTGATAGTCTCCTGACGATCACTTCTTCTTAGCCTGATAGCTGTTGCGATGGCTAAGTCCCCTGATGCCTATGTAGCAACGTCGATCGCTAGGATCATATAAGACCCTTCTGTCTTGATTCACGAAAGCGTGGGAGATAAAGATCTTTCTATTGAAAGTATGGTATATGAAAGAGCTTAGATGGTTGCCTCAAGAACCCAAATCTCCTGCCCAGCTGGTGCCCGTATATAGAGGTTCTGCCCTCAACCCTAACCCTGCATGACTCATACCCTCGCGTCACGCGACTCATCACTCATAGTGAGTCAGAGTATGCAATCCATGAGCTGAGTCGTCCGCATCAGCTGCGCCATATCTCGCAACCAATCAAAACTCATAAAACCAGTCATATGCCCTAACGGGATCACATGCGTGAGACTCATAACTCATAACTATGAGTCATCTGCGAAATACATAAACCACATGACCACAAACGTGAGTCATGTCAAATATCAACCAATAACAATAAACCAAGGACACACTATTGCGTCATCATGTAAAACCGATGAGTCAACTCATCTCGTAGCGTAAAAGATAACAACCCGATGACTAATAACTATTCGTCATGTGAGAGTCTGCCTTGCTTAGTCACTGTTTGTGACATTAGCTCCCTTCCCCCTCTGACATTAGTCCCACAATAGTAGACTCCTTCTTTCCACAGCATACCCCTGATGTTACAATCCTCTCCTCTCCGGGTGATACTTGCAGCAGGTAACCGATAGTCTTCTAACGATCACTTCTCTTGGCCCAATATCTGTTGCGATAGCTAAGTCCGTTGACTCCTATCTAGCAACGTCGATCGCTAGGCTCCTATAAGACAGTCGTGTCTTGATTC
>Ga0307507_10012374_pt1 | contig 10547 bp, 10 predicted proteins | sample 7_EM_MG_FD_207223 | JGI IMG/M metagenome (GOLD analysis project Ga0307507, IMG submission 207223) | Populus trichocarpa ectomycorrhiza microbial communities from riparian zone in the Pacific Northwest, United States - 7_EM | ecosystem: Host-associated > Plants > Roots > Unclassified | place... | reverse complement strand
AGACCACACTTTTGAAACTCTATTGTGTATACTCTGGCCACTGTGTGCCCCATAACACCATGTTCATTGAGATCCTTAAGTAGCTGAGCAACTTTGACATGGAAAACACGAACAACTAAATCAGGGCGATCAGCAGGGGTTTGTCCTGGAAGTAGTTCCTGAGTAACCTCTGGCCAATTGGGATTTGAAGTGACAGTGATAAAGAGATCAGCTCCATGGTAGTGTCAATTAATCACAAGAGCATCCTGGCAGAGTTGGACCATATTGCGTGTACCTCCAACAAATGAGGATGGAAGAATGGTATGCTGCCCAATTCCATTTCCTGTTGCATTGGCATCTGCTGCCAGAGCATCAACCACACCCTGATATGTCTCTGCTCGTAGCTTTTTTTGGTGAGTCTGGATCCAAAGCAAGTGTGCCTGTTCACAGAGTGCCCATGCATCAACAATATACTCCTGGAAAAGCTTGCCAGCTCTAAAAATGTGGTTTGATTCTTCAAGGCAAGGATGGAGGCGGTAGGCAAAGTATTCTGTGTGATATACTTTCACTTCTTTGAAGGTTGAACCTGGCCTTCATTGTTATCTCCTGCATTTGGCTCCAGCTCTCCTACATCAGGCACCATCTCTCCAGCCTTGTATTCAATGTGTGGATGCCACCTGCTGGCCTGTTGGGAAGAGAAGAACATAGTGGAGTGAAACATAGAAGGGATGCCTGTGATCAATTCGCATAAGTGATCCATCCTTCCTTTGGAGAATGATATCTCTGTCTCCCTGTGGCTGATCCTCACTGCCAGGCAGAATTACTGCAATCTCATCTGATGGAGCTGTTGGAAGATTGTAGCAACGACAATCACAGGATCTGTCAAAATGAAGAGCAATATTACAGTCTTGGTCTGGACCCATGTTCCATGTGAGTGCATGTGCCTGATACGGTTGAACCCCAGGATGTTTACGCCAGAGCATATCCTGAAGCTGCTGCATTGTTCCACAATGAAGAGTGTTGTTAGCCTGATGTCCCATACAATAATTGAGAGCATCTGCAGGATCATAGATATACAGCTGAGCATATGTAGGACACCCATTGGGGGGAGGGAGCAATGATCCAGACTTATGAGTGAGTCTGCCATGGACCTTGAACACATAGGGCCCTTAGTGTTCACAGGTTCAGTCCTATGGACCAAAAAAATCCATAGGACCGAACTGAACTGGACCGTGGTCCGGTCTATTTTTTGGTTGTGGTTGCCCAAATTTGGGGTTATTCTGGTTGCCAGTTGCCTCATTTCAAAAATCATTCAAAACTGTTCAAAGACCGGTTGAAATCGGTTGCAACCAGTTAAACAGTCACGTTGTGGAAGTGTGGAGTGGTCTACTCATGCCACTTCCTTTTTTCTTTGATTTTTTATGATGCCTGTTCAAGTTTCTTAGCATGTGGGTTTGGGTTTTTATTTTATTTTTGTTTTCCTTTTTATTTTTATTTTTTGAGAATTACTTGCAACAACTCCTTTTCGAGACCAAAGCCAGGCTCAAGAACTAGATGGTAGGGTCGAGGCATCGACAGTTGTGATGCCTGCACTGAAGGGGGCAGTAGCACATGTAAATCGGCCTCTCGCACTGTTGATACTTCCCTGAGCAATTCCTAGTTCAAAGGCTTGGTGGAGGGATTTGACGGGATGCGTCAAGATCTATTTTTATTCATTCAGCTTCTGTTCTTCTTTTTTTAATTAGAATTCTTCGGGAAAGGCAGCACGTGAGTATGTGCAGATGCCTCGTGATTATTTGTTTTGGTACTTAAAGGTGTCCTCCCACCTCGCGAATGGAGCAGATTCCTCCCTCTTAAAAAGCTCCCCTTGCCTCCTAAGATTTAAAGTCTTTAAGTATATTCAAGAACAACTTCAACCTCGGACTTCAAGAACTCTCGACGTATTCGACATATTTGATGTGAGTTCTCACGCCACTTTTTCGACACATACCTTCAAGTGTCTACCCTCAAGATTTCTTACAACACGCACATGCTACGCCGGCTGTCAACCGCTGAGTACCGGATTCATTTACCCTTTTGTGTTAAATTTTCTCTGCTACTCCTTGTTCTCTCTTTTCTTGATAGACGACCAGATTCTTTGTTTCCTGTCTAGAACTTTCGTTCTTCCTCAGTGGTGACCGAGACAGGGGGCTGGTTTTCTGTTCTACTTCATCGCTGAGTATCAAAAACTCTTTTGGTATGTGCTTCTTTAATGCCCTCGCACTGAATACTTGGTTTTCAGGTGCATACAATTAATCTCCTGATTCGCACTTTGGTACGTTTGAGCGCTGATTACTCGGTTTTCAGACGCATACATCTCACTCTCGTTCCTTAAACGAATTGTTTCTTTTCTTCAAGTAAAGACAAGAAAGGGACCTTCAACGCTAAGTTTTACCTATCGTTGTTTTCATTTTCATTTGCTCCTTTTATTTCGTGATCAATGCCTGAGTCTTCGATGACTGATTCATCATTGGAACAGTCTTCTTCAGAATCGAGTATCATTACGACGCTCGGGATTCCAATGCCTACCCCAGGCACTCCTACCACTCCTAATTTTAAAGGAAAGCACGTAGAGGATTTCCTAGATTCACTTGAGCAGCATGCAGATAGCGCACAAGTTCTGCATTTGCAGCTTCCTGGTTACGTTCTTCGTTATTGTCACATGAAAGTACGGATTGTCATTGAAGGAGCAAAATTCTGGGCTGGTGATGATTGGGTCGCAGTGAGAACCTTTCTTTCCGATCTTTACAGTTCAAATGATTCAATCCCCGTTAACTCACCAGACCGTCTTTGTCAGTGGAGTTCGAAGCATGGTGAATCGGGCATAGTTCTCTCTCGAAGAGACATGGACAAGTATTACAGAGAATTTACAGCACTTTCTTCAGGTCTTGCAGAATCACGCATGCTAGAAGCTGAAATTTCTCTTTGTTTCTATAGGGGAATTCTGTCAACACTTCGTATGAAGATTAAAAAGCGAATCCCTGCAGCCAATCTCAAAACATCGTCACCCCCATCCATTCCTTTGTTGCTAGGATGGCTTAGAGCCGAGTTTGACGAAGAAGATCTAGACGCAAAAATCGGTCCAGTAAGCTTAGACCTAGATTCAGATTCTGAAACGAGTTCTAGCGAATCTGACGACAACATCGACAAAGCACCAGTTGTGAAGAAGAAGAAAAAGCCTACCAAGAAGGTTGCATTTGAGAAAACTGTTCCAGCAGCTCCCATTATAGAACCAGTTGGTCTCAGTCCAGTAGACCGAATCACGAAACAGATGGAGGAATTGAGACTTGCCCACACTGAGTTTTTGCATTCTGTCAATATAACTCCGAACGCTAGCTTAACTAATCAGCAAATCATGAGAGAAGTGAGGTGTTTCTTTTGTGACAAAACAACGCATCAGCTTGGCCTAAAATTTTGCCCAGAAGTCGAGGTATATATTAAGGAAGGTTTAGTTGCTTACACTCCTCTTGGTAGGTTAGTGTGCCCTGATGGGTTGGAACTTCCTTGTGCTTTTGGGGGCGATGGTGGCGTCGTGAAGGTCCTTCGAGAACAACAAGTTGCATCAAGCCATTTAAAAGGTAAAGGCCAGGAGGCTACCAGAGACCTACCTCCCCATATGGCCCATTACACTGGTCTTTTATTTGACGGACAAGAAGTTTTGGAGTCGGAGGTCTTTAATGGATCTTCCTCTTCAGTCATTCCGGCTTGGCGTGCAAAACCTTCTTCAGCCTTAGCAGTCATGTGTTCACAAAAAGATAAAGAAACAAGATTCGATCCTATCAAGCATCCTGAAAAGAAAGATACCGAAGCTAAGTCTTTTTCTAAGTCTCAAGAGCATAGAAATCGTCCTCCAACCCCAACCCTCAGTAATTTAGGGCCTCCTCCAAACACTTTAAGACCCCTGATTGCTCCTGTACAGTCGACGCCCCAAGCTTTTAATCTTCGACCTCCTAAGGTGAACACTGAAGATGCATTCAAAAATCGTCATGCTGCAACTCCCAAAAACAATGATGTAGAAATGAAGGAAGCCCCTGCTAAAGCTAAGTCAACCCCAGCGTATCATTTTACATCTGACATACAAGAGATGTATGATCTAGACAAAATCATCCACGAAAAAGTCAATAGGACGGTTGTCCAACTTGAACTGGGGGAATTGCTGGCACTTTCGGTGTTCTTGCAAAAATCTGTCAGTAATCTGATGAAGACTCGAAGGGAGTACAGCTCGAAACCCATGGTCGCGAATGTGGTAGAAGTGCTTGAAGAAGTGGATTGGGACGAAGGGCTCACGATGGAACTGGCTGAGGGATATGAATCTGATGATGAGGAGTATTTTCGGTCTCTCCCCATTGCTGATACCTCTACAAATTTAGGTTATGTCGAGTCGCGTGTAGGTTTGGAGTTCGACGAAGCAACTGAAAGCAAGGAAGAAATCATGATACGATACACTTCTGCAGTCAAGATGCATTTGACACCTCAACCCCTTTTCGCAATGATTACAGGAAGGTTCAAAGGGAAATTTGCAGGCTTGGACGTTATTTTCATGGTTGATACTGGTTCGGAACTGAATTTAATGTACCAGGAGTTTTATAACCAGACCTCATTGGTGATTGATCTTGACGGCATGCGTTGGTCTCTCAAGGGTATAAACAGTAGGCCAGTCCCTTTGGGTGGTTGCATGCGAGATGCAGAAATCAAAATTTCCGGGCAGAGGTTTGACCATCACGTTTTCGTAAGTAGGGAAGGAACAGGGAAGCAGGAGATTATCCTAGACCAGCCATGGTTGCAGTGGTATTCGGCTTCTATTCAATATACACGTCAAGGATCAATGAACATGCGAGTCTGGCAAGATGGTGATGGTGACAAGTTCGACTGCCGTCAAGGCCCTTCCATTTTAATCCCTCTCTGTATGCCAAATGCACCTCGAAACACATCTACCCTCAACATGGACAAGCAACCAAGGATTGAAGAAGTCGCTGATCAAGATTTGGGAAAATAGAGTCGGATGCATACCCCAAGCCTGGATTCAGCCAGGACGCGTCCGTTCCAACTCTTGGGCGCTCTCTCCACGCATTGATGGGAACTTACAGCTTTGACTCCCCTTCTTTTATTCCTGACTTAGAACCCCCAGAAGCTTATGACTTAATTTTACAGAACGTCGCACATTGCTCTCCTAGAACTTCTCGACCACTGCTTACTCCTTGGACTCGACGCACCCTTGTATATGAATCAAACCCACTCCAAAAACGAACCAAATACAAAACTGTAGACAAGAAAGTCCGACCTGTCCCTAGCTACATGCCAGATCCATCCAGGCAAGTGTTTCGCCCTGTTGAAATACCTTTGCTGCCTCTTCTTCCTATAGATCCGCCGTTTCTTTGAGATTTTGTTCCATCAAAGCGTCTTTCGCTTGATCGTCTAGGGAAAATTTTATCAAGCGTGCCTAAAGGATTCCTTTGACCCCGAGAAATTGACCTTCTAGTTTTCGTTTTACATTCAAAACAACAAGCTTTAGCCTTTGACAACTCTGAGCAAGGAACATTTTCAGACGAATATTTCCCTGACTATGAAATTCCGGTAATAGAACATATTCCATGGGTCCAGGCACCCATACATATACCCAAATCCATCGAAGACACGGTACACCAAATGCTTCTTGACCAAAAGGCCACAGGGAAATACAAGTATTCAACTGCCTCCTACCATTCGAGAATTTTTGCGGTTGAAAAACCCAAAGGCGGCATCCATATAGTTGCTGATGTTCAAGAACTTAATCGAGTTACGGTGCATGATGCGAGTTTACCTCCTAGAACTGATGACTTTGCAGAAAGCTTTGTGGGACATGTCATTTACGGTCTTGCCAACTTGTTTTCAGGATATGATGGACGAAAACTTGCTGTTGTCTCAAGACCTTTGACTACTTTTACTTGCTTGATAGGCCCCCTTCGTTCTTGTGTACTTCCTCAAGGAGCCACAAATTCGCTACCAGAATTTCAACGATGCATGACCCACACCTTACAAGAAGAAATTCCCAAGAATGGCAATGTGTTTGTAGACGATGTTGGGTTGAAAGGTCCTACTTTGACTTACAACAACTCGGAGATCGCTCCAGGGATCCGGCGCTTCGTTTACGAGTATGCCATGATTCTTGATAGATTTCTGATGCACTTTATCCAAGCAGGGATCATGGCTTCTGGGAGCAAGATGGTTCTTGCAACTCCGTGCCTGCACATTGTTGGGACAATTGTTTCAAAAGAAGGTTGGCACCTTGAACATGGTTTGGTCATGAAGATTTTGAATTGGGGACCCTTGATGAGTGTTACTGATGTTCGATCGTTTCTAGGTACAGCAAGTGTTGGAAGAAAATGGATATGTGGTTTTTCGCTTATTGCCAAGCCACTGACACTCCTCACAAAAACGGCAGTTCAAAGACAGTTTATTTTTTCAAAAGAAGCAGAAGACGCCCAGAAAGAGCTTAAACGCTGAGTTTTGACAGCACCTGTCCTCGTTAAGTTAAATTACGAAACGGCTAAACTTCTATCACATCAAGATCCACTGCTGCAGCCTTCAGAACATGGTCTAGTCATTGTCGCTGTCAACTCTTGCCAAAATGGAACAGGATGGATTCTATTCCAGATGATGGAAAAAGAAAAACACCCAGTGATATTTGGTTCCTGTACTTTCAATGACACTGAATCGCGTTACTCTCAACCTAAACTAGAACTTTATGGCGTTTTTAGGGCAGTTAAAGACCTTTGACACAGAATTTGGGGGATTCATTTCCAGATCGACATCAACGCAAAATTTCTGATTGAAATGGTGAAACAGCCTGACCTTCCAAACGTGCCTATGACCCGCTGGATTTCTTATATAGCCCTTTTTGACTACGAGATGCATCATGTTCCTGCCCAATCTCATGCAGCCGTTGATGGCTTATCCCAACAGAAGCGTACTCCCGAGGACTCGGAGGATGAAGATGCTGAAGGCTTTCTAGATAAATTTATTGGTTCTACTCACGTCGAATCCCCTCTCCCTTTAGCATCATTCACCAATTTTTTATCTTCGCAATCCCTCTTTGCCTTTCGACCAACTTGTTTGGACAAATTTTTTTTTCAAGACCTTTTGTTAACTATGCATCGGACTCCTCAAATGCCTTACGCTTCATTTTGTACTGCGTCAGTTGTGGACGACCTTTCGATTCTTAACGTTGTGGACCCAACACCTGCATGGGCAGCAGAACTTCAAAGGATTACACAAGCGCATTATGATCCCTCAGAAAAGGATAGTAGAGATGGATCACTCATTAAGTATTCTCTCCTTTCCATAACAGATGACTTTTCATATACAGGATTGGAATTCGAACATCGAAAAGTTTGTGTTCCTACTTTGGTGGAATGTACACTGGGAGGGGAAACTTTCACAATAGAAGTTTACCAGTACCCTCGAGCCTATATGTCTTCATTGAAAGAAGGTGCGTCTCAACCTTCATTGACTGATCAATCTGCTCTTTCAGGTATTCCCGACCCTATGCTACGAACGGACAACAGATCAAAGTATGAAGAAGTTTCCCATTTCACCGACGTTACGTGCGCCACACACTCCTTTGGAGTACAGGATAAAGATTCTCCTGAAATGTGGCATGAAATTGTTACATACCTCAAGATGGACGTTATGCCATCACGATGTGAAAACGCTATTGAACGGAAATCATTTGTACGAAAGACAAAGAACTTTTTTCTCCACGATGAAGATCGCTTGTGGAAAATAGAGCTCAATGGGAAGATTCCTCATTTAGTTATTGTTGATGTTGACCGTCACTCAGCCTTGATAGCCAAGGCGCATAATGATGTAAGTCACCCATAATGATGTAAGTCACCGAGGATGCGACACCACATACAGGACACTTTCGGAACGATTCTTTTGGCCAAACATGTTCGACCAAATCACCTATTTTGTGCGCTCATGCAACGTTTGTCAACTATGTTCAAAAACTCACCCCATCGTAGCCTTCAGTCCCACATGGAATTCTGGAATACTTCGAAGATTTGACTTAGACACCATTCACATGCCTGATGGTTTCGGAGGTATGAAGTTTCTCTTGCAAGCTACTGACCCATCTATTTCGTGGGTGGAGGCTCGAGCGGTTAGGCGTGCAAACTCTGAATCTTGGGCGAAGTTCTTGTACGAAGAAGTGTACTGTTGGTTCAGGAGCATCCTGCTCTGCCTTATCGACGGTGGTTCAGAATTCAAAGGTGCAGTCGAGATCCTATTCAAGCAATATGGCATCATTGTCATTGTGTCGTCTCCATACCATCCAGAGGGGAATGGCCATTCGGAACGCTCTCATCAGACATTGGTAAATTCGATTTTTCGAGCATGTGGAAAGGACGCTTCTCATTGGCCACTATACGTACACGCTGGTCTTTGGGCTATGTGTTGCTCGACTTCTCGAGTCACTGGGTATCCTCCTTATTTCCTTTTGTATGGCCGTCATCCATTCTTCGCTTTTGACTTTGCAGATAAAACTTGGGACACTCTTGATTGGCATAGTGTCGCCTCGACTGAAGACCTTCTAGCATTGCGAATGCAACAGATTCTCCGATGGGACAAGAAGCTGGTTCTGGCAATGGATCAGCAGAAGAAAGTTCATCAATGGGCTGTTGATGATTTTAATCGTAAGCACGCACATTATCTGTCTTCTGGCACATTTGTTTTGGGAACATGGGTTCTTCTACACGAGACTTGGTTGGACTCTCAGATGGGAAACAAAGGCGCACTGAGGTGGACAGGTCCATACATTGTTCACCATCAGTTACATGATACAACGTATCAGTTATGAGAATTAGATGGAACTGTGATGCGTGGTTCAGTTGCTGCTAACCATCTAAAGATTTTTTATTACCGAGAAGAACACCAGATGGTTCGCAGTGTTCAACACACTGAATTTGCCTTACACGCCACTACGGTTTCTTCGTCTTCAGCGCATGCTTCCACCATCATAGGCACGCTTAACCAAGATCTCATCATTACCCCACCATACCCAGTTTCTGTAAAAATTGGTGAAGTATTTCTCCCAGATAACCATTCGCTCATCTATCTCCCGACCATCACTCCATCTGCATTTACATCACACAACCTCCATAATCGATATCATCCCTCTATTTCAGAACTCGAACCAAACGACTTCAATCCCATTCGATATCTTTGCTACACCACTACTTTAAGTGTTTTTCATGGTCATATTCATGAAACCTTGCTCGAGAATTCAAATGTTTGCGAACTTGAAGCTTGGGCCCTCGTGGCACTCCCCTTGCGCTGAGTTCTTTTCTTTTTCTTTTTTTTCCTTTTTCTTTCGAAACGATGAGGGCATCATTTAAAAGTTTTTCCTTATTTGTGGAAGTGTGGAGTGGTCTACTCACGCCACTTCCTTTTTTCTTTGATTTTTTTTATGACACCTGTTCAAGTTTCTTAGCGTGTGGGTTTGGGTTTTTATTTTATTTTTGTTTTCCTTTTTATTTTTATTTTTTGAGAATTACTTACGACAACTCCTTTTTGAGACCAAAGCCAGGCTCAAGAACTAGACGGTAGGGTTGAGGCATCAACAGTTGCGATGCCCGCACTGAAGGGGGCAGTAGCACACGTAAATCAGCCTCTCACACTGTTGATACTTCCCCGAGCAATTCCTAGTTCAAAGGCTTGGTGGAGGAATTTGACGGGATGCGTCAAGATCTATTTTTATTCATTCAGCTTCTGTTCTTCTTTTTTTAATTAGAATTCTTCGGGAAAGGCAGCATGCGAGTACGTGCAGATGCCTCGTGATTATTTGTTTTGGTACTTAAAGGTGTCCTCCCACCTTGCGAATGGAGCAGATTCCTCCCTCTTAAAAAGCTCCCCTTGCCTCCTAAGATTTAAAGTCTTTAAGTATATTCAAGAACAACTTCAACCTCGGACTTCAAGAACTCTCAACATATTCAACATATTCGACGCGAGTTCTCACGCCACTTTTTCGACGCATACCTTCAAGTGTCTACCCTCAAGATTTCTTACAACACATGCACACTATGCCGGCTGTCAACTGCTGAGTACCGGATTTGTTTACCCTTTTGTGTTAAATTTTCTCTGCTACTCCTTGTTCTCTCTTTTCTTGATAGACGACCAGATTCTTTGTTTCCTGTCTAGAACTTTCGTTCTTCCTCAACGTGCATTACATAGCCTTGTAACGACATTTATTACCTTCAATTTAATCTTTGGGTTCATCAAAAACGGTTAAGAATTGAGAAAGATATAATCAAATCCATTTTGGTATAAATACTTTTTTGTGAAACTTGTACCAGAATGACTTTAATCCTAACTCACTCAAATTTTCATCATTTTGCTTCATTCTATTTTTGGATATGGAAATTTAAAGTAGGCAAATGTGCTCACCATCTATCAATGTAGGGTATGCATCAAATAATTTACAGTTGTCACATTACATTTTGCCTGAGTCTTTATGAGATGTAATTCAGTTTCAGTCATAGATATGTCAAATC
>Ga0307507_10012373_pt1 | contig 10548 bp, 11 predicted proteins | sample 7_EM_MG_FD_207223 | JGI IMG/M metagenome (GOLD analysis project Ga0307507, IMG submission 207223) | Populus trichocarpa ectomycorrhiza microbial communities from riparian zone in the Pacific Northwest, United States - 7_EM | ecosystem: Host-associated > Plants > Roots > Unclassified | place... | reverse complement strand
AAACAAGTCATGTGTCCTAACGGGATCACATGCGTGGAACCCATGACTCATAATTATGAGTCATGTGCGAAATACATAAACCACATGACCACCATCGTGTGTCATGTCGAAACTCAACCAATAACAATAAACCAATGACACCCTATTGCGTCGTCATGTGAAAACCTATAAGTCAACTGATCTCATAGTGTGAAAGATAACAAACCGATGACTAATAACTATTCGTCATGTGAGAGTCTGCCTTGCTTAGTCACCGTTTGTGACACCGTATCTCGCAACCAATCAAAACTCATAAAACAAGTCATGTGCCCTAACGTGGTCACATGCGTGGAACCCATGACTCATAATTATGAGTCATGTTTGAAATACATAAACCACATGACCACAATTGTGCGTCATGTCAAATCTCAACCAATAACAATAAACCAATGACACGCTATTGCGTCGTCATGTGATAACCTATAAGTCAACTGATCTTATAGTGTGAAAGATAACAAACCGATAACTAATAACTATTAGTCATGTGAGAGTCTGCCTTGCTTAGTCACCGTTTGTGACAGATCACAGAACTACAGAACGCCTGGGGAGCTAGTAGCGAAGAATACGAGGACCTCAAAGCCCTAGCCCAATGGGCAATCCGAAAGGAAACCATGCTGGCGACTGTCAGACATATACAAGGATCGCCATCAGCAAAAAACATCCAACGGGAGACCACTAGACCACGAAATCTAGACGCGAACTATTGACCCACCACTAATAGCAATCAGAATTACGGCGACCCCATTGAACTGGACGGGACTCAGAGATGATCAAGGGTCAACATTGCGAGAGCAGAATTCCCAATGAGGATACGAGAACAACTATGTCTCAAATACGCACAACCTGGATACCTGGCCAGCATCAGCAAAATGTAAAAACCACTCCTGGTCCACCAAGGGGAGTTATGGTCCCCCTGGTCTTCCTGGTCCACCCTGATCCACCCTTGTCCACATTTTCGGTAAATTTTCAAAAAGTGTGGATCAGAGCAGATCGGTGTGGACCAGGTGGACCACGGGGACCACGACCCCCCTTGGTGGACCAGGAGCGTTCAGGACCACTGTGAACCACCCTACGACATTTTCCTGATGAGGAGCTGCCCGAAAAAAGACAGATCCAAGCAATCCAACGGACAAACCAGGAATTGGCAGCCCGCGAAGAAAGTAGCCCCTTGGCAAACCAAACCTAAGATTAGGGAAATCGAGATCGATCACGAACCCGACCAATCGGGAAACGACGACTGTTCCCAGTAACAGATACTCGGAGGGACAGACCTGAACGAAAACCCATCATTATGTAAAACTCCTACGCGGCACTCAACTACCCGGATACACTCGAAAACGACAATGACAATATCATGGTCAAGAGACAATAACATGGCGAAAAGGAGTTTGTCACTATCAATGCCATGATTGACTAAGGAGCAACAGAAGACTTCATTGACCGAGAATTCTGCAACAAACACGGGATCAAGATGATCAAAGCAAAAAACCACACGCTGATTTACCTTGTAGACGGAAAACCAAGGGCTATGGGACCTGTTACTCATATGACGAAAGTAACTATGGACATTAGTTGTCATAGGGAATTGGCGACCCTCCAAGTGGCAAACCTCCAAAACCATGAGCTCATTCTCGGGATGCCATGATTAAGAGAACACAACGCAACAATCGATTGGAACGATAAAAGGAGCACATTCAACAGAGAACGATGTACAACTTGGTGTCTCGAAAGTTCGCCCGTTGCATATGCGGTACGCGAAGAAAATGCCCTGGAAGAGAATCTCATCACTAGATTCTCCAACATCCTGGCCAAGAATGGCCAACGGCCAGTGACCAGAGTGTCATAGTTAAGAAGCTATCTGATGAATCCAGAGTGCCCAGAAAGGGATCAGCAAGAGCGGCAGGACACGACCTGTACGCAAATGAAGGAACAAACGTTGCTGCCAGAGGGCAAGCAATTGATGGAACGGGGATAGAGATTGGACTACCTCACAACACCTATGGACGAATTGCACCACGAAACAGTCTAGCAGTCAAGCACCGACTCATGACAAATGCAGATGTGATAGACTCCAACTAGAGAAGTGAAGTGAAGGTGGTCCTAGCCAACCTGGGAGACCAACCATACAGAGTGGAAAAAGGAGACCGGATCGAACAACTGATTATCGAAAAATCGACAACAGGGAATTACAAGAAGTAACCCAGGTGGACGATACCAAAAGAGGAGATCGAGGATTTGGGAGCTCCTACACCACCGTGGACCAAGAGGACAAGGACCAGAATGTCAAACCACCGATAGAAATCAATGAGATATCGGCAAGAGCCTTCGGACAGTTCTAAGGAAGAGGAGAGACAACCGGCATCCTAAGATGAGATGAAGTCGACAACAAAGTGGAGCAGGAAGCTATTAACATTAGCACAGAGCTGGCGATAAAAGAGCGAAAAAAACAACGAAGACCAAGACGTTAGGGACACGGTTCCACCGGAATACCATCACTTGCTGGATGTGTTTGAAAAAGGAGAAAAGACGACGGTACCACCACACCCACCAGGCATCGATCTAGGAATCGACCTGGAAGAAGGAAAAGTGGTACCCGTCAAGAAAATATACGCCCTCAGCCCCGACCAACTGGAATAACTCCATCGATACATCCAACAGAACGAGAACCGAGGGTGGAATCGAAGGTTGAAGTCAGGAAGGGCATCACCAATCATGTTTGTCAAGTAAAAGGACCGCAAACTCAGACTGTGCGCCGATGAACGGGCGCTCAACGAAGTCACCAAGAGGGATAGACACCCGCTACAGCTTATTAGTGAAGCACTGGATAGACTAGGATGAGCCAAATACTTCACGAAGCTGGATATCCAGGACGCCTACCACAACATTGGGATCAGCGAGGGGGACGAATGGAAAACAATCTTTTCTACAAAATTAGGGACATACGAATACCTATTCATGCCATTTGGATTATGCAACGCACCGGCGGCGTTCCAGCAATGGATCATCAATGTCCTTATAGAAGATATCGACATGTGTTGCATCGTCTATCTGGAAGACATACACATAGATTCCAAAACGCTACAAGAACACCAAAAAGACGTCAGCAACATCCTCGAGGCAATACAAAAATCAGGGATGAAGGTCAAACCATCCAAATGCGAATTTCACTAAAACGAAACAGAATACCTAGGATTTATCATCCGACAAGAGGGGGTCAAGACAGACTCAGTCAAGACACACGCCATCTGGGACTGCACGGCCCCCAAGAAAATAAAAGAAATTCAATGCTTCCTAGGGTTCTGCAACTTCTACCGACGATTTATAGAAGGCTTTAGCAGGACAGCCAGGCCGCTATAGGCAAAAACAAAGAAGGAATGCGTCGCCAACTTGGAGTGGGGAGACAAGCAACACAAAGCATTTGACGAACTAGGAACAAAACTCACTACTGTACCAGTACGGGTCTACTTCGACTCCCTCACACCGACCAAAATCGAAACAGACGGCTCACAATACCTCTGCTCTGGCAGACTATCTCAACCCTGCAAGGACGGGAAATGGAGGCCAGTGGCATACCGATCGAAAACAATGTCAAACGCCGAATGCAACTATAATATACACGACAAGGAACTATTGGCAATAGTTAAAGCGTTCCACGACTAGAAGCGATACACGAGAGGAAGCCCTAAGCCAATACAGGTCCTCACCGACCACAAGAACCTAGTAACTTGCATGACGACGAAGGAACTAGGCGAATGACAAGCACAATGGAGGCAAGAATTATGTCAAGTCAACTTCAGGATCGAGTACCGACCAGGGAAGGAAGGGGGAAAGCCTGACGCCCTCACAAGACGAGAAGGAGACCTACCCACCGCAGGTGACAAGAGGCTCACACGAAGTGTGGGGATCTTATTGCCCAAGGAACGATACTGAGATATCCCAGAGACCGAAGAAATCAAGCTCGACATATTGGGAATAAAAGAATTCCAAGACAAGAGCGAGGGAGAGATACAGAAGGCAAGTAGCGTCAACGACGAAATCCAAGATGTGAAAAAAAACTTAGACGAAGGGAGAAAAGAAATGAGAGGAACAGCGCTGGGGCTATGGCAATGGAAAGACGGCCTCTTATGGTACCAAGAAAAGATATGGATACCAAACGACGAAGGAATATGAACTGCTCTTATCGCTAAACACGACGAACCTCCACAAGCAGGACACCGCGGAACGGCAAAGACTACCGAACTAATCAGCCGACGATATTATTGGCCAAATATAAGCAAAGAAATTAGAGGATTGATAAAAAATTGCGATACATGCCAGAGGACCAAGGTGGTCTGACATGCACCCTACGGATTGCTACAGTTGAACGAGGCCCCCGACCGGCCATGGAAATCGATAGCTATGGATTTCATTACTTACCTGCCAAAATCAGAGGGATATGACACCATACTTGTGGTCCTCGATCGGCTGACCAAAATGAGCCATTTTATTCCATGCTCGAAGAAGCTCGGCGCACGGCCGTTCGCAAATCTCTTCATGAAACAGATAGTCAGGCTACCCGGATTACCACACGATATCATCATCGACAGGGGGACACTATTCACCTCAGACCTATGGAAAGAAAGTATGGGGAAATTAGGAATCGAATGAAGACGCAGCACCGCTTTCCATCCACAAATAGACGGGCAGACCGAACGGACCAATGCCATGTTGGAACAATACCTACGAGCATATATCAACTATCAAGCGGACAATTGGTGTAGTTACCTACAACTTTCAGAATTCGCGTACAACAATGGATATCAGGAGACCATCAAGAACACCCCCTTCTTTGCAAATTACAGAATCAACCCCGAATACGAGATGATCAGTCATCTCATCCAAGGAAAGCAAACAAAGCCAGAAGAAATGAATCAGTTGCATGAGTCATTAAGAAACTAGATAGTGGCCGCACAGTTACTGCAAAAAGAATACTACGATCTACACAGATAGCCCTATCCAAAACTACAGTCTGTGGACAGGGTGTGGTTGTTGCCACGCAACATCAAGACCACAAGACCATCGAAAAAGTTGGACTACAAGAAAATCAGACTATTCAAAATCTTGGCAAAGAGTGGGACAAGCGCATATAAGCTGGCCTTACCACCCTCAATGGCCATCCACACCACCTTCCACATCTCCCTCCTTGAACCTTACCAAGACAACCAAGTCCCCTCAGAGGTCAAAGAACCCACTCCTCCAATTCAGAGAGAAGGTGAAGACGAATACAAACTTGACGAAATCATCGACTCTCGACTCCACTCCAACAAGCTCCAATATCGAGCTAAGTGGAAAGGTTAATCACCAGAAGACGATAAAGTCTGGTTCCCCGCAGAAAGCTTTAACAATGCAGAACCCAGAGTCTAACAATTCCACCGGCGCTATCCAGGAAAGCGCGGAGTGGATACATGTCACGATCAACAGATCGTCCTCCGCACCTCCTCCCCTCATCAAACAAGAACAACACTCGCACACCCCCAACAACAATGCCCAGCGCCTCGCCTGCAACGCTACCCCCACTGGCCCAGAATACTCGGGCTCCGCAAAAAGAGAGGTAGCGCACGCCTCTATCAACTGGACGGACTGCAGGGACAACGGATATCAAATCCATCTCGGCGAAGAACAAGGGTCAGGCTGGTACTCACAATTCACCTGGAAATCGAGAAAACCAAGTGTCGCCCATGACCACGACTAGCGACAGGAGCTGGAAGCAAACCCAGGAGAGGACTAGGCTCCAGAACAATAAGCTCGGCAGCGAAGAGCCAGAAGGGCCCACAGAGAACTCACGAGCTGGGAGGATTGTTTTAACGACAAATGCAAGGAATACCGGTGGGAAAAGGTGGACGCCTGATACTCTCCCAGAGAAGTGGGAGAAAAAGGGACCCTGTCAAAGAATGACAGGAAGGAACAAAAGAAGAGAAAAGTTGTGAGTAAACGACCAGGAGGTGAAGGGAGTGGATAAAGCGTTCCGAATGTGGAAGTAATGGAAACACAGATCTCGGATCTCGGAAGCCAACTCGACAGTGCCGCCCAAAATATAGTGGCCAAGGACAACGACCTCGAATGACCCGATAAGGAAAAGGAGAAACTCCAACAAGCCTACAATCGAACCAAAAAGAGAATCCGCCAAATCGGAGATATGCTGTGGAAGGAAGGAGTTTAGCATCGTGGGACCGATCCAAGAGGGGGAAGGGGGCTAATGTCACAATCGGTGACTAAGCAAGGCAGAGTCTCACATGACTAATAGTTATTAGTCATCGCTTTGTTAATCTTTCACGCTATGAGATCACTTGACTCATAGGATTTCACATGATAACGCAATAGCGTGTCATTGGTCTATTCTTATTGGTTGATATTTGATATGACGCACGATTGTGGTCATGTGGTTTATGCATTTTGCACATGACTCATAGTCATGAGTTATGAGTTTTGCGCATGTGACCCCGTTAGGGCACATGACTTGTTTGATGGGTTTTGATTGGTTGGGGGATATGGCACAGTTGACTCTTACGAGTCAGCTGATGGATTTCACACTATGACTCACTATGAGTGATGAGTCGCGTGATGCGAGGGTACGAGTCACGCAGGGTTACGGTTGAGGGAAGAACCCCTCTATAAGGGCACCCTCGGGGCACGGGATTTGGGTTCTTCCCGCAACCATCTAAGTTCCTTCGTACACCATACTTTCAATACAAGAGATCTTTATCTATCACGCTTTCGGGAATCAAGACCAGGCTGCCTTATATGAGCCTAGCGATCGACCTTGCAACATAGAAGTCAACATACTTACCTATCCCAAAAGGTATCGGGCTAAGAAGAAGTGATCATTACAAGAATATCGGTTATCTGCTGCAAGTATTACCCGGACAACAGAGGATTGTAAAACTTGGCCTGGACCTTGGAGAATCTGGTCATGCGATTCTCTTCCAGGGCTTTTTCTTCGGGCACCGCATAGGCAACGGGCGAACTGTTGAGACGCCAAGTCGTACATCTTTCACCATTGAATGTCATCCTTTTGTCGTTCCAATCGATCGTTGGGTTGTGTTCTGTTAACCATGGCATGCCGAGGATGACCTCATGGTTTTGGAGGTTTGCCACTTGGAAGGTCGCCAATTCCCTATGGCTACTAATGTCCATAGGTACTTTCGTCATATGGGTAACAGGGCCCATAGTGCTTGGTTTTCAGTCAGCAAGGTAAATCTCCCTAGGGTTTTTTGTTTTGATCATCTTGATCCCGTGTTTGTTGCAGACTTCTTGGTCGATGAAGTCTTCAGTTGCTCCTGCGTCGATCATGGGGTTGATGGTAACTGACTTTCTTGCGCCATGTAATTGTATTTTGACCATAATATGGTTATTGTTATTTTCGAGTGTATCCGTGTAGTTTAGTGCCAGGTAGTAGTTTTCCATAATGATGGGCTTCCATTCAGGTCGGTCCCTCAGACGATCTCCTACTGGGGACATGCGTCGTTTCTGGACTGGTTGGGTTCCTGTCCGATCTTGATATCCGTGATCTTTGGCCTGGTTTGACAAGGGGCAGGTTTCTTCAGGTTTTGCCAACTCATGCTTTGTGCGTTGCAGGGTTTCGGTTCATCCTTCCTTGTGCAGTCTCTGGCTAAGTGTCCAGGTTGGGCGCATTTAAGTCAGAGTTGTTCTTGAATCCTCCTTTGGAATACTTCTCTTAAGATGTGAACTGTGGTCGTTTTCTGGTAGCATCTAATTCCATGGGATCGCCGTAGTTCTGATAGTTATTATTCGTGGTTTGGTATGTCCCGTCTGGGTTTTGTGCTGTAATGGCTGCTCGTTGGATGTTTTTTGTTGGTGGTGATCCTTGAATATCTCTGAGCGTCGCTAGTTCGGTCTGCTTCCGGTTTGCCCATTGTGCTAGGGTTTCGAGGTCTTCATATGCTTCTCTGCTGGCTCCCCCGGGGTTTTCGGAGTTCTCTGTTCATTCCTCCTAACAGTAGTTCTCCTCCGGTTGAGTAATCCAACTCAGCCTCGCTAGCCACGAGGCGGAATTCCTTCCAGTATTCCACGACTGATTGTTTGCCTTGTTTCATGTTCCTCAGTCTGATCTGTACTGCTCCCTTGGCGTCGATTACGCAAAATTGTCTTTGTAATTCCACTTTGAATCCTGCCCAATTGTCCCATGTTGGGGTAATTCGTTCTTCTGCATATGGTGTGATCCAGGTTCCTGCGTCGTCCCTTAGAAGGCTTGTTCTATAGAGGATTTTTTCCTCATCATTGCCATTCTGCCATCCTACGGTCCTGTAGTACACCTTGAGTTGGACTAGCCATCCTCGTAGTTAGTGTCGTTCTCCTCGGTAAACCTCTGGTTCCTTGACCCTGGGCGTCAAGGTCCCTCCGCTTAAAGATGCGGTGATTTGTCCCATCTGTTCTGGGTTCAGGATCAGGGTTGTTTCGGAGGATGTCGCTCCTCCTTGTTCTGCTGGAACAACCATCATGTTTGGTCGTGTCCTTCCTTGTTCTGCTGTTTCTTCGGATCCACTTAGTGATGCTGGCTCTGGTGTTGTAGGGCTTGGTACCCTCTCTGCCTTTAATGCCCTTTCAAGTCCTCCTCCTAGGAAGGAATGGTCGAGATTTTCCACTGGGGTGTCAATGTCGTTTTTGTTGTTGGTTTCAATTTTGTCTGTTTGTTAGAGGCTGCTGGTTAACACAACCAAATGTTACAATCCTCTGTTCTCCAGGTGATACTTGCAGCAGGTAACCGATAGTCTCCTAACAATCACTTCTTCTTAGCCCGATAGCTGTTGCGATAGCTAAGTCCGTTGACTCCTATCTAGCAACGTCGATCGCTAGGCTCATATAAGAGAGTTGTGGCTTAATTTCCAAAAGGGTGATAGTGTCACACACAGTGACTAAGCAAGGCAGACTCTCACATGACTAATAGTTATTAGTCAACGCTTTGTTAATCTTTCACGCTATGAGATCAGTTGACTCATAGGTTTTCACATGATGACACAATAGCATGTCATAGGTTTATTGTTATGGGTTGATATTTGACATGACGCACGATTGTGGTCATGTGGTTTATGTATTCCGCACATGACTCATAGTCATGAGTCATGAGTTTCACGCATGTGACCCTGTTAGGGCACATGACTTGTTTTATGAGTTTTGATTGGTCGGGGGATATGGCGCAGTTGACTCTTACGAGTGAGCTGATGGATTTCACACTATGACTCACTATGAGTCTTGAGTCCCGTGATGTGAGAGTATGAGTTAGGCAGGGTTAGGGTTGAGGGAGGAACCCCTATATAAGGGCACTATCGGGGCACAGGATTTGGGTGCTTCACGCAACCATCTATGTTCTTCATACACTATACTTTCTTTACGAAGATCTTTACCTATCACGCTTTGGGAATCAAGACCAGACAGTCTTATAGGAGCCTAGGGATCACCGTTGCTAGATAGGAGTCAACGGACTTAGCTATAGCAACAACTATCGGGCTAAGAAGAAGTGATCGTTAGTAGAATATCGGTTACCTGCTGCAAGTATTACCTGGTGAAGAGGGGATTGTAACAGATAGATAAAGATCTTTGTATTGCAAGTATAGTTTATGAAATAACTTAAATGGTTGCGTGAAGAACCCTAATCTCATGTCTTTTTTTGGTTTTTTTTTTTTATCATGTGCTTTGTATTAACAACCTACGGGGACAAAGACTACGTGCAGCGCTAGCTATTGTAAATCAGGAACCCCATCCCCCCTTCGAACCGACCGGCGCCAGGGAAAAAGCCATCAACCCCAGTCTCTCAGGTCTGAGACCAACCGCAGACCAGCCACACAAAATAAGAAATCAAACTCCAACTAGAGAGGCGGAATAAGAAACATCAAATATGTACATGGGGAGGAATCAACCGGAAAACCCTTGCCGTAGACAGCTGACACAAAGAAATAATTATAGACCACTTGTGTAACCCTAAGTAACCGACAATGAAAGAAGAAGAAAGGGGGTGCGGGAGCCACTAAGACGGTTGTGACGTTGCAACCATTATTCAAGAACCCAAGGCGTTGAGATACGCCACCGAGGCAGTGAAATACGACGACTGGGGCTAACCGAGGTTAGCGACCGTGGCAATCGCTGGGGCGGCCAAGGCAGTAGGGTGCCGGCCAAGTGACTTGAAGGTAGCTGTAACCGAGCAACGGGACGAGACCTGAAGGAGGAGAGGAGGGGTAGACCCAATAACTGTGGAAACTATCGGCAACCCTGTGCGTGTCTGACTAGGCTGCCGCTAATGGAAATGAAGAGAACCGAGAAATCGACCGCGGCCTGTTGAAATGTTTTCTCCTACTGCTAACTGTAGTCCCAGCCGTTTGTAAGATGGGTGAAAGGGTGTTGCTGACGGTGCGAAAGCTAAGGGAGGCAGCGCAAAGAGGGGGTGATTGAGCCAAACGACCCCTAGAAACAAGGACGCCAGGGCCCAAGAACATGATAAGGGAAGTAAGGCGGGAG
>Ga0307507_10012372_pt1 | contig 10548 bp, 11 predicted proteins | sample 7_EM_MG_FD_207223 | JGI IMG/M metagenome (GOLD analysis project Ga0307507, IMG submission 207223) | Populus trichocarpa ectomycorrhiza microbial communities from riparian zone in the Pacific Northwest, United States - 7_EM | ecosystem: Host-associated > Plants > Roots > Unclassified | place... | reverse complement strand
CCAGTTGATTAAAGTATCAGCCAAGAAATGTGCAGTCTAAGGCGGTAGAAATTGCAGTCGGTTCGCAGACCGGGCCACTTCAATATGCTCGAAGACCTGTAAAAGACAACACCACCACGAAATAGTACACTAAAAAAGGTGTTCTAAAGTAGAAACACCTTGGCACAGGGTGTTGGACTATACATTAAACATGGGCATATATTTTACAAGGATTAAAATGATTTAATTTGAGCTAAGATGCATAGGCGTATACACGCGACGCGAGCCAGACGCGAGAAGTCAGATAGTCATGTGTGTAAAGAGCTTATGAGAAGACGATGACATGCCATGGTTGTGTCGCGTGACCTCGGTTATGCAAGCAAGCTCAATTAGTCGAGCTTGTCACACTCATGACTTGTCACACAGGAAAGACACCTCTGATATTGTATTACCACAAGAAGCTAAGCCTTAGGAAATCACTTTAGCTTTCTTACCTAAAGAAAATAAAGACAATGTGCTATAAATTAGAAATATAAAAAGTGCATAGTTTACAAGCATGTAAGCCATGTACAGAAATTCCCACATGCACATCAAAAGTGATGCGTGGTCAGCCACAACCGCGTGAAAACATAAATTTAGAAAGAATACCATTCTGGTTGCATCTCATGCAATGGAATGTCTTCGTTCCATATGAAATTCATATGATAAAATAATTGAAGAGCATTCTCATGCTCCAAGCCATAAGATAAGAAGTTTTCTATTGAAAACTGACCGAGATGCCCATAGGCCGAAGGATTGATGGCAACACAGATCATTGCATCAGCAAGCCTATCATTACTATGATGTCATGTATCAAAATAGTAACTGAGGCCATTCAGAAGAAAAACACGAGAGATCAAAGAAAGATAAAAATAGCTATACCGGCTATCACTGCGTACGCATCAATACTGATGTGTTCATACAAACACTACAAAATCTGTAGTGTTCTTCGAGAAAGACTATAAAATACGTACAATACCCTAGTAAAATACCTCGGACATTTGGCTATTGAACGTTTGCCGTAGATAAACACATGTAAAACATGTAGATAAGGATTTTAGGTATTTAAGGAGTGCGCAACTAGGTCAAAATGCAAGAAATCGTCCCGTGTTGACACAGCTAGTTGCCCTCCAAGTAGAGACTCAGGAGGTGGACAGTTGTAATCAAATTTAAGGAGTTTTCTTCGTGATTTAAGATAATAGTACTGTGTGAATGAAGCCAGCATGCTTACAGGTCAACATACTTTGTTTTTAGTAAGCTTAAGGTTTTAAAAGGATAAGAATTCTTGACAAGGCAGCGAACTTGTAAGGACAGTGTCGGATCATATTGATATTTGTAAACACTCAAGGGGGCTATACAGAGTCAGAAGTCTAAAAGTCTGTTGTTTTGTGCAAATTAAGGAAACTTGCCATAGAAAAGCCAGAAAGTTAGCTAAGACAAGGTAAACAAAGCCATAAATTTGTTCTAGCACAGCTAGTAAAAATCTATAAATCACACCCGATTTAACAAACCCAAACCCAAGCCTTAGGGCTACCACTTGCGATTTTATACACAAAAATTTGTAAACAAGTCAATAAAGTTAATTCTACTAAATAAAACATTTGGGTATTTTCTAATACCTTGAGAACCCTGAACTCAAAGCACCACACACGTATAGTGGGTGAAAGTGTGTTAAGGTTTTAGTGTGTGTGTGTGTTGTTTAGGTGTGGTTCACACACCTGTTCAGTCCACGTGTCGCATGCTTCCTCCCTTTCCGCATGCACCGGTCTTCTCATTGGTCACCCCAATGAATTCTCAAAAACAATAACAAAACATGTGATTATAATCAACACCAAGTTCAATGCCTGTAGCCAGCCTGATTCAAATTCAAGTTTCCCTCTCTCCTTGAACATTATTCTTCAGTGCTTCAGCTTCAGTGTGATTAGTGCTTTTGGTCCACAAGCTGAGATGTGGGTAGAGAGATGGGGGGGGTTTTGAGGGCAAACTCGCTGGTTGAGAACCAGCTCAGCTGTCATAGTTCCATGTTTTGAGGTAGTTCCTAAATGAATTAGGGTGCTAACTGTCAACCTTCCTTGGATTCTAGCTGAGAGACATCACCTATTGAGTCTCCAAGTGTTTTCTTGAATCTTGCAGTCCTCCCTATGAACTTAAGCAACTCCTTTATCCTTTTCATACTTGCCATGATGCCCTTGAGGTCCCTTGAGTAGCAGCCTAGAGCTCTGTTCATGTTGTAGTGTTATCTCTAGCTGTCCTCTATCCCAGCAAGACTTGCATCTTCTGGTTCCCAAATTTTTGATGCAGAAGAGATAGCTGTTGAGTGGTATGTGTCCTGTTCTTAGTTGCATCAGTAAGCTTGTCTGCAACCTGGAGAGGGCATTGCTGATTTTCCAGAATTTGTTGAATGGGCAGCCATTGTTGATGTGTTGTAATTTTGCATAGTGCAGTGATGTCTTCCATGTTTCTGACCACTTTGTCTTCTGTTTCTCAGCAAAGTCCTGTTTGGCCACTGTAGCGCTGGTTGGTAGGCATTTTCAGAGGATTGGTGGCAGCTCCTCTGGTAGGCTTGTCTCCCCTTGTGCTGCTTTCTTCACTTCCTCATCCACTCTCTCATTACCTGCCACTCCTTTATGTGCTGCTACCTACTTGAGTGTGAATTTATCTGTATCTGTTGGGATGGGGGCATTAGTTTTATCATTCATGACTTTGGCTAGCCTCAGGTACTCCATGACAAAGTATTGCCCTGGCCCTGCCTTCCTTGCTCCTGTTGATTTGATGAATGCCTGACTGTAAGTGTGGCTGGTCATCATCAACTTTCCTACCTCTGTTTGGCCTTGCATCATCCAGGCTGTGAGAATAGACCCTACTGCCTCACCCTCAAATGTGGTGTGTTTTGTTAGTGGTCCCAGGTAGTAATGTAGTATCTTCTCCAGTTCATTGGCCCCTTTCCTGTACAGTACTGCAGCAGCTCCCACTTTTCCTTCATATCTCAAGCTGTCTGTGTAGATTCTTATGTCAGAGTCATCCTTTTCTTTGTCTTTTATTGATTCTTCTTGATTGTGGTCATGAATTTCTCTTTGTATGTCAGTGTCCAAGGGTCTGGTGTGATTGTTTTGTAATGTCTTGGCTTGATTTTGAAACAGCCAATTAGTTTCTGTAGGGATGTGAGATGGGTCTTCATGGGTGCCTTGCTGTATCTTTGGACCATGGCTTGCATCAGGTGACTGGCTGGTAGGGTTGCTGCTTGCACTATCACAGCATGGCATATACATTTGAGCATTAGGTTCACTGGTAAGACCCCAGCATGTGCATCCAGCAGATCATTCCAGTACTTTACCCTCCTCCATGAGTTCCAGCAGATTCCACTGGAATCCCACAGAATGTTGGAATTCCATTTGGATTCCACCAGAATGGTAGGAATATCAAATTCCTGTGGATTCCAGGAAAATTCCTATGGATTCCCAGTGGAATTTGAATGGAATGCCTAAATCTAAGAAGTCATGTGACTTAACCTGTACTTATCAATGATAACTCAATTCTCAGTGTTCAAATCTGAACAGATAGAATTAAAGTGTATTTAATAAATACATAAAAAAATTTTAATACATTTGATGGTTAATGGAAGGAGGCATGTTAAAGAAGGGGGATGCTAAAGGGAAGGGGATGTAAAAAAGAAAGGGGATGCTGAAGGGAAGGGGGATGATAAAGGGAAGGGGGAAGGACAAACAGCAGTGGGAAGGGGTGAGCCTCATTGCCATTCATGGGTGGTCCTGGGCCCTCATCATCTTTGTGTGTGTTGTTGTTGTGTTGTTGTTCCACATCGGCATTGCGTCTTCGTTGGGCCATGTTGCCTCATCATCGTCTTGGCATGTCATCATCTTCACACATTATTGTTGCCTCATCTTCATCATTGCATATCCTGGTCATGTCGTTGTTGTGCCATGTCCTGCTCATCGCAACAGTGTGCTGGTGTCCTCCTACCCATGTAACTGTTGTCCCATATGGTTGGTCCATCATCCTGTGTCGAGGGGTAGCTACCACTTTTATGATAACTGCTGGCTAGTGCCAGCACCATCATTTGTTTGTAGCCAGGGATTTGAATGAAATGCCATTTCATTGCTAGCCAGGGGTGATTTCTTTCCTATTTCTTTCCTCACCTGCCTCATATTTCATTGCTTGTCAGGTGCTATTTCTTTGCTAGCCAGCCTGATATTTCATTCCTAGCCAGGTCTGATTTCTTTCCTATTTCTTCCCTTGCCAGCCTGATATTTCATTCCTTGTCAAGTCCCAGTTCATTCCTTGCCAGCCTGATATTTCTTTGCTTGTCAGGTTCTATTTCTTTGCTAAACAGGTCTGATTTCTTTCCTATTTCATTCCTTGCCAGCCTGATATTTCATTCCTAGTCAGGTCCAATTTCTTTCCTTGCCAGCTTGATATTTCATTGCTTGTCAGGTTCTATTTCTTTCCTTGCCAGCCTGATATTTCATTGCTTGTCAGGTGTGATTTCTTTGCTAGCCAACTTGATATTTCATTCCTAGCCAGGTCTGATTTCTTTCCCATTTCTTTGCTAGCCAGCCTCATATTTCTCAGGGTCTGTTTCAGGGTCCAGTGCACATTTCCAAATATGGAAATCAATGCTTTTCTGGATAAAAAATGGCTATAAAATAGGGAAAAATCAGGAAAAAATCATTGGGATGGTTGGTTATGATATTGGAAGGTACTATTTTCAGGGTCTAGTGTGCATTTCCAGGTATGGAAAGCAGTGCTTTTCTATATGAAACATGGCAATATGGGGGAAAGTCAGATAAAAGTAGGGGTATTGTTTAGTATTGTTGGGAGGTGATTTCAGGGTCCAGGGTAGACATAATTTAGCTGTTTCTAATGAAAAAATAGCAGCAAAATCAGAAAAATATGATGTATGTGCCATCAGGCACTGCTTTCAGGGTCCATGTCAGGGTCCTCTGCATATACCCCAAAAATAACAATATCATGTGATTTGATCAAAAAGTTAAGAAAAACAAGACAAGGATGATTTTATCTGTCAGGATCCTTCCAAAAGGCCATCAGGAGGGTGGTCAGATGACCAATTTCTAAAAACAGTAAAAAAAGAAAGTTGTAGCCCTGCACTGTAGCTTTCAGAATCAGTTGGAATTATGATCTAAAGTGCTTCTGTTGCAGAGATATGAGGTAAAAGACCTTTTGCAATGCTGTGTTTTTTTTTTTTTTTTTTAATTTTTCTTGATTAAAAAACCAAACAACATGATTTCCCCACATTTATAAAGCTAAAAGAAGGGGCTACAATTATTGTACCATGGGCAAAATACCAAGGAAGGAAGGTGCATACCCTGAAAGGGACATTGACAGTAGTAGACTACAAAAACATTACTGATAAACTACAAAGTCAGTTATAGACTACAAAGTTTACTAATAGACTAGAAAAGACTACAAAAGTTGGACTTAGACTACAAATTTTACTAATAGACTACTTACAATGACTAGAAAAATGTCAGACTACAAAGTTTACTGATACCCTTGATTACTGTCATTACAAAAGTTGGTAGTGTCTGCTTTTTGAGACTACAAAATTTTGTAGTCCGCTTCTCTGACATTTAGTTTGTAGTGTACTTGACTATGTACAGATTCATGGGGATATGCCTGAAGGATTGAGATGACTTCACATATTTCCCTTGCTGCATAATTGCTTTTTGACATCATGCCCAAGTTGTCTTTCACATCAGGTCCTTTTAAAGTAGAAACCACCATCCTATCTCTGACCTCAGTGAACTTTCTACTTACATCAATAGCAACTGTGCCATGTTTCACTGTCATCCTTGACAATGATGTTTCAGATGGGTATAAATTGTCTGTGATATCAGTGCAGCTTATTCTATTCTTTTCACAACATGATCACTTGTCACCATTCAATCTTTCATCACAGTCACTCTTAGCTGGACTCATCAAGGCTACCAGGAATAGTAAATGATAAGGGGTGGTAGGGTCATGTCTCTTTGTCAATGTTCATTCAGGATTCAGGAGAAAGACAACCTTGAATTTGGTAAACCTTCTGCATCATAACCTGACTCTGGTGTTGAATGGAATGATACCTCCAAAGACCAGTAAGCCCATGATTCAAAAAGTATTGTAGCCCTTCAAGAAATGATATTAAAGTTAGCTATGATTGGAGATAGGACAGTAGCTATTAACATGAAAGGATAGAATAGCCCTCCTGATGCAAAGGACATGATATCAAAAAACACTGATGCAGCAAGGGCAATATGTGAAGTTATCTCAATGCTTCAGGCATATCCCCATGAATCTGTACATAGTTGAGTACACTACAATATCAGGCTGGCAAGGAAAGAAATAGAACCTGACAAGCAATGAAATATCAAGCTGGCAAGGAAAGAAATTGGACCTGGCTAGGAATGAAATATCAGGCTGGCAAGGAATGAAATAGGAAAGAAATCAGACCTGGCTAGCAAAGAAATAGAACCTGACAAGCAAAGAAATATCAGGCTGGCAAGGAATGAAATGGGACCTGACAAGCAAAGAAATATCAGGCTGGCAAGGAATGAAATAGGAAAGAAATCAGACCTGGCTAGGAATGAAATATCAGGCTGGCTAGCAAAGAAATAGCACCTGACAAGCAAAGAAATATGAGGCTGGTGAGGAAAGAAATAGGAAAGAAATCACCCCTGGCTAGCAATGAAATGGCATTTCATTCAAATCCCTGGCTACAAACAAATGATGGTGCTGGCACTAGCCAGCATTTTATCATATAAAGTGGTAGCTACTGGTGCTGTGTCTGAGCAAGGTGGGTTGGGAGGAATGAGGGACAGGAGGTACTCACCATGGTGTCCTGACAATGATGACAACAACATGGCACCTGGATTTGGTATCAGTAAAATGAATGGGGGGGAGGTGAGCTGTCTCACCTCAGCTCACAGTTGCCTGTATCTGTTCATAGGTGCTGGCCATCATTTGTGAGCAGTGGGGTCATTCGTGTTTAGTTTTGGGGACTTTTGTAGTCTTTTGTAGTCTATCAGTAAACTTTGTAGTCTATTGTCCAACTTTTTGTAGTTTTATTGTAATCTTTTGTAGTCTATTAGTAAACTTTGTAGTCTATATATGACTTTCATAGTCTATCAGTAATCTTTTGTAGTCTCTCAGTGTCCATTTCACTTTTAGGGTATGCACCCTCCTTTTTGGGTGAATTTTCCCATGATACAATAGTTGTAGCCCCTTCTCTTAGCTTTTTACAGGTGTTGAAATCATGTTGTTTGGTGTTGTTTTTATGGAAAAAAATCTTTTACCTTGTATCTCCAGAACAGGAGCACTTTAGAATATAATACCAACAGATTCTGGAAGCTGCATTGCCAGGCTACAACTTTCATTTTTGACCATTTTAGGAAGTTGGTCATGTGACCATCCTCCCAAATGGACCCTGACATGTACCATCATTCTTATCTTGGTTTTTTCCACCTTTTAGTCATCTCCAATGATTTTTTATAATTTTCTGGCTATTTTTAGTGCAATGAAATAAATACCCCACCAAGGAATAAAAAAAGGCCAGGGTAAGGAATGAAATGCCTGCCAAGGGGAATGAAAAAAGGCCAGGGTAGGGAATGAAAAATGTGGAGGGCAGGAATAAAAAAAGCCCAGGGCAAGGAATGACAAATGTGGAGGGCAGGAATGAAAAAGGCCCAGGATAATGAATGAAAAATGTGGAGGGCAGGAATGAAAAAAGCCCAGGGTAGAGAATGAAATACCCACCAAGCAGAATAAAAAAAGCCCAGGGCAAGGAATGAAAAATGTGCAGGGCAGGAATGAAAAAAGCCCAGGGAATGAAATGCCCACCAAGGGGAATGAAAAATGCAGAGGGCAAGGAATGAAAAATATGGAGGGGAGGAATGAAAAATGCACAGGGCAAGGAATGAAATACACCCCCAAGGGAATGAAAAAAGTGAAGGGTAAAGAATGAAATAAACCCCCAAGCAACAATGAAATGCCTAGGCATTTTTCATATCATATTTCACTTGGAGGGATTGAAAAAACTGTGCAGGCAACTGCCTAGGTTTTATCATAAAAGTGGCAGGTACTAGTGGATGTCCTTTAGCAGGTACACAACCATGTGAACTGTGTTGATTGTCAGTCTTCCCATACCCTACATGGCCACTACCTAGAAAAGTGTCGTGTGTAATCCTGGTTGACTTACTATTAATTGTTTAGTTACATGGTTCTATATATGGTGTTGGACCCTGATCCCATAGGTTATGGCACAGTAAGTAAGCTGACCAGGATTACATTGTGGAGAGCATGTCCAAAGTGAGCAGTGCACCATCTGGGACAAGTAGCCTTTCTTTGAGAAAGGATTTCCCTTTTTCTGAGTTGCAGATTTCCTGTTCGTCCTCCCCCATCTCTGCTCTCCCTGCTGCTCTCGTTTTACCTCGTTCCTGTACTTCTGGGTTGGTCAGCTGATTTTGTCGTGTTGTGGTTGTTTCACCTTTTTGTGACAGTGTCGGCATTCTGGCTTCTCCTCCAGACCCAGACATGATCTGGGCTTGCTTTGGGTGGTTTTAATACTAGTTTTAATAGTTGTTAACACTGTAGGTAAACCAGGTGTTCATTTTGAATTTGACAGGGTGCCCAAAATTTTTCAGGGTCCTAGTCAAGGTGCCACATGGTTCTGGTCCAAGAAAGGTTTCAGGAAACTTTAGCAATCCCCCTGACAGGGCCATGAATAGATACTAGTATCAAAGCTTGTTTCTCCTTCTGTCCCTTGGAGGACAATGTCTGGGAGCTCTTTGCATTGCGTCAACGATGGAAGCAAAATAGGTACACAATTCACCAGAAATAAAATCAAATCTCTTGTTAGACTAATTGTCATTTAGGGAAACATATTCTACAATCTACAGCACCTGCCTCCATTTCCCTAAAAGAAACTGACTTCATTCTGTGGTTTCAGCTCAAGCCCCCACACAGATGGGTTTCCCCTCCTGGTCATAGAGCCAGCCTCATTAGTTTTAGCAGATGGAACCAATGATTTAATTGACACACATATGAGGTAATTCTGGCCAGTGATCAAGTGATTGGTACTGGAAATCAAGCTCTCCAATTCTTGATATGATTCCAGGGTCCCCAGCTGAAAAAGGGAAGGGAGAGGAGGTCAAGGACTTTCCTTGGCTAGTTCGATTTCTACCTGAGCTTCCCAGTTGGCACTGTCTGATGGTCGGTGTGCATGGACTCCCAGTTGGTTCTTGGTGTATGGACCAAACCTGCAGTGAGCCCAATATGGACCAACTGCAACAACCCAGATTATATTCGTTGCCTCGAGAGCTAAACCACCTTTGATTGTGGCCTTTGCTTGGTCCTCAGCTTGAAAGTAGGCAATCTGAAATGCTTGTGTTATGGTGGTTTTTTGGATAATGGTTGCAGGAGGAGGAAGGTCTGTCATTTCCACTACAGCCTTTTTTGCCTCAAATCCAGACTGAAGCTTGACCTGCACTGGTGTGGGGGGTACTGTTGTTGTGTTGGGAAGTTGAACATTCCTGATTCCAATGTCTGGCACCTCCTTCCTGTGGTTGTTGGGCACACCAGGCTTCCATTTCAGTGCTTGCTGAGGAAGAACAATGAATCTCTTCAGAGAACCGATTTTGTGAAGGTCAAGGGCTACCATGAATATCATGTAGATGATGCTTTTGTCAGGGGGAACCTCGCCAACAGTGAGGTTGACAAGAGTCTCATTAGAGTACGTGAATCCTGGAAAAATGCTGTGTTAGTGGATTGCAAGTGTACTAGAAGCTTGTTCTGACTTTGATCCATGGATGAGATTAGTGTTGTGACTTTGTCAAAAGGCAGAGTTTGAATAAGTCACACCCTAATCAAGGTCAGGTTCTGATGGAATCTCTTACCAGCCGTCCCATGCTCTACCTCAAAGGTTACAAAGTCAACATGCAGTGCATGCTAAACAGGTTCAAAACCACCAACTGGACGAAATCCATTCATGCCCTCTCCAATGTTGTGCCCCAGGGGGAATACCACTACCTCAGTGGCACCCACTGCAAGCAGCCCCTTGGTGATATCGAATTTGTCTTCATTGTGGAAGAAGGATGCAACAAGGAGGAATTGGAAAGGAAACCATTTGAGGAGCTGGAGGAATCCTACCTCTGCAAAATGGCTAATGAGATTCTTGTGCCTGGTGTTTACACATCCTGGGGTATGTTTGATTCCTGCCTACTCTTGCATATGTGCAATTCTGACATCAATTTTGCAGATTTGGATTAGATTACTACATATATTGTAGTTAACTATCACTTATATAAAGGAGGAAGAAGAGTGGGGGATGGGATTCTGGGCTATAAGGTTAGCTGATAGTGTTTGTGTGGTGTCCCCAAGCAACAACTACATTAACACTTCAGTCACCCATAGGTAACAGACTATTAGTCATGTAAACTCCAGGTATATTACATGACTAAAAGTTGTGGTGTATATTTATATTTTATATATATTTGGCCTATAAATCTTCACTTTTAC
>Ga0307507_10012371_pt1 | contig 10550 bp, 2 predicted proteins | sample 7_EM_MG_FD_207223 | JGI IMG/M metagenome (GOLD analysis project Ga0307507, IMG submission 207223) | Populus trichocarpa ectomycorrhiza microbial communities from riparian zone in the Pacific Northwest, United States - 7_EM | ecosystem: Host-associated > Plants > Roots > Unclassified | place... | reverse complement strand
TCAAGATGAGGAGCAGAAGAAGGTCGTGGAAAGAACACGTCTATATACATGGAGCCAAGACGTAAGCGAACCCCCTGACTAGGCCCTATCCAGGTTACGCACATCAGTGCCGTAACAGCTTACTACTTAATAAAGGTAAAAGGCTATAGACTTAAGATTCTTAAGATAAAATAAGAGATAGTTAAGATTCTTAAAGTAAGATAAGATATACCTAAGCACCCACAACCAATAAAAACTAATGGAAAAGGGCAGCAGCTTAGTTTATAGATAAATAAATAAGTATAGGATAAAGATTCCTAGGGAGCCAAGATTTTAAAGAATAAATAAGGTCTATAGTAGTTCTAGGTAAATATAGTGTTCAGCCTAAAGGTTAAAAAATTAATATAGTAATTAAGAAGCAAGACAACTTTAAGGATCCTTTTAGAAAAGGAAAACTAAAAGAGAGTATAGATAAGTTTAGACAATAAATTATTATATAGCAGGAATAGAAGCTAGACTAAAGATTAGCTATACCAGAACGTATAAAGGATAAAGCACCTATATAAAAAGTTATAAATAGGCCAAGGGTAGAAATACTAAGAGCTAAGTAGTTAAATAAACTGGAACAAGAAGAGGATCTAGGGATTCCAACCAAATTCGCAAAAAGATATACTAAAGGTTGTAATAATACAGTAATAAAAAGGTATTTCCTTATAGATAGATTATATACGCTTATAGAGCTTTACCAAAAATAGTATTAGTAGCAAGGAAATAATAAGTAGGAAGACTTCTGCATATAGCTAAATAAGAAAGTTATACTAAACCAGCCTATATTAGAAAAACAAATAAGTTATATTAAAGGAGCACTAATTATAATATTAAAGAATCTAGAGGAATAGGCTATAGACTAGAGAGATATAATATAGGTATTAGTACTAGTAAATAATATAGTAACGTTTAGATTAATATGGAAGAGGTTTAAACTTAAGAATAAAAACAAATTAAGAGTTAACCTAAAGCACCTAGCGTATTACATATTAGCTTAGATCGTGTGTATAGAAAATATATATAATATATATAGGACACCTAAGGATAAATATCATAAGTATCTAATAAGGATGTATTAGATAATAAGTAAAAGGCGGTATAAAGACGCTAAGTATATATATAGTTGGTACCTAGTAGAAGTTTAAAAGTTAGGAAACTTAATACTTTAACCAGGAAGATTTCTTATAGAAGAATACCTAGATAAATAATAGTAATAGGAGTATCTAGAAAATACTTATCTATGGTATATTAAAGATAAAAAGCAAACTAAGTATTAACTATAGAAGGACTAAGTATAGTTAAAGATTAATAGCTAATATTTAGGAAAAGCGGAGGCCTATAGAACCAGAGGGAGCTAGTAGTAGAGCCTTAGACCCTTAAAGGAATTATAGGAAGATACCTAAATTTATAAGTTAAATGGCAAGATTAAGAGTTTAAAGTATTAGTAGATAGTAGAGTAATAAGGAACTATATATTACTAGCAGTAGTTAAAAGGATAGGGTTACTATATAAATAGAAAAAATACCTATATCTATTAATAACAATTTTAGGAGATCTAATAGCCTATAGAGGAGGTATTATTAACCTTAAAACAGGACCTATTTAGTTAACTATTAAAGGGAGAGGTATTAAGATGTCTTTTAATATCCTACCATTAGAAAAGGATAAGGCGATATTAAGAATACCTTAGTTATAGGAGTATAATCTAAGAATTAATTAAGTTATAGGTCAAGTTAATATTAGAGATACTTAATAATATAAGGCGCAATAATAGACTAAGATAGTATAGTACTAAGTTAAAGCGATATATAAAGAGGCTAAGTAAGGCTTAAGTTATATACTAAAGAGATACTATAAGTACGGCAAAAAGCTATAGAGCCTAGAAAGTAAAAAGCTATTAAAATATATGGTATAGGACTATAAAATAGAATTAGAACTAGGAATAAGTCTAAAGTTCTTTCTAATTTATAAGCTTACTAAAACCAAGTTAGTAGTGCTTAATATAACGAAAGCCTTATAGGAAATACTATGGTAGACTTATTAATAGGCTAGGTGTGTAGATATGCGAATAAAGTCAATAATATAACAAGTATAAATAATAACTGGTGGAGTGGTTGCCTAATAGATTAACTCCAATTATATTCTAAGATTTACTATAAAGAAAGGAACTATTTAGGTAGGGACTGTGGTCCTTTAAATATACATCCTAACTCCTAAAAAAGCCCTTACTCTATCCGCTCTGTCTGCTCTGTTTACTCTATTATAGATTTTATAGATTATATAGATTATACAGATTACCTTATATAAGCTTAGTTACTATTCCTTATTATATAGTTCTACTAGATCCATCTTAGACTATACCTATATTAACTAACTAGCTTCCTCCAACTCTTCTTTAAGTAGTTATAGTATTATACTTAAAGCGTTCGTAACACTATCTCCCTCCTTTTTATCTTTGTCCTTAAAGATCCTTAATATCTCCAAGTTATCCATTAGAGGTATAATGTCCGTCTAATTAATTTGGTTAATATTATTACTTATTATACCTAAAGTATCTTTTTCTTCTTCTACAGCTTATTGGTCTTATACCGTTGCTATAATACTATCTCTTAGTAAAGTAATGCCATCTCTATATTCTTATTATATAAAAGAGGGGTTAGTTTATATTACGCTGGTAAGACCTTTATCTTGGCAACCCTCTTTATATTTAGAGTGTACTAAAGTAAATATTTAATTATCCTGTGATATTCGCTTTGTTTTTAACACTAAGTATATATATCCTATTACCTTTAATAGCCTTTAAGTACCCTTATTAATTGCTGCTAGGGTCCTAGGTTTAATCTACCACTACGAAACTTAATAATAAGCTCTTAGTAGCGCTAGCTAAACTTTATTATTCTTATAACGCTAAGAGAGAGGCTGTTAATACTTAACAATATACTCTAGACTCTTGTCTAGCTATATCCACTTAGTTAATCCATCTTAAGAAGGTGCGTAAAAAGGTGCGTTTTAAGGAGTGGAAACTTATAGAATAAGGCCTTTAGGAACTTAGCAATAAAAGAATAGATTCTCTTCTAATAGAGAGGGAAATTACTCTAAGTACGTTAGCAGGTGCTCCTCTTAGGTCCCCCTTAGGTAACTTATTCTTTAGTAGCTCTTCTTTATTAATGCTTTTTAATCCTTTTTCTTCTAATACTTCTATACCTTTCTTATAGCGTTCTTTAAGTTATCTAGTAGCTCTTAGGTAGTCTTATTATAGCCTATCTACTTAACCTTGTACTATATTTTATTGTTAATATCCTTATAACTAACAATTCTTAAAACTTCCTATTTATCCTCCTCTTATCCTCTATACGTGTCTGCCTTATAGACTAGTAGCTTAACATTTCTATATGCTAGCTCTAGTATTACGATGTGCTGTATAGGGTAGATCTTTATTTTCTCTAGTAAGTTAAGTCTGTACATAACTTCTAAGATCTTTACTTTAATTATAAATAGTCCTAGTCTAATATGGTCTAACTTCTTGCTTAGTCGTTAACTCTTGAAATTTTTATGTAGTAGCCATACTTTATCCCCCTTCTTAAGATCTAGTCCTGTCACGGAGTAGGCACGAGCTGGAATACAATATACTAAACGGGGTAGTAATTGAAGAAGGCTACGTACGCGTAACTATGCGTGTTAATATAAAGACATCTGGATAAAGAAGAAGAGTCTTCGTGTGCCAGGTACGGGTATAAATAGGAGTTGTAGGGGAACGTGCGCAGGTGTCTCGGGACGAACGTGAGCATGGGTCAAGAACGTCAAAGACGCGCAGAGACGTGAGAACGAGTGAGTCCCGTGACAAGTCCCTTAGATCTCTTAGCATTATAGTACTTTTTCATCCTTGTCTATACTAGTTTAGCTATTTCTTTAAGGTCACTATAAAGATTTATTAATATCTTTATTCTTTCTTTAGCTGTGCTACTTGTCTTTTTTGCTTATTATAGCAATAACGATATTCTTGGCTTATACCCATAATTTGCCTTAAAAGGTGACGTGCCTATCCCTTCCTGTGGTGTTGTATTGTATATAAACTGTGTAACTAGTAGTAACGATACCTAATTATTCTGTGTATGGTTAATATAATGCCTTAGATACTGTTCCAACATTTAGTTTAGTTTCTTTATTTAACCATCTATCTATAGGTAATATGCTGTTAATGTCGCTGCTTAAACCCCTTGTTCTGCTAAGAATACTTCCTAGAATACTGCTATGAATCTTAGATCTCTATCTAATATAATCTTTATTAGTGCTCCATATCTTACAAACACTTCTTTAATATAGATTCTAGCTATATCTTCTACGGATATTTCTTCTATGCATGCTATAAAGTAGCCCTACTTGGTTAACTTATCTACTATTACTAAGATTGCGTTGTAATCTTATCCAGTAATAGGATCTCTTAACTTTAGTAACTTTATAATAAAGTCCTATAATATAACCTCCTATAGTCTTTCTGGTATTTTAATAGGTTATAGCCCTTTATACGGCTTATACCTTATTAGTTTATTCCTTTAGTAATCTGGACATTCTTTTATAACTTGTCTTGCTAGTCCCCATATTCCTTAAATAATGTACTCCTCTTAAAGTCTTAATACTAAGCCTATAGCTCTACTATGTCCTTAAGTTATTCCCTTATAGAATTCTTTAATAAACTCCCTTGTAATTGTCCTAGGCACATATATAGCTTTTTGGTGCTTATACTGCTCTAAGTTTAAATCCTCACTCTATGCTTCTTAAATCCTCTAGGTCTAATCACTTTCTAGTAATTTATAGACTTAGCTAACTTCTCTTGTTACTGCTATTTTTGGATAATTATACCTAATTAATCTGTCTTTGTCTTTGCGTAACATTGCGCCTAATAGTTTCTTACTGTTTTGTAGTTCTGCCTTTCTACTAAGTGCATCTACCCTCGCGTTTTTAGTACCCTTAGTATGCTAAACTTTAAAGTGATATTCTACAAGCATTTCCGCCTATTTAACTTGTCTGTAATTAAGTTCTTTTATTATTAGGAACCCTATTAGGTTCTTATAGTCTATCCTAACTATAAATGGTTTTTCTGTGCCTTATAAGAATGCTCTCCACTCTTTAAGTGCTGCAACTATACCTAGCAACTCCTTGTTATAGATATTATAGTTTAGTTCTAGTAGTATTATCTTCTAACTATAATACGCTACTAGATACTATCTATCTAGATGCTTCTATAGTAAGCACGCTCCTAGTGCAAAGTCTAATGCGTCCATTTCTATAACCGTTTCTAACTTTGGCTGGTAGATTTTAAGGATTAGATCTTAGGTAAACAACTCCTTAAGTTCCTTAAACAACTTCTTTTACTTACTGCCCTATACCCATAGTTCCTCCTTTTTTATAAGTCTTATAAATAGCTTAATGTTTTTTAACTACTATGCTATAAACCTCCTATAGTAGTTACAAAACCCTAGGAACGATCTTAACTACATAATGTTCTCTAATTCTTACCAACTTACTATAGCTTCTACTTTCTTTAGGTCTATGCTAATTTTGCCTAGTTTAATAATAAATCTAACAAAATTGATCTTCCTGGTAAAGAACTTACATTTCTTAATTGCTACTAGTATCTTTTCTTCTTATAGTCTCTTTAAGGCCTACTTAACGTGTTCTCTATATTCCTCCTTACTTACTAAGTAGATAATAATATTGTTAAGGTATACTATAATAAACTTGTTAAGGTGTTCTCCTAATACTCTATTAATTTGTTTTTAAAACGTTACTAGTGCATTTATAAGCCCAAACTATATAACTAATGGTTTATATAGTCCTTCCTTTGATCTAAAGGCTGCCTTCCATTCGTCTCCTTTCTTGATCCTAATTTAATAGTATACCCACCTCAGATCTATCTTTATAAAGATCTTCGTATTGCCTATCTTGTCTTAGATCTTGCTAATTAAGGGTAAAGGATACCTATTCTTTTTAGTAATGCTATTTAACTGTCTATAGTTAATACACATCCTAAGTTTTCCATTTTTCTTTAGGATAAATAATACTAAATATCCCGCTAATAACTATAACGGTCTAATATATCCCTTTTATAAGTTCTCCTAGATAAACTCTTTAAGCACTACTAACTCGGTTTTAGTAAGCTTATAGATTAGAAAGAACTTTAGACTTATTCCTAGTTCCAATTCTATCTTATAGTCCCATACTATATACTCTAACAGCTTCTTGCTTTCTGGTAACTATAACCTTTTGCTATACTTATAGTATCTCTTTAGTACGTGACTTAAGCCTCGCTCTGACTTAGTACTATACTATCTTGGTTTGCTGTCGCACCTTATATTGTTGTGTATCCTTAATATTAACCTAACCTATAACCTAATTAATCCTTAGATTGTATTCCTATAACTAAGGTATTTCTAGTATTACCTCGTCCTTTCCTAATAGTAGGATATTAAAAGACATTTTAACTTATTTTCCTTTAATAGTTAGCTAAATAGGTCCTGTTTTAAGATTAATAATACCTCTTCTATAGGCTATTAGATCTCCTAAAATTATTGTTAATAGATATAGGTGTTCCTTCTGTCTATATGGTAACCCTATCCTTTTTACTGCTATTAGTGATATATAGTTTCTTATTACCCTACTATCTACTAGTGCTTTAAACTTTTAATCTTGCTAACTAACTCTTAAATTTAGGTATTATTTTGTAATTCCTTTAAGGGTCTAAGGCTCTACTACTAGCTCCCTCTAGTCCTATGGGCCTCCGCTTTTCCTAACTATTAACTATTATTCCTTAACTATACTTGGTCCTCTTTAGACCAATACTTAGTTCTTTTCTTTTCCTCTATATACTATAGATAAGTGTTCTCTAGGCACTCCCACTACTATTGTCCCTCTAGGTATTCTTCCGTAAGGAATCTTCCTAGTTAAAGTATTAAGTTGCCTAACTCTTAAACTTCTACTAGGTGCTAACTATATATATACTTAGCATCTCTATACTACTTTTTATCTGTTATCCAATATATTCTTATTAGATATTTTTAATACTTGTCTTTAGGTGTCCTATATATGTTGTATATATTATCTATATATATAATCTATGCCAATGTATAATACGCTGGGTGCTTTGGGTCTACTCTTAGTTTGTCTTTATCCTTAAGTTTAAACCTTTCCTGCGTTAACCTAAACACTACTATATTGTTTACTGGTACTAATACTTGCATTATCTCTCTCCAGTCTATAGCTTATTCCTTTAGGTTCTTTAATATTATAATTAAGGCTTCTTTAATGTAACTTATCTGTTTTTCTAATATAGCCTAATCTGGTATAGCCCTTTGGTCTATCTATATATAGAAATCTTCCCACTTATTATTTCCTTATTACTTATACCACTTATAATATAGCTTAGTAAGTGTATACGATCTGTCTATAAGGAAGTATCTCTTTATTACTACGTTATTATAACCTTTAGTGTATTGTTCTATAAATTTAGTTAGAATCCCTAGATCCTCTTCTTATTCCAGTTTATCTAACCACTTAGCTCTTGGCGTTCCTATCCTTAGCCTGTTTATAACTTTCTATACTAGTGCTCTGTCCTTTATATGTCCTAGTATAGCTAATCTTTAGTCTAGCTTTTATTCTTACTATGTAATAATTTATTGCCTAAACTTATCTATACTTTCTTATTTTCTGCGTCTTATAGTTAGATCCTTAAAGTTGTCTTACTTCTTAATCGCTATATTAACTCTTTAACTTTTAGGCTAAATACTATATTTGCCTACCGCGGACCTTATTTACTTTTTAAAATCTTGGTTTCCTAGGAATCTTTATCCTATACTTATTCTTTTATCTTTAAACTAAGCTACTGCCCTGTCCTATCGGTTTTTGTCTATTATAGGTTCTTAGGTATATCTTATCTTATCTTAAGAGTCTTAATCATCTTGTATCTTGTCTTAAAAGTCTTAAGCCTTTAGCCTTTTGCCTTTATTAAGTGGTAAGCTAGCACTAGCAGTTATCTGCTTGCTTAATTGTCTTTAGATATTACTCCTTCCGTCTTATAAAGCGATGGATTCCGTATTTAGTGGCGTTATAATACCCGCTACTAAACCGCGTTCTGTGGTGGTCTTAGTCTCTACTTCTGTTATATTCTTAAGGTTTAGGTACTCCTAGTTAGTCCCTTCTACTTCCTTGTTGTTATTATTGCTAATCTTTGTCTATATATTACTGTAACATCTTAATCTAGCTTATAGAGTTAATCCTGTTCTTTATCTAACTCTTTGGTTCCCTTAAGTCCTCTTAACTCTAGCTCTTGCGGCCAATAGCTTGCGCTATACTTAGTGTCCTTATAAATTTAGTATGCATTATTATAACAAAACGCAAAGTGTTTAATTAAACACTCCTTGGTCCCGCGCAACATCCCTATATTTGCGTTATTATACTCTAACAACCTAGTGCCCTTTACTGCGTAGTTACTCTAACTACCTCTATAGTCTCTAGCAAAATAACCCTGTTTTCCGCAATTTATATAAGCTCCTTTTTTAAACTATTTTTCTTATTATGGAGTCCGCCTAAATGTCTTCTACTGCTAAAATCCCTAGTTTAGCCTTTGCTCCTTAGTCCTATAATTACTTAATCGTTAACCTCTAGGTTTCTATAGTTTCTTACTCCATTTTATAGATTCTTTAGTACCGCTTAAGTCCATTGGCTCTGGCCCACCGTTTTATAGTTTTTAACTCTATATCTATTAATGCGTACTCTGCGCCTTATATAACTATAGAACTCTATCTTACCCTTTCTTAGCTTATTCCCTTTAATAGATCTTATTATTAATCTTTATTAATTAATCTATTAAGTCTCTTAGAGTCTCCGCGTCTTTTATTAGGATAATTACGTTTTAGACTTTAGCCTTAAGTCCCTATTTATACTATGCCATTAGTGCCTTGTTATTCTACTTAACTTATATTACAAGTGTCTAAAACTACATTATATACTTAATTGCTAAACTGCGTTATACTAGATTCTAAAGTTTTCTTTCCGCTATAGTAGTTGCTTCTGGGTCTCTAAACATCTATATTAGTCTTTCTATAAACCTATTTTAACTGGTAAATATAAACCGTACTTCTTAGTTAGTAGTTGTTATTCCGCTTGTCTAGATTTTAGTAAAGTAAGGTTTAAACTACTTAAGTGCTCTTCCTGTTAAGAACAATCCTGCGTATACCACTTAGTCCACTAATATAGCTAGCTTTACTCCCTCCTATATAACCTTAAAGTGCATTTGCGTAAGGAACCCTTTAAATTTTAACTTCTCCCCTAAAAACCATTTAATTAAGGGTAGCTTAACCTTAGCTGCTCTAATTCCATTAATTCTTTTTTTAAGTATTCGATTATTATCTGTTAACCAATTAACCATTTCTTGTAACTAACCTATTGTGACTAGCTGCGAATCCGTGTCCCTTATACTGGTGTCCCCTCTGGACCCTAAGGTTGTGGCTGCTATAGATGCGGTTGTGACTAGTGCTTTTAGTGGCATATTATTTGACTTGTTAATACTATAACTAGGTAGTAAATGTGTAACAAAAGCCTTGTAGGAAATACTATGGTAGACTTATTAATAGGCTAGGTGTATAGATATATAAACAAAGTTAATAATATAATAAGTACAAATAACAACTAGTGGAGTAATTGCCCAACAGATTAACTTTAATTATATTCTAAGATTTACTGCAAAGAAAGGAACTATCTAGGTAGGGACTATGGTCCTTTAAATATATATCCTAACTCCTAAGAAAGCCCTTACTCTGTCCGCTCTGTCTACTCTATTTACTTTATTACAGATCTTATAGATTATATAGATTATATAGATTACCTTATATGACCTTGATTACTATTCCTCGTTACATAGTTCTACCAGATCCATCCTGGACCGTGCCTATATTAACTAACTAGCTTCCTCCAACTCTTCTCCAAGTAGTTATAGCATCGTACTTAAAGCGTTTGTAACACTTGAGTTTATCCAGGAGAACTTATAAAAGGGATATATTAGACTGTTATAGTTATTAGCGGGCTATCTAGTATTATTTATCCTAAAGAAAAATAGAAAACTTAGGATGTGCATTAACTATAGACAGTTAAACAGTATTACTAGAAAAGATAGGTATCCTTTACCCTTAATTAGTAAAATCTAGGATAGGATAGGTAACGTATAGATCTTTATAAAGATAGATCTAAGGTAGGCGTACTATTAGATTAGGATTAAGGAAGGAGATAAGTAAAAGGCAGCCTTTAGGTTAAAGGAAGGACTATATAAACCACTAGTTATATAGTTTAGACTTATAAATATAACGTGTTCCACCACCGAGCGCATTACACTACCGGGCGTATTACTTTAAAGAACACCAAAAAGCCTAAATTTCAATCTTAAATATCTCAACCACTACTTAATAATATTTTCTAAAAATTTAAATATAAGCTTTTATATACATATTTTAGTGTATATTATAATATTAGAG
>Ga0307507_10012370_pt1 | contig 10552 bp, 9 predicted proteins | sample 7_EM_MG_FD_207223 | JGI IMG/M metagenome (GOLD analysis project Ga0307507, IMG submission 207223) | Populus trichocarpa ectomycorrhiza microbial communities from riparian zone in the Pacific Northwest, United States - 7_EM | ecosystem: Host-associated > Plants > Roots > Unclassified | place... | reverse complement strand
GCGCTGTCAGATTCCACCAGGAAACGATTCACCGGCCCCAGGAATCGCTTGCTTTCTGCGCGGTTGCAGGTTGGCAGGTAGCTGCGCAGCACTCGGGGGTCGTAGTAGCGGAACATGAGCGAGCGGCCTTGCTCATCCGTGACCCTCAGCAGTGTTCGGCAATGTCTGCGCAGTGCCTGCAGGGTGACATCGGGTTGGGCCACGACAAACACGCCCCATGACTGCCCCCACGCCTTGGGCACGAGCGCGTTGAAGAAGCGAGACTCGGGCGCGATCTGCACGAGATACGGCGCTGCAGACATCAACGCAGGCCGTAGCGGCCCGGAGTAGAGGCACGTGTACGGGAGTCCGCTTGCCCAGACCATCGGCGCGATCGAGTTGTCTCGCGCACCATCAAGCACCGCATAGGCCTGCGGACAGTCGGGGCCACTTCCGTGTGGCCACAACACTTCGGCCAAGGATTGGATGCTCACGCTCATGCGGCCTTCCGCTCTTGCGAAGCCTGCGCCTCATTGCGTTTGGGTCTTTCGCACATTTCGCAAAACGGAACCCCACTGACGGCCGCCAGCCGCAAGGTGCTGGCCTGCGCGTCTTGGTCCACATCACCCGGCGCATCTGCTTGAAGACCAGCGAGCGGTGGAGTCGGCTCGGCCGGCAAACGAGGACGGAGTGCGGACGGTGTCACTGCATCTGCCCCGGTGGGGAGCGCTCCTGCAACGGTATGGGTTCGCCATTTGCTGTCATCCACCGAGGGGGCCTTGCGGTATACGATCAAGCGCCCGTTCGAGACCATGGTTGCCGCAGCATCGAGAACCTGCCCGTCGTTCAAGCGGGACACATCCGTCAGTTCTTCACTCGCCAGAAAGCTGCGCAGTTTGCGAATCGACTCGTCATCGCTCACCTTGCTACCAAGGTAGTCGGCAGCTTCTTGTGCGTCGTGGAGCATAACGGCCTCCCATGTCCAGTCGCGGTCGTCATGGGCCCGGCTTACGGGGGCAGGCAAGGCCCACTCATGCAGCTCGATGGCGTCGCGGCAGTGGCTGAGCTGCAAGACAATCATGGGGAGCCTCCGTGCATTGCGTTGTAGTGCGTCGCGGGTGTGTGTTGAGCAGCGGGATTGGTCCGGGTTTGCCACCCGGGTCCGGCGTGGGCCGGCGATCGATGCAAACCGTAGCACCGACTTCTTTGGTCGCCATCCACCAGTGGTATGACGTCGGGCGATCAAGGGTCGTGGCCAGCAATGGCCAAGCAGCCCTTCAGCGTAGCGCTATGCTTTGCGGGCGGTGTGCCTGGTGCCACCGCATGACCGAGCGAGGCGCATGACACGACCCAGAACAGAGCCAGACCCTTCAGCCGCATCGGCGCGCCGGCCCGCGAGCCATGCCGATGACGACTGCATCCTCGTGCTGCAAGGCGGCGGCGCGCTCGGGGCGTACCAGGCCGGTGTGTTCGAGTCGCTCTCGAAGGTCTACCACGAGCCCACCTGGGTGGCAGGCATCTCCATCGGTGCGATCAATGCCGCGTTGATCGCGGGCAACGCGCCGAACATGCGCGTGGCCAGGCTGCGCGAGTTCTGGGAGCTGGTGAGTTCGGCAGTGCAGATTCCCGCGCTGCCCGCTTCGGCCAGCGCACGCGAAACACTCAACGAGTTCAGCGCCTCGCAGGTGGCGGTGTTCGGCGTGCCGGGCTTCTTCAAGCCGCGCTTCCCGCCGGCCCCCTTCCAGCCACGCGGCACGCTCGAAGCCATCAGCTACTACGACACCGCGCCGCTGCTGCAGACGCTGGAGCGGCTGGTCGATTTCGACCGCATCAACAGCGGCTCGTTGCGACTCTCGGTGGGCGCAGTCAACGTGCGCAACGGCAACTTCGCGTACTTCGATTCCAGCAAGCAGCCCATCGACGCGCGGCACATCATGGCCAGTGGCGCGCTGCCTCCCGGCTTCGCGCCGATCGAGATCGACGGCGAGCACTACTGGGACGGCGGCCTCGTCTCCAACACGCCGCTGCAGTACGTGCTCGACCAGCCGGGCAAGCGGCGGCGCGTGGTCTTCCAGGTCGACCTGTTCGCCGCCACCGGCACGCTGCCCACCACCATGAGCGAAGTGAGCGAGCGCGAGAAAGACATCCGCTTCTCAAGCCGAACCCGCATGAACACCGACGTGCAGCTCGACATGCAGGTGATCGCCCAGGCGGCCAAGCGCCTGATGGCCAAGCTGCCGCCCTCTTTGCGCGACGACCCCGACGTGAAGGCCCTCGCCCGCTTGCGCAGCGAAAGCGCGGTCGACGTGGTGCACCTCATCTACCGCAGCAAGCACTACGAGAGCCAGTCGAAAGACTTCGAGTTCTCGCGCCTTTCGATGCAGGAACACTGGGACAGCGGCCGGGCCGACATGGCGCACACCTTGCATGATCCGCGCTGGATCCAGCACGAGCGCAGCGAGACCGGCGTGCATGTGTTCGACCTCACCTCGGACGGCCCGGTGACCACAGCCACCGCACGCGAGCACGTGAAACACGCGCCGCTCGACAATCCCATTCCACCCACCCGGAGGCACTCCCCATGAAGCTTCAAGACAAAGTCTGCATCGTCACCGGCGCCGCCAGCGGCATCGGCAAGGAAATCGCATCGGTCTATGCGCGCGAAGGCGGCAAGGTCGTGATCGCCGACCTGAACAAGGCCGCTGCCCAGGCCACGGCCGACGAGATCGTCAAGGCCGGCGGCAAGGCCATGGCCGTGGCGATGGACGTCACCAACGAAGAGCAGGTCAACGCGGCCGTGGCCGAGGTGGTGGCAGCCTATGGCGGGGTCGACGTGCTGGTCAGCAACGCCGGCATCCAGATCGTCCACCCGATCGAAGAATTCCCGTTTGCCGACTGGAAGAAGATGCTCGCCATCCACCTCGATGGCGCCTTCCTCACCACCAAGGCCTGCGTGCCGCACATGCAGAAGTCCGGCAAGGGCGGCAGCATCATCTACATGGGCTCGGTGCATTCGAAGGAAGCCTCGGTGCTGAAGAGCGCCTACGTGACGGCCAAGCACGGGCTCATCGGCCTGTGCAAGACGGTGTCGAAGGAAGGGGGTAAACACAAGATCCGCGCGAACGTGATCTGCCCGGGCTTCGTGCGCACGCCGCTGGTCGAGAAGCAGATTCCCGAGCAGGCCCAGGCGCTGGGCATCAGCGAAGAAGACGTCATCAAGAAGGTGATGCTCAAGGAAACCGTCGACGGCGAATTCACCACCGTGCAAGACGTGGCCGAAGTGGCGCTGCTGTTCGCGAGCTTCAACTCCAACGCACTCACCGGCCAGTCGATGGTGGTGAGCCACGGCTGGTTCATGCAATGAGCGTCACGGTACCGAACGACATGTCCGAGGCAGAACAGCCCGAGTCGATCCACGAGGCCACGCTGTGGCACGACAACGGCTGGATGGCGCGCGTCATCAAGAACGAAGACGACGATGGCTGGGCCGTCGAGATGATCAAGGACGGCGAACCCGAGCCGGCGCTGGTCGGCCCGTGGACCATGGGCCGCGACAAGAAGAACCCCAAACCGCTCGACACCAATGCCTTCAACACGCTCGTGAAAACTGCGGCCGAGGTGCTGCGCCGCCACGAGCAGCAGCTGCACGCGCAGCGGCACAAGAGCCTCTCGGTGAGTGTCGGATCGAGCCGCATCGACGTGACGCTGGACATCGTGCCCGACGAAGACGATCCGCACGGCGTGCTGACCGCCTGCAACCCGCTCGGCGAGCAGCTCGCGCAGGTGCGCGTGGCACCCACCTTCAAGCTGAACATGGCCAGCGCGACGGCCTGGATCGAAGACGAGTTCCGCAAGCCGCGCTGAGCGCGTTCGTTCGGCTGAAAGACATTGCCCGCAAGCGGGTGAAGGCTGCGCTGCGGGCCGTCTGGCACATCATGTTTCAAGGGCAGTGCGGGATGGTTGTACCCTTCGTGCCCCGCTGTCAACGCACTGACGCTCACGCATGTTCGGTCAATCCAAACCCGTTGTCTTGCAACCCTATGGCAGCCGGCGAAAACGCGGGCGTCCGCCGCGTTGGCTGGTGCTGCTGCTCAGCGGCGTGATCGTCGGCGCCGCGGGCGTGGTGCTGGTGCAGGAGCGCTACCTGCCGCCGCGGTTGTCGCAAAGCGAATCGGCCAAGCTGCGCAGCGCCTACGAGACGGCCGATGCCGAGCGGCAGCGCCTGCAGCGAGAGCTGGCAGAGACCAGCCAGAAGCTCTCGACCGCCCTCTCCGACAAGAAGAACCTCGCCGACGAACTCACCACCACCCGCAGCGCCACCGATCGCCTGCGCGAGGACATGAGCGCGGTGGTGGCCTCGCTGCCGCCCGACCCGCGCGGTGGCGGCGTCGAAGTGCGCTCCGGCCGCTTCACCACCCAGGGCGGCATGCTGGTCTACGACGTGGTGCTCACGCGCGAGCAGCGTGCAGGCAGCAAGCCGATGACCGGCGTGATGCAGCTGCTGGTAGCCGGTACCTCGGCTCGCGGCCCCGAAATCACGGTCACCTTGAAGCCGGTGACGCTGGCCCTCGGCAGCCACGAGGTCGTGCGAGGCGCCCAGGCGCTGCCCGAGGGTTTCAAGCCGCGCGAGACGACGATCCAGGTGCTCGACCGCGTGGCCGGCAAGCCGCTGGGCATGCGCGTGATGCTGGTCAAGTAGCTCAGCGCGCCTCCTCGACTCCAGGGTAAACACGAGATGCCGGGCACACCATTTGCCCGCCTTCGTTACCGGGGCGGTTGCCCCGCGACGGCCCTCATCGGGTCGGCATCTCTTACCGAAAAGGAGTCAGACGGATGAAGAATCTACTCAAGACCTTGAGCATTGCAGGCGTCGTGGGCTTGGTGACGGCAGCGGGCATCAGCGTCGCCCAGACCACCGCACCTTCGGCCACCGACACGAACCCACCGGCGACCACACCCGACAGCAGCACGACTGCAACGCCTCCCACATCGACGTCACCCAGCACGTCGACCGACACGCAAAGCACGCCCTCGGGCAGCATGAGCGCGCCTTCGTCGACCGACAGCACCTCGGCACCGTCCAGTTCCACGAGCAGCGACTCGTCGAGCAGCAGCAACAACACAGCGGCACCGCGGGCTGACCGCAACTGAGGTGAACACCCCTCAATCACTCAGCGCCGGGCCTTCGGGCCCGGTTTTCATTTCAGCGCTGAATTCAGGGAATGCAGTTCAGGGAATGCTTTTCCAGGACGCACCCAGTGCCGCATGGCGCTCGGCCGGGCGGCCCATCGCAAACACCTCGCGCAGCGGGCGGGTCTCGGGCAGCACGTAGACCACCGACGGCGAGGCCTTGACCATCGGGCTGATCTGCGCGTCGTAGAAGGCTGCGGGCAGGTTGATGCAGCCCCATGAGATGCGGTTGTCTGCAATGGTCGGCGAGGCCAGGCGCTCCAGGCGCCGTTCGCTGGCCTTGGTGGCGCGCACGCGGTGCATGGACACGGCGGCGTCGTAGTCGATCCAGACGATGTCTTCGCCGTCGAGGTTGATCCCCGGCCGCGCAACGAAGCGGCCCGCGGGCGTGATGCGTTCTTCGGGCTTGATGTCGGCGATCTTCTTCGTGCCGATGCCGGGCACCGAGTCGTCGCCACGCGCTGCCCCCAGCAGGGCCGGTGTGCTGGCACGCAGTTGTCCGGCTGCGTCGAAGGCCATCACGCGGGCGTTTGCCTTGTCGACGACGATGAAGGGGCGGCGGCCTGCATTCCCCGAGCGGGCGGCCCACCGTGCGACCTGGGTCGCGTCGTCCGCGCCGCCGGCGTCATAGGCTTCTTCAACCGCAGCCGGCGCATTGGCTGGCCTCAGCGTGGCATGCGGCCGCCCGAAGACCACCATGCTGCCGGACACGCCCACCGCCACGGCAACACCCAGCGCGAAGCCCTTCCACAGCGGCATGTCGGGCTCGATATCGTTATCCGGCAATATGGAAATATTTACCTGTTCACCGTCAGTCTTACGGTCCATGTCGCGTTTCTCCTGCCCGGCCTTTGCGAGGCACATCGGGTTCATGGAGAAGGGCAATTAGCATGCCCGTTCAGGTTTTTCGCAGCGTTTGAATCAAAGCTTGTTAACGTTAACCAAACTGGCAGTTGACATCAATCCGGCTGTCGACTAGCGGCGACGTGACGCCGATTTCGATGCGTTTGGCCGCCGCGGCACCGGTGCGGCCTGAAGGCCTTTTACCTGTATGTCAGTAGCATGACCATCGCCCCTGTTCCGCGTTTTGTGGGGGCAAGACAACACCGAACCAATGTTCCGGGATGACCCCAATAAAGATTCATAAACGATCGAACAAAATCCCGCCTGTTAATGTGGACGTTAACGTTAACAGCCCTCCCCTAGAACCTCGATTGCACGGCCACTCTGAACGACCGGGCCGTCGATCGTCCGCCCTACTTTGGAAACATCGCAATGAAGCACACCCTCACCGCCTGCGGCATGGCACTGGCCGCTTTCGCTACGACGGCCAGCGCGCAGTCAACCGTTGCCATCACCGGTGGCGTAGACCTCCGTGTCCTCCACGCCAATGACCTGAACAGCGTGGAAACGGCAGGCTCGTCACGCAGCAACCTGACCTTTACCTCGTCCGAAGACCTGGGTGGCGGCTGGCGAGCCCTGGCGGTGCTCAACCACCGCTTCCGGCCAGATGACGGCCTGCTCAACCAAGGCGCCGTGCAGTCCGCCGGCACCACACAGTTCTGGCGCCACTCGTTCGTGCAGCTGGGCGGGCCGCTGGGTGCCGTTCGCCTCGGCCGCTACCTGTCGCCGCTGCAAGAAGTCAATGGCGCCTATGACCCGTGGGGCACGGACACGGCGGCAACAACGCACGTCGGCGGCATCAACTCAGGCTCGCGCTACAACAACCTGGTCGAGTACCGTGCGCCGGCCTTCTTCGGCATACAAGCAGTCGCAGCCATGGCCACCCGCGAGGACAACGTCAACGGCGCTGCCTCCGGCGCCCTTGCCCCAAGCAAGCCTGCCGGCGTGTACGTGCGCTACAACTCAGGCTCGGTGGATGCGTCGGTGGCCTGGGACCGCAACGGCGACGGCCGCAAGACCGTCGGCGCCTACGGCAGCTATGACTTCGGCGTCGCCAAGCTCTGGGGCCAGTTCGAAAAGGGTGACATTGCGCCCACCGGCAGCACCATCAACAGCATCGGCGTCGGCCGCCCCAGCCAAGCGGGCGTGACCTCGGTCAAGCGCTACGCGGCCAGCGTCAGCGCACCGGTCGGAGCAGCGGTGCTCAAACTCGGCTACGGCTTCTTCGACGAAGAGCAGGTCCACAAGATCGGCGTGGGCGGCGACTACTTCCTGTCCAAGCGCACCAACCTGTACGTGAACGTGGCCAAGCTGGGTGGTGACAACACCACGCTGACCGACGTCAACCGCAAGGTCAGGGCCGACATCGGCATCTGGCACCGGTTCTGACCTTTCGCACCAGGCGCTGCCGTTTGGCAGCGCCGTGCAAAGAAGGTCTTTCCTGATTGGCAACATTCCTCAGCCAATCTCCGTTCGCCCTGAGCCTGTCGAAGGGTGCGCCGTGCACTGCGCTGGCTTCGACAGGCTCAGCCCGAACGGAGGAGCGAGGTAGCCGAGGAATGTGTAGTCAGGAGGTCTTTTGGCTTGCGGCGGCTCCCGGGTTACACCGGGAGCTTCAGTACCACCTGCCGCCAGTCGCCGTCCGGCACATCTTGCTTCAGCGTGGCACCTGTGAAGGTGAGCCCGCGGCCATCCGCACGCGGTAGGCGCAGGATCATGCGGCCTTGTGTCGGCGGCCTTTGGCCTTCCCCCGAGATCGCGACATGCAAGCCTTGCGGGCTGCACGACACTCGCAGGCGCCATTGGCCGTGAGCACCGTTGCGACAGCCTTGTGATCGGCCGTCGTCTTCGAAGCAGGTGGTTTCCCACTCGCCCGTGCCCTGGAACGGAAACACCTGGAAGCCGCGCAGGTCTTGTACGTCTCCGAAGCGGATCTCGCCGAAGTTCATCGGGATCGCGCAGCCCTCGCGCGCCAGCAGCGGCGGCGGGCCGTCGAGCGGGGCCGCCAGCGTCTCGTAACGGCCGCCTTGCAGATAGCGCCCGGTGCGCCAATCGATCCAGCCAGCGGTGCCCGGCAGCCACACGCGGCGCTCGGTCTGGCCCGGCTCCACCACCGCGGCCACCAGCAGGTTAGCGCCCAGCAGCATGTCGTCGTTCTCATCGAGGCAGCGCGGGTCTTGCGGGTAGTCGTGGTAAGTCGGGCGGATGATGGGCTCGAACGCGCGGTGATAGCGCCAGACCAGGTCGTACAGGTAAGGCATGAGCCGGTAGCGCAGCTGGATCAGCGCGCGCACCTGCGGCGTGACTTCGAGGTGCATCCAGGGCTCGTTGACCGACTTGTCGTCGTTCCAGGAATGGATGCTGAAGCGCGGCAGGAAGATGCCGTACTGCACCCAGCGCAGCAGCAGCTCGGGGTCGGGCGCCGGGCCTGAGAAGCCGCCGATGTCGTGCCCGGTGTTCGACACGCCCGACATGGCAAGGCCCAGGCCCATGCGGATGTTGTAGCGCAGCGTTTCCCACGAGGTGTAGTTGTCGCCCGACCAGGTTTGCACATAGCGCTGCATGCCCGCGGCGCCGGCGCGCGACACGAGGTACGGCCGGTCTTCAGGGGCGAATTCGGTTTGCGCGGCGTGCGAGGCCTGCATCATCAGCAAGGTCTGCAGCGGCCGCGCTTCGCGTGCCGGGCGCGGCGTGCCGAAGCCGTGCATCTGTGCCTGGTCGCTCCAGATCTCGTACTCGTTGTTGTCGTTCCAGGTGCTGGAGATGCCGAGCTTCAGCAACTGCTCGGTGACCTGCTGCTTCCACCATGCGATGGTCTTCGGGTTGGTGAAGTCGAGGTAGGCACCGGTGCCGTCCCAGAACTGCACTGCCGTCGGCTGGCCATCGGGGTCTTGCACCAGCAAGCCGGCCTGCGCAGCTTCGTCGAAGCGCGGATGGCTGCTCAGCAGCGCGGGCTTGATGTTGGGCACCAGGCGGACGCCGCGATCGAGGTAGCTGCGGACGAAGCGTTCGGGATCAGGGAATTTGTCGCGGTTCCAGTGGAACACGTAGCGCCCCGCGCCGATCGAGGTGTAGCCCGAGGACAAGTGGAACGAATCGCACGGGATGTCGTGCTCTTCGCAGCGCGCGAGGAACTCGCCCATGCGCTCTTGTGCGTTCGGCGCGTCGGTGTAGCTCATCGTCGAGCCGGAGTAACCCAGCGCATAGCGCGGCGGGAAGATCGGGCGGCCCGTCAGCCACGTGTATCGGCGCGTGATGGCGGCCGGGTCCGCGCCTGCGATGTAGTACAGGTCGAGGTCGCCGTGGTCGGCCACGAAGTAGCGGTAGTGGCTGTGGTAGTTGTCCATCTCGCGGCCCATGTCGAAGCTGCAATCGGACAAGGTGTCGTAGAACAGGCCGAAGCACAGGCCCGCATCGTCGGCCCCGCCCTTGCGCGTGATGTAGAACGGCACATGCTTGTACAGCGGGTCGGTGCTGCGCGCGCTGTAGCCCATCGGGTCGAGGTTGCACATGCGGTAGCGCTGGCCTGCGCGGTTGGCGTCGCCGGCGCGTTCCCCAAGGCCGAAATACGCTTCGCCGGGCGCGCGCTTCAGGTAGTGGTAGATGCGCTCGTCCCACCAGCCGAAGTTGTAGCTTTGCGTCGGGCGGTCGGCCGCCGTCTGCCGCCATTGGCCGTGATGGTGGCCTTCCCAGCGGCAGAAGAATCCGTCGAGCGTGATGGTCAGGCGGATGGCGTTGGTGGTGATGCGCAACTGCCCGTCGCCCTGTGTCAGCTCGAACGTCGGCAGGGAAAAGCCACCGAGATCGAAGCGGTCGCGCCCCTCCACGGGCAGGTTTTCCAGGCCGGGCGCGACGGTCCAGCTGCGCGGCATGTTCAGCCGGCCTTGCGGCAGCACGAGCACGCGCACGATGTCTTCTTCGAGCACCCAGACGTGCGCCACGGCGCCCGCCGGGCTGGACAAAACGAGGTGGTTGCCGCTTTGCGACTGCAGGGTGAATACGGGGGCTTCGTCCAGGCGCATGGTCGTCGTCGGATGGGTGGGCCGGGGCGCTACAGCCGCACGCCGGCCTGATCGAAGCAGTGCATGTGTTCGGGCGGCGCAGACACGTTGACGACGTCGCCGCGCTGGATGGACGTCTGCCCGTTCAGGATCAGCTCGAAGGGCACCTCGGGCCCCACGTTGCCGCGCAGCACGCTGGCGCTGCCCAGCTGCTCGACCTGCGTCACCGCCATGCGCAGCAGGCCCTGCTCGGACAGCTGCGCGTGCTCCGGCCGAATGCCCACGGTGTGCGTGCCCGGCGTGGTGTGAGGCAGCTGCGCCACCGGCACGAAGTTCATGCGCGGGCTGCCGATGAAGCCGGCCACGAAGCGGTTGCAGGGCCGGTTGTACAGCTCGAGCGGCGTGCCGGTCTGCTCGATCCGGCCGGCACGCAGCACCACGATCTTGTCGGCCATGGTCACGGCCTCGACCTGGTCGTG
>Ga0307507_10012369_pt1 | contig 10552 bp, 6 predicted proteins | sample 7_EM_MG_FD_207223 | JGI IMG/M metagenome (GOLD analysis project Ga0307507, IMG submission 207223) | Populus trichocarpa ectomycorrhiza microbial communities from riparian zone in the Pacific Northwest, United States - 7_EM | ecosystem: Host-associated > Plants > Roots > Unclassified | place... | reverse complement strand
AAGACTTACGACGAGAGTCCGCCATGTACGAGCTGTCCCGGGTCCGCCTCTACTCCATCGGGCCCGCCGGTGCGCGCTACGCCGACACCGTGCTTGACCTGCGAGGCGTGGGCAAGCCCGTGCCCGACCCCGCGCCCACCCAGGCGGAGTTCTTCGAGGACGAGCCCGTCGGGCCGCCGCGTCGTCCCGCGCCCGCCGGTGTGCTCTTCCTGGAGAACGGCGGCGGCAAGTCCGTCCTGCTCAAGCTGATCTTCTCCGTGATGCTGCCGGGACATCGCAACACCCTTGGCGGCGCCAGTTCCGGTGTGCTGCGCAAGTTCCTCCTCGCGGACGACTGTGGCCATGTCGCCCTGGAGTGGCAGCACACCCTCACCGGCGAGTGCGTGGTGGTCGGCAAGGTCAGCGAGTGGCGGGGGCGTCAAGTCTCCAACGACCCGCGGAAGTTCGCCGAGGCCTGGTACTCGTTCCGGCCCGGCCCGGGGCTCAGTCTCGACAACCTGCCCGTCGCCGAGGCCACCTCCGTACGGCCGCCCGTCGAGGGCGCGTCCGGCGCGCAGGGCCGCCGGCGCACCATGAAGGGCTTCCGGGACGCCATCACCGAGGCGGGCAAGGCGTATCCGCATCTCGAAGTGCACTGGGAGGAGATCCACGACCGCTGGATCGAGCACCTCGGAGACCTCGGCCTCGACCCCGAACTCTTCCGCTACCAGCGGGAGATGAACGCCGACGAGGGTGAGGCCGCCGGCCTCTTCGCGGTCAAGAAGGACTCCGACTTCACCGACCTGCTGCTGCGCGCGGTCACCGACACCCGGGACACCGACGGGCTCGCCGACCTGGTCGGCGGCTTCGGCAACAAACTGGGCCGGCGGGCCGAGCTGATCGCCGAACGGGACTTCACGGCCGGTTCCGTGGACCTGCTCGGCCGCATCGTCGAGGCGGCCGAGGCACGGGCACGCGCGCGTGACATCCACGCGGGCGCCGAGCGCCGTACCCGCACCCTGGCACGTCGGCTGTCCGCGCGGGGCGGGCAGGAGCGGGTCCGGGCCGCCGACCTCGCCCAGCGGGTCACCGCCGCCGCGTACGCCGTCACGCACTCCGAGGGGGCACGGGAGCGCAGCGCGCTCATCGCCGCTGAACTGGCCTACCGGCACGCCTCGTTGGCGCTCGCCACCACGGAGAAGTCCGCCGCCGCGCAGAAGCGTGAGCTGGCCGACGCGCGGACCCTGCACTCCGCCTGGCAGGCCGCCGAGGCCGTTCTGCGGCACCGCGCCGCGGCCGACCGCTCCGCGCGCGTGGCCGTCGCGATCCGCGAGGCCGAGCGGGACGCCGCACCGGCGCTCGCCGCCCGGGCCAAGGCCGCCGTCGATCTCGTACGGGCGCTGCACGAGGCCGCGGAGAGCGCCGAGAACCTCGCCAACGAGGGCGAGGAGAGGTCCGCCGCCCTCCAGGAGGTCGGCGAGGTCTCCCACCGGGACGCGACCTCCGCCGCCACCGAGGCGCAGCGCGCCCGTAGCGAAGTCGGCCATCTGCGCCAGCGGCTGAGTGAGGTCGAGCAGGAGACCGCCGAGGCGGTGCGCGCGGGCTGGCTCGACGACAGCGCCCCCGACGCAGACCCCGCCCGCGCGGCCCTTGCCGCGAGCGACGCCGAGAAGACCGCCGTGGCCGCCTGGGACACCGCGCGCGAGGCATCCCGTCGGGCTTCCGAACACGCCAGGGAAGCCGCTTCGACCGAGTCCCGCGCCGAGCTGACGGCGGCCCGCGCGTCCGACGCGGCGAGCGCCGCGGAGCGGACCTACGACGCCGAGCGGCGCCTTGCCGAGGGGTTGGCGGGGGAGGAGCGGCTGGCGGAGCTGCTCAGCTTGCCCGGTGCCTTCGGTGCCAGGGGCAGTGGTGTGCCGGTGCCGCGTGGTGCGGGCGGTGGGCGTGCGGGCGACGGGGCGGCGACGGGACAGGGGGATGCCAGGGGCGTAGGCAGCTCGGGTGCCGCCGGTGCCGGTGCCGAGTCGGATGCACGGACCGGCGCCTCCGCCAACGCCGCCTCCGCCAACGGCCTTGCGACAAGCGGCCGTTCCGCCGCCAACGCCGCCTCCGCTGCCCACCCCGGTACCACCAAGCCCGCCCGCCCCCTCGCCGAAGGCCCCCTCACCCCCGAGGAACTCGACCGCTTCGCCGACGAGTTGCGCGAGCTGCTCGACGACGGGGTCACCTCCGCCGAGCGGCAGCTCTTCGACCTGCGGACCGCCGCCGCCGACGACTCCCGGATCCTCGGGGCGCTCGGTGACGGCGGACTGCTGCCGCCCGGCCCCGATGTGCTGGCCACCGTGGAGTACCTCGGCGAGCACGGCATCCCCGCCCTGCCCGGCTGGCGTTACCTCGCCCAGGCCGTCGACCCCACCGACCACGCGCGCGTGCTGGCCGCCCGGCCCGAGCTGGTCGACGGCGTGATCATCACCGACCCGGACACGCACGCGCGTGCCCGCGAAGCCCTCAACGACGCGGCCCTGCTGCCCCGGTCCGCCGTGGCGGTCGGAACGGCCGCCGCCCTGCTCGCCCCGACTCCGGCGCCCGATTCCCAGAGCAGCGACGTCTTCCTCGTACCGCCGAACCCGGCCATGCACGACGAGCACGCCGCCGACGAGGAGCGACAGGCGCTGCGCGCGCGGGCGGGCGAGCGGGACGACGAGATCCGTACGCTCGCCGCGCGGCTCGGCAAGGACCGGGAGCTGGCGGCGCGGCTCGCGTCCTGGCGCACCGGCTGTCCGACCGGGCGGCTGGTCGAGCTGGCGCAGGCCGCGCAGGACACCCGCGCGTTCGCCGAGGAGGCCGAGGCCGAGCTCGCCGAGGCACGGACCGTGCGGGCCGAGGCCGACGAAGCCGCCGCCGAGGCCGCCCAGGTCCGCGACGAGCGGCAGGAGACCGCGCAGAAGGCCCGGCGTGCCGCCGACGCCCTCGCCGGACTCGCCTTCCGGCTGCGGGAACGCGCCGGCTGGCAGGTCAAGGTGCGTGAACTGGCCGACGAGGCGAGCGAGTCGGAGGCCCGCGCCCAGTCCTGTCTGGAGCGAGCCCGCGCCGCCGACGAGGACCGCCGTGCCGCCCAGCGAGCCGCCGACGACGCCCGCCGCACGGCCCGTGCGCTGCGCGCCGAGCGCTCCGAGATCGCGGGCGCCCCCGACGACGTACCGGAAGACGACCCGGACGTGCCCAAGCCCGCGCTGCCCGCCCTCCGCGAGGCCTACCGGGCCGCCTCGCAGCTCTACGAGAAGGTCGGTGTCGGCGCCGACCTGCGGGCCGAGCAGGCGCGGGCGGAGAGTGACGAGAGCGCGGCGATCGCGGAGTTGGACCGGCTCAGCAACAAGGTCCGCACGCGCGCGGCCCAGTTGTTGCAGTCACCCGACGGCTCCGACGGACCGTCCCGGCAGGCCGCCGCGGCGCGTGCCGAGGAGCTGGTGCAGCTCCTGGAGACCCGGGTGTCGACCGCGAGCGAGCAACTCGGGCGGCTGCGCGGCGAGGCCGAGCGGCACGCGCCAGAGGACGGCGAGGCACACACCGAACTGGCCGAGGAACTGGTCCCGCGCGACGCCGAGCACGCCCAGGCCCTGCTGCGCACGGCGACGGCCGAACTCGGCTCCCGCACCGACGCGTTGGGCCAGGCCCGTGAGGCGCACGCCGAGCTCCTCGACGCCCACCGCGCCGCCGAGGACGGGGCCGGCGGCTTCGACGAGACCGCCGCGATGCTCCGTGACCTGCTGCGCGAGCACTCCTCGGACGAGGAGCAGGAGGAGCAGGAGCCGTACCCGGGCAGCGTGGAGGAGGCCCGGCACTCCGCCGCCGAGGCCCGTCGCTCACTGCGCGGCTGCGCCACCGACCTGTCCGCAGCCGAGGGCGCCGTACGCGAGGCGAGCGATGTGCTGGTGCGGCACGCCAACTCCACGCGCTACGAGCAGGTACGGACCCCCGCGCGGCAGCAGATCCGTGAGCTGCCGGCGTCCGCGCTGCCCGAGCACGCGCAGAAGTGGGCCGACGCCTTCGCGCCCCGACTCCGGGTCCTCACCGACGAGTTGGCGCAATTGGAGCGCAACCGCGACTCGATCGTGGACCGGCTGCGTGGGCTCGTCGAGTCGGCGCTGGCGACCCTGCGGTCCGCGCAGCGGCTGTCCCGGCTGCCCGAGGGGCTCGGCGAGTGGTCCGGGCAGGAGTTCCTGCGCATCCGCTTCGAGGAGCCCGACCAGGCCACCCTCACCGAGCGGCTCGGCGAGGTCGTCGACGAGGCCACCCGGGCCGCCGTGAAGAAGAACTCGGACATGCGGCGCGATGGAATGTCCCTGCTGCTGAGGGGAGTTGGTGCCGCCCTCGAACCCAAGGGTGTCGCCGTCGAGATCCTCAAGCCGGACGCCGTACTGCGTGCCGAGCGGGTGCCCGTCGGGCAGATGGGCGACGTGTTCTCCGGCGGTCAGCTGCTCACCGCGGCCATCGCCCTGTACTGCACGATGGCCGCGCTGCGCTCGAACGACCGGGGCCGCGACAAGCACCGGCACGCCGGCACGCTCTTCCTCGACAACCCCATCGGACGGGCCAACGCCACGTATCTGCTGGAGCTGCAGCGAGCAGTGTCCGACGCGCTCGGCGTCCAACTCCTGTACACCACCGGCCTGTTCGACACCACGGCACTGGCCGAGTTCCCGCTGGTCATCCGGCTGCGCAACGACGCCGACCTGCGGGCAGGCCTCAAGTACATCAGCGTGGAGGAGCACCTCCGGCCGGGCCTGCCGCAGCAGGCCCCCGCCGGAGAAGGGGAGTCGGTGCACAGCGAGATCACGGCGACCCGGATGTTCAAACGCCCGGCGCCGACCGCCCCGTAGACGATCCCCAGTGGACGGACCTCAGGAGTGCGACAACTGCCCGGCGCCGCTCTTGCGGGCTATCCGCTCCTGTGCCCGCCGGGTGGCCTTCGCCTGGCGCTGGGCCCGACGCCGCTCGCGGCGGAGGGCCCTTGCCGTGCTGCTGGGCTCGGAGACCACGCCGTTGCGCTGGTTCCACATCTGGCGGGTCACCCATACGTCGAGGGCGCCCCAGGTGGCCACCACCGTGCTGACCACGCTGCTGATCACCATCGGGAACGCCAGCCACGACCCGGCCATCGTGCACAGGAAGGCCACTGTGGCCTGAATCAGCGTCACGGCGATGATGAGCACCGCCCGCACGGCCGCCGTACGCACCGGATCGGGCAGCCGGCGCCGACGCGCGGGCTCCTCGATCCACAACGGGCGGTAGTACTCCTGCTGTTCCGCTGTCGCGCGCGCCGCGCGCGGCTTGTCGAACTCCGCCGCCGGGCCGTCCGAGCGCCTTCGAGCCTCGCCGTCCCCCGTCGACCGCGCCGCCACGCCGTCCTCAAGCGCCTCTTGCCGCTCCGCCGTGCCCATCAACGTGTCCTCCCCACCGCCGGTACACCACTCGCCCCGGAGCCCGAAGACTCCGCTCCCCAGTGGGTGCCCGGCTTGCGCTGTTTTACGCCGCACGGTTGCGGATGCGGCTCGTGTGGCCGGTTCCGCCCCCATGTCCCGTAGAGAAAGACGAACAACACGCCACGAAGATTCCCAACAGGCGAAAAATTCCGGCCAACTGGCCAAGTGAACCGATCGGGTGAGGTGTGGTGATCCGGGGAATATCAGGGCGGCAATCTCCCGCAATGCCCCGACAACTCCCCATGTCGCGTTGCTGTTGCGGAAGTTCACGCTCCGGACAGCTCTTCGAGTTACCTCTGTGTCAGTAGTAGGCTCGCGCCGTTTGTTGACGTACATGTGTACCCCCGGTCGGCGGGGGTCCAGCTGGGGGAGGCCATGCGCTTTCGCGGGAAGTCCATCCGCCGGAAGATCGTGGCGCTCCTTCTCGTGCCGCTCGTGTCCCTGACCGCGATCTGGGCGTTCGCCACGTACCTCACCGGCCGGGCGGCCGGAGACCTGTTCAACGTGTCGTCGGTCGTCGAGAAGATCGGCTATCCCGCCGAGGACACCGTCCGCGTCATCCAGCAGGAACGTCGGCAGTCGCTCGTCTATCTCGCCGACCCCCGGGCCGCCGACGGACTCACGGACCTCAGGCGCAGCCGGACCGCGACCGACAAGGCCGTCGCCAAGATCCGGAAGAACGCCGAGAACCCGGATGTGCGTGACGCGATGGGGCAGTCCACCGACAGCCGTGTCTCCGCGGTCCTCGACGCCTTCGACGGTCTCCAGTCGCTGCGGCGCAGTGTCGAGGACGGCACTGTCAGCCGCGCCCAGGCACTCGATCTCTACAACCACCTGGTCGACCCGTGCTACGTGCTGTTGTCCAACCTCCACGTCGTCGACAACGTCGAGATGGACAAGCAGTACCGCGCCCTGGTCAACCTCGCCCGCGCGCGTGAACTCCTCTCCCGCGAGGACGCGTTGCTCGGCTCGTCCCTGATCGTCGGCAAGCTCACCCGGGGCGAGACCCGCGACATCTCCGACCTCGTCGCCCAGCGCACCCTGATGTACGACATCAACCTGCCGCTGCTGCCCTCCTCGGAGCGCGACCACTTCGACCGCTTCTGGAAGAACGCGGCCAGCGCCCCGCTGCGCGCGGCCGAACAGGCCTCCTCCTCCGAGTCCGGGTCGCCCCGCAACGTCACCGCGCAGACCTGGAACACCGCGGCCGGCGCCGTGCTGGACAAGCTCGGCACCCTCGACGACCAGGCCAACGACCGCTATCAGGACCGCGTTCGCCCGGTCGCGATGGGCGTCATCCTCAAGGCGGCCGTCGCCGGCGTCCTCGGACTGATCGCCCTCCTGTTCTCGCTCTTCCTGTCCGTGCGCATCGGCCGCGGCCTCATCCGCGACCTGCGTCAACTGCGCCTGGACGCCCACGAGGCGTCCGGAGTGCGGCTGCCCAGCGTGATGCGCCGCCTGTCCGTCGGCGAAGTGGTCGACGTGGAGACCGAGGTCCCGCGCCTGGAGTACGACAGGAACGAGATCGGCGACGTCGGCCAGGCCCTCAACACCCTGCAGCGCGCCGCGGTTGAAGCCGCCGTCAAGCAGGCCGAGTTGCGCTCCGGTGTCTCCGAGGTCTTCGTCAACCTCGCCCGCCGCAGCCAGGTCCTGCTGCACAAGCAGCTCACCCTGCTCGACACCATGGAGCGCAGGACCGAGGACACCGACGAACTCGCCGACCTGTTCCGCCTCGACCACCTGACCACCCGTATGCGCCGCCATGCCGAGGGCCTGGTGATCCTCTCCGGGGCCGCCCCTTCCCGGCAGTGGCGCAAGCCGGTCCAGCTCATGGACATCGTCCGCGCGGCCGTCGCCGAGGTCGAGGACTACGAGCGCATCGAGGTCCGCCGGCTGCCGCGCATCGCCGTCACCGGCCCGGCCGTCGCGGACCTCACCCACTTGGTGGCCGAACTCCTTGAGAACGCCACGGTGTTCTCCCCGCCGCACACCGCCGTCCAGGTCCTGGGGGAGCGGGTCGCCAACGGCTTCACCCTGGAGATCCACGACCGCGGCCTCGGCATGGCGGCCGAAGCGCTTCTGGACGCCAACCTCCGGCTCGCCGAGACACCCGAGTTCGAACTCTCCGACACCGACCGGCTCGGCCTGTTCGTGGTCAGCCGGCTCGCCCAGCGGCAGAACGTCCGCGTCTCGCTGCAGCCCTCCCCGTACGGCGGCACCACCGCCGTCGTGTTCATCCCCGACGCCCTGCTGAGCGACGAGATCCCGGACACCAACGGCATCGGCTTCCGCCTCGACCGGCCCCGGCCGACGAAGGAGGCCGAACTGGAGGAGAGCCGCCGCTCCGCGCTCTCCCAGGTGCCCGCGAAACTGCCCGGCCTGCCGCCCGGCCTTCTGGACGGCCCGGTCGAACTGGAAGCCCCTGTCGACCTGGACAACCTCGACGGCTTCCCGAACTCCCTTGACGACGAGGACGGTGAGCGAGGCGGAGTCTTCCGCCCACGCCGCTCCGCCGGCCACCGGGACGACCTCGCCCCGGTCCGCCCCGTCGAGCCGCACCAGCAGGCCTCCAGGGTCGATACGGACGGCCACCGCGGCGAACCGCTTCCGCTGCCCCGACGCCGTACGCCCAAGCTGGTCAGCTCTCACGGACGCCCGGTGGTCGAGCAGCGTTCCCGACGTGAACCGGGGGACTCCGGAGAGGCTGACTTCGACGGCCCTTCCACGGCCCCGAGCCTGGGCGGACCGGAAACGGACGGCCCCGCACCCCTCCCGGCCCGGCGGCGCGGTGACACACCGCTTCGGCGCCGCACCGACGTGCCCGGTGGGCGCGCCGAGTCCGCGCCGCCCCAGGCTCCCTCGGCGCGCGGCTTCGGCGAGCCGCCCGGGACTCCCGACCTCCCCAGGCGCACCCGGCGGGCCGAGATCGCGTCCAGCGGTGTGGACTCCGACACCCCGCCGAGCCGGACCGGGCCCGACACGGGAGCGCTGCCCAGACGTGTACGTCAGGCCAACCTGGCCCCGCAGCTGAAACAGGACCCCGATCGGCGCGCGGCGAGCCCGGCGGAGGTCGCCGAGCGCGACGCCGACGAGGTACGCAGCCGCATGGCCTCGCTCCAGCGCGGCTGGCAGCGTGGCCGTGAGGAGAACGCCGAGGGCGACGACGCCCGAGGCGGCACCGCACCAGGAAATAAGGGGGACGGTCGATGACCGCACCAAAGGCGACCGGCCACAGCACCGACCAGGCGGGGCTGAACTGGCTCCTCGACGACCTCGTCGAGCGCGTCGCCAGCATCCGCAAGGCCGTCGTGCTCTCCGGCGACGGCCTGGCCACCGGCGTGTCCCAGGACCTGACCCGGGAGGACAGCGAACACCTGGCCGCCGTGGCCTCCGGCTTCCACAGCCTCGCCAAGGGCGTCGGCCGCCACTTCGAGGCGGGCAGCGTGCGGCAGACGGTCGTCGAACTCGACGAGGCCTTCCTGTTCGTGACGGCCGCGGGCGACGGCAGCTGCCTCGCCGTTCTCTCGGACGCGGACTCGGACGTCGGACAGGTCGCCTACGAGATGACACTGCTCGTGAAGCGGGTCGGTGTGCATCTGGGCGCCGCTCCGCGCACCGATCTGTCCTCCGGCGGGTAGTGAAGTGACATGAGCAGAGACGGTCAGGGAAGAGGCCACTGGTTCGACGACGAGGCCGGACCGGTCGTCCGTCCGTACGCGATGACGCGCGGCCGCACCACCAGCGCGGCCCAGCACCGCCTGGACCTGATCGCGGTGGTGATCGCGGAGTCCCAGGCGGACGACTCGGAGACCGACCAGACGCTGTCCCCGGAACACGTGGACATCGTCGGTCTCTGCCGTGACGCCCCGCAGTCGGTCGCCGAACTCGCCGCCGAACTCGACCTGCCCATCGGGGTGATACGGGTCCTCATCGGGGACCTCGTCGACGGGGAACTCGTCCATGTGTCGCGTCCCGTGCCCCCTGCCGAACTGGTGGACGAGAGTATTCTGCGCGACGTCATCACCGGCCTCCGGGCCCTGTGAGCGGCGCGGGCCACCGCCCCCCTACCCCCATCAAGCAGGAGAAAAGACCGATGATCTTCGGGCGTACTGAGCGAGGCAAGCCTCCGGTCGAGCCCGTCACGCTCAAGATCCTGGTGGCCGGCGGCTTCGGCGTGGGCAAGACGACCCTCGTCGGCGCGGTCAGCGAGATCAGGCCGCTGCGCACGGAGGAACTGCTCACCGAGGCGGGGCGTCCGGTCGACGACACCAGCGGGGTGGAGGGCAAGCACACCACCACGGTGGCCATGGACTTCGGCCGCATCACCCTGCGGGATGACCTGGTGCTGTACCTCTTCGGCACGCCGGGCCAGGAGCGGTTCTGGTTCATGTGGGACGAGCTCTCCGAGGGCTCACTCGGTGCCGTGGTGCTCGCCGACACCCGCCGCCTGGAGGACTGCTTCGCCGCCCTCGACTACTTCGAGCGGCGCTCCATACCCTTCGTCGTCGGCGTCAACTGCTTCGAGGGCGCCGACCGCTACCCGGTGGACGCCGTACGCCAGGCCCTCGACCTCGACGAGGACGTACCGCTCATGCTGTGCGACGCGCGCGACCGGGCGTCGGTCAAGGAGATCCTCATCGAGGTCGTCCAGCACGCGATGGAGTACGGGGCGAAGCGCCGCCAGAGCGTCACCAGCTGAGGCGTGGACGCGACCCGTACCCCCGCCGACCGGGGTACGGGCCGCAGCTCTGGGAACGGCACACGCGCGCGTGTGCCTCGTGGAACGACGCACGCGTGTGCGTGCCTAGTTGTCGCCCTCCTCCAGCCAGCCGAAGCTCTTCTCCACGGCCTTGCGCCAGTTGTGGTACTCGCGGTCCCGCACCGACGACTCCATGGACGGCGTCCACTCGACGTCCTTCTGCCAGTGCGCCTTCAGCTCGTCCAGGTCGTTCCAGACACCGGTGGCGAGCCCGGCCGCGTAGGCGGCGCCCAGGCAGGTCGTCTCGGAGACCTTGGGCCGGATCACCGGCACCCCGAGGACATCCGCCTGGTGCTGCATCAGGAGGTTGTTCTTGGTCATGCCGCCGTCC